>Ga0256840_1004335_pt1 | contig 10700 bp, 6 predicted proteins | sample 355202metaG_FD_185969 | JGI IMG/M metagenome (GOLD analysis project Ga0256840, IMG submission 185969) | Hydrothermal vent microbial communities from Mid Atlantic Ridge, Atlantic Ocean - 355-202 | ecosystem: Environmental > Aquatic > Marine > Hydrothermal vents | place: Atlantic Ocean: Mid...
CTTCCTGAGCACGTAATCGGCGCCGGGCAGGAAGTGGAAATTTTTTTCATCCTTGCCGCGGATGGCGATGATCTGGATACCGCGCCTGTTGGTCAGGTCCAGGTCACGCAGGGTGCGGCCGGCCCACCTGTCCACCACCAGTTCCTGAAACGACATCTCGGAGTCAAAGGTGGCATACTGGAGGAAACCAGGGATCGCCACCCTGGAGGCGAGCTGTACCGCAGCGAACTGTTCCGGGATAATCACCTCGTCCACACCCAGCTTGTAGAGCAGCCGCTGATGGTCCGGATTCACCGCTTTGACCCAGACCCGTTCCACGCCCAGCTCCTTGAGATACATGCAGATCATGGAGGATGCGGCAATGGAGTCGCCCACGCTGACCAGCACATGCGGGACATCGCCCAGGCCGAGCTGTTCCAGGGCCTCGGAGCTGGTGGCGTCGGCGCGGAAGACCTGAGTCAGCACATCCCGGGCCCGCTGGACCCTGGAGGCGTGGGAATCGATGCCGATCACCGGAGTGCCGAGCTCGGCCAGGGTCCTGGCGAAGTAGAAGCCGAACTTGCCCAGGCCGATGACCGCGATCTCTTTTTTCATACCATATTCCTCTTTTTTCCGCTTCCAGCCCTTCCGTGTCGGAGAAGACCCTCAGCCGATGAGCAGGTCCCCCTCGGGTCGAAACACGATCTCCTCCTTCTGGAACTCCTGCAGCACGGCAATGAAGATCAGGGGGCCCAGGCGGCCGATGTACATGAGCAGCATGATAATACATTTCCCGGCACCTGTCAGGCCGGGAGTCAGGCCGGTGGAGAGACCGGTGGTCCCAAGCGCCGATACCACCTCGAAGGCGACCTCCAGGAACAGGCCGCGCGAGGCGCCGTGGGGGATGTCACCTCCCTCGGTGACCAGCAGTATCAGCACGGCCAGGGCAATGGTGACCAGGGAAAAAAGCACCAGCACCAGGGCCCGGTTCACCGTGCCGCGGCCGGCGGCGATGGAGCCGATGACACTCTGCCGCCGGCCCAGGGTCCGCCCCCGGAAAAAGGCGATCACCACCCGCAGGGTGGTCACCTTGATGCCGCCGGCCGTGGAGCCGGGAGCACCGCCCACCCACATCAGGAACATCATGATCAGGAGCGAGACATCGGTCATATCACCGAGTTCCACGGTGTTGAATCCCGCGGTCCGGCAGGTGACCGACTGGAACAGGGAGGTGACAAGGGCGGTGCGCAGGGCCACGGGCCGATGATAGCCCACATGCTCGCTGAGCAGCAGGGCGGCGGTGCCACCGGCCACCAGCAGCAGGCTTGTGGAGAGCACCACCCTGGTATACCAGGTGAGCCGGTGCCGCCGGTGCCGGGGCCTCCGGCAGAGGGTGGCCAGCCAGGTACCGCACTCCACGAGCACGGAAAAACCGATGCCGCCAAGCACGATGAGACCGATGAACACCAGGTTGACGGGCAGATTGTCCTGCCAGCGGCTCAGGCTGTCGGAATAGAGGGAAAACCCGGCATTGCAGAAGGCAGAGACCGAGTGGAACAGGGCCGAGTAGACGGAGATCCCGTCGGGGAGCAAGAGAAGAAGCAGCAAGGCCCCGACCAGTTCCACCACCAGGGTAAGCACAACGATGGAGACCAGGAAGCGCCCCAGCTTGAAGGAGACATCGTGGAGCAGGTTCTGGCCGACGGCGATACGGTCAAAAAGCGAGACCCGCCGGCGCATGAGATAGAGGGCCAGGGAGGCCAGGGTCATGATACCCAGGCCGCCGGTCTGGATCAGGACCAGGATCACCACCTGTCCGAAGCGGGTGAAGGCGGTGCCGGTATCCACCACCACCAGACCGGTGACACAGGTGGCCGAGGTGGCGGTAAAAAGAGCGTCCACCCAGGTGATGCCGCGGCCGGTGGTGCTGATGTCCAGGTGGAGCAGCAGGGCACCGGCAACGATGGCAAGGGCAAAGAACAGGATGGGATACAGGAGTGGATTGACGTGACGCTGCATACACTGTCACCCTATCGCAAAAGAGCAGCCCTGTCCATGGCGGAGCGAAAATTCAGCCCGCCAGCGGCATAGTCCCCGGCGATGCAGGCGGCCTGCGCGGATACACCATTGTGGTCGAAAAAACCGGTGGTTAGTTATCCCGTGAGGGGGTACAGCGGGCTGCCGCATCACAACCTCGTTGCATCGCTCTGCGGTGCAACGAATACGCCTTCCGGCTGATTCCATGGAACAGTTCAGCAGTGCGTCGGATGTGCCTGTTCCTGCGGGCAGGTGGATCCACCGTAAGACTATCGGTTTGTTTCTGTGGTTGGCGCCAGCGGTGAACTATTACCATGTATCCGGCCAATGCCGGTCAGCCATGCCTGAAAGGCGGGTGCGGCCATTGGCCAGGAGAACCGTTCGCTCAGCTCCATGGCCGTGGCCCGGGACAGCCGGGGAGTGGAGGTGAGCAGCTTTTCCAGGCTGGCGGAAAAACCGCCTTCCCGGTAGCGGTATGGGGCCGGGAAGAGCTCCCGGTAGGCCAGCCGGTCCGGGACCAGGGGACGGCAGCCGGCCCGGACCCCCTCCAGGACACTGATGCCGAAAAACTCGTGCCGGGCCGTGGAGACAACGATGTCTCCGCCACAGAGGAGTGCGGCGTAGCGCTCCCTGTCTTCCACGAAACCGAAGTGGAGGAGACGGTCCTGCAGCCGCTGACGGGCCGTGGTGAAGATCGGCGGCTGACGGCTGAAATGCTGCCCCAGGATGATGAGCCGGAAGGGCAGGCCCCGGTCGGCCAGGCGGAACAGGACCCGGAAAAAGGTGTCCGGATCCTTGTCATGCTCCCAGCGATGGTTCCAGACAATGACCGGTTCCGGCCCCCGCGGACCACAGCGGCTGGCGGCGCGGTCAATGGCGGAAAAATCGATTCCCGGATGGAGCACCACGGATTTTTCGGCGAGGACGGCGCCAAGGTGGCGCACATCCATATCCGTGGCCTTTTTCAGGTACCACCGGACTCCTTCCAGAAAGGTATCCCGGTTGTAGGCACTGTTGAAGGCCAGCCGGTCGGCCACCAGGCCGGTGTTGAAGTTGATGGCCGTGAACTGGTTGCGGCCGGGGTCCTCGACCTGGCCCGGATAGCTGAACTGGTTCTCATGGAAATAGATGGCCAGGGGCAGGTGGATGCCTGCCCGGCAGAGCAGGCTGCGCAGCACGGCCCCGTCGATGAAGGTCGAGCTGAGCATGGCGTCGAACCGGCGTCCCTGCCCGGCCAGGGTGATGATCTGCTGTGCCAGCCAGGGCGCGGCAAGCTGCATGCGCATCTTCCACTTGCGGGCCGGCAGGGTGAGCAGGGTGAACCTGCAGTCCGTGTTCTCCTGCAGGCCGGTGAGAAAGGCCCGGTGCGAGCCGCCATAGTAGGGCTCGAGCAGAAGAATGTGTGGACGGAATTCAGACATGATGTGAGGGAATCCTGAATTTTCTGTTTGCCCGGCCAGGGAAAAACACTGTATACCATAGGTGCGCAAAAGCAGAAAGCCCGTGCCGCATCCGGGCCGCAAAGGGTTCGGGGCATACATGGCTCCGGCATTGCACAACCCTGTACTGTGATGGCTTCCCCAAGAGACTCTTTTTCTGAATGAGGTGCAGCATGTCCAACTGGTATGTCGCTGTTGACGGCAAATCCATCGGCCCCTTTTCCACAGCCCAGGTCCTCTCCGGCCTGGCATCGGGACAGTACACTGCCGCCACCCTGGTCTGGCGGGACGGTTTCGCCGACTGGCAACCCATCGGCGAGGTGGGGGAACTGCGCAACGTGGAGGCGACCATTGCGCCACCGCCGGTCAGCGGCCAGGAGGCGCACGAGATCGACTACGAGATCTTCGGCCATGAGATGCAGTTCGTGGAGATCGAACTCGATCCGGAAGAGAGCGTGGTCTCCGAGGCCGGGGCCATGATGTACATGGACGGCGCCATCCGGATGGAAACCATCTTCGGCGACGGCTCGGCAGCCTCCCAGTCCGGGGGATTCTTCGACAAAATGCTGGGAGCCGGCAAACGGCTGATCACCGGCGAGGGCCTCTTCATCACCATGTTCACCCATACGGGCGCCGGCAAGGCCCGGGTGGCCTTCAGCTCACCCTATCCTGGCAAGATCATCCCCCTGGATCTGAAAAAATATGACGGCCGGATCATCTGCCAGAAGGACGCCTTTCTCTGTGCCGCCAAGGGGGTGCAGATCGGCATCGCCTTCCAGAAGAAGATCGGCGTGGCCCTTTTCGGCGGCGAGGGCTTCATCATGCAGCAGCTCGACGGCGATGGTCTGGTCTTTGTCCATGCCGGCGGCACCATTGTCGAAAAGGAACTGGCCGCCGAAGAGACCCTGCGGGTGGACACCGGCTGCCTGGTGGCGCTCACCCGGTCGGTGGGGTATGACATCGAGTTTGTCGGTGACGTGAAATCGGCCATCTTCGGAGGCGAGGGTTTTTTCTTTGCCACCCTGCGGGGGCCGGGTCATGTCTGGCTGCAGTCCCTGCCCTTCTCCAGGCTGGCCGGCCGTATCTGGGAGGCGGCGCCCCAGGCCGGCGGCCAGGCCAAGGGCGAAGGCTCGGTCCTGGGAGGGATCGCCACCCTCTTCGAGAAGTAACCGCGCACCCCGGACCCGCCATCCGCGGCCGCCCGCACGGCGGGCCACGGACGACCACCTCTGCTCAGCCGCGGCCGGTTCTGTGACCGGTCGCCTGTGTCATGCGGGGTTCGCGTCTTCCGGCTTCGGCCGCGGAGCCGGCCCCCGGCGCAGAGCCCCGCAGACCGCCTGCATAAGTTCATCCCGGGTCAGCGGTTTCTGGAGAAAGAGAACCGAGGCAAACCGGCCCGCCGCCTCGGCCTCGTTCAGTTCCTCCGAAAAGCCGGTACAGAGAATGATCGCCAGGTCATTCCTCGCCTCCCTGGCCAGGCGGACAAGTTCCAGGCCGCCCATGCCCGGCATGTTCATGTCCGAGATCAGCAGGTCCCAGGCGGCGGGGTCACGGCCGAGGCACTCCCATGCCTCCATGCCATTGGCAAAGGTCTCGACCTGGTAACCGGCCTGCTCGAGAAAGGCGCTGACCAGCTCGCGGATACTCTCCTCGTCGTCCACCACCATGATCCGGCCGCTGCCTCCGCAGATGACCTCCTCTGCCGATTCTCCGCCCTGCCGAACATTGTCCGGCTCATGCACCGGCAGGTAGATGGTGAAGGTCGAGCCCTGCCCCGGCGTACTCTCCACCATGATCTCACCCTGGCAGTCCCTGATGATCCCGTGGACAACGGCCAGGCCCAGGCCGGTGCCCTTGCCCTGTTCCTTGCTGGTGAAATAGGGCTCGAAGATCTTGCCCAGGGTCTCCTCGTCCATGCCGCAGCCGGTGTCACTGACCGTGAGCCTGACATATCTGCCCGGCGCCGGTCCGCCCCCGGGCCGCGCCTGGTCCGCGTCGATGACGGCATCTTCCAGGTCAATGGCCAGCACCCCCTTGCCATGCTCCATGGCCTGGTAGGCATTGGTGCAGAGGTTGAGAATCACCTGGTGCATCTGCGTCTCGTCGGCATGGACCGGGGACCGCGACCGGAGGGTGTGTTTGATCTCGATGGATGTCGGAATGGTGGAACGGAGCAGGGAGACCACCTCGGCCACCACATCGGCCAGTTGCAGTGATTTCTTGCTCTGTTCCACCTTGCGGCTGAAGGCAAGGATCTGTCGGACCAGGTCCCGGGCCCTGACCGCACCCTGGCGGACCTTGTCCAGGTTGTCGAGCAGGACCGCATCCCCGGCCGCCCGGATCCGGGCCAGTTCGGTGTAGCCGAAGATCGCGGTGAGGATGTTGTTGAAGTCATGGGCGATGCCGCCCGCCAGAGTGCCGATGGCCTCCATCTTCTGGGCCTGGCGCAACTCGGTCTCCAGTTGCCGCCGGTCGGTGATGTCCCGAACCGAGGCCAGGAGGGCGTCCTGGCCGGCAATGTTCGACTTCTTCAGCGAGACCTCCACCCAGAAGAGCTCGCCGTCCCTGCGGCGGGCATGCCACTCGAAGACCTGGGGCCCCTCGGTCAGCGCCTTGCGCATCCACCGGGCGGCCTCGGCAGGGCCGTAGGGTGATTTTCCCTCGGAAAAGACCCCTATCGGCAGATTCATGGCCTCTTCCCGGCTGCAGCGAAACATCTTCAACATGGTCTGGTTGACATCACGAATGTCTCCTGTCTCCGGGTCATGGATGAAGAGGGCGTCGCTGGTCGAGTTGAAGATCTCCCGGAAGCGCTGTTCGCCCAGGGCCAGCTCCATGGTCCTCAGCTCCACGCTCTTCTTCAGCTTCAGGTTGAAGGTGAACAGCAGCAGCTCCACCGCGGCCACCAGGAGAACGCTCGCCGCCAGTACCCCCAGGATCAGCTTCAGGTAGGTTCGCGGCTCACCCTGAGCCGGAGAATACAGAAAATCCTGCAGGGAATAGTCGGGCTCAAGCATGCCGAGTCCGACAAAGGTGTCGGCGATCCGCCGCCAGCGGCCGGGATTCATGTGCCCTATCTGGATGAACCTGGGCAGCATCAGCTCCCGTGTCTTTTCCGCCTCAAACTTCAGAGCATCCCGGCTAAGCTGCGAGCCATAGTGCTCAATGATGAGGTCGATCACCTCCTGCGGATGCTCCATGGCGTACTGCCAGCCCTTGAGACTGGCGGCAAGAAAGGCCCTGACCCGCCCCGGATGGGCGCTGATCTCGTTGCTGGTCGTGTAGAGGCAGTCGCCGTAAAAATCGATGCCATAGTTGATGGGAGCGAGGACTGTATGGGCAATGCCCTGTTTCCGGAGCAGAAAGGGGGCATCGGTCAGGTAACAGCTCAGGGCATCGACCCTGCCGGAGATCAGGTCCTCCAGTCTCCAGGTGTGATCGACGGTGGTCAGGTCGTCCGGCCGGATCCCTTCGTGGTTGAGCATGGCCCTGATCTCGAAGTTGCCGCCCGGCATCAGCATGAGACGCTTGCCGATCAGGTCGTGGGGAGTGCGGATGCCGGACTTCTCCAGGGCAACGAGGATCTCGGGGGAATGCTGAAAAATGGCCGCCAGCACGACCACCGGCTTGCCCCGCTGCCGTTCGAGCAGCAGGCCGGGCATCTCGACCGCGAACTGGGCACGACCCGAGGCCAGCTCATCGGCAATGATCATGCCCGGCCGCCGCTCCCTGATGATGACCCTGAGCCCGGCATCACGGTAGTAGCCACGGGCCACGGCGGCGTAATAACCGGCGAACTGGAACTGGTGCCGCCACTTGAGCTGCAGGACCACCGTCTGCCGGGGTATCTCCGCATCCGTGGCCAGGGCGGCCCCGGCACAGAGAAGAACAAGCAGGACGATGACCAGGGTGGAGAGGAATTGTTTCACGAATAATCCAGCATCCGGACCCGGTTTCGGGTCGCAGTCACAATGAAAGAGAAAAGCTGAAGCCACTGCCGATCCCCGGCTGCAACAGCCGCAGGCAAACCGCTATCGACCGCAACCCTCTGCCTTCTGACTTCTGTATCACCGCTTCCCGTACTGTTGTTCGATAAACCGCCTCACCTGGTCGTCGAGACCGAGCCGGCTGGCCAGGCGATCCAGCCACTCGCTTTCCTTTTCCGTATCCAGGGTGATGGTGGACACGGCAAGCATGTACATGGTGCCGGCGACACCCGGATCCGAGATCCCGTCCACCAACCGGTCGATGCTCCAGGGGTTGTCCAGTTCCCTCATGAGAAAGGTCTTCTCCTCCCCGGAGAGCTCAGCCCTTTCCAGCCGCTCCAGGATCGCCTCCTGCTCTTGGGCGTCCAGGACACCATCGGCATGGGCGGCGGCGATCATGACACGGATCATACGCCGGGCCAGCTCGCTCTCGTCGATCTTGGCCTGCGACCCCGGCGGTGGTGGCGGAGGGGCCGCCTCGGGCGAGCCTGCTCCCGGGGCTGGCGGAGGAGGACCACCGGTCATGCTCCCGGGCGGCGGAGGGGGAACCTGTGCCCCGGCAGCAGGCGTGCCGGCCTCCTGCCGCTGGCGGTCCCTGAGGATCTCGAAGGCCCCGACCCCCAGGCCGATGGCGGTCATGAGACCGCCGCCCGAGGCCAGACCTTCGAGCAGTGAACCGCCGCCCGAGGTTCCCCTGCCACCGCCCATCACCTCGCCGACAATCTTGCCCAGTAACCGTTCCGCATCAAACATACGCTCCTCCGGATCTTCTTTTTTCCATACCGAACCTGCCGGGTTTCCGGCCAGGCACACCTATGAAAGGACCACCCGGTACATGACCGAAGACCATAGCCCTGCCTTGGTTTTCAAGCCGCACCGAGGTACCACTATAGCAGGAATCATTCTTTTTGTACAAACAGGAACAACCGTTTCTGGAATTTTTTTACCATGCACTGTCGCATCACAGTGACAAAGCCCACCCTGTCCCCGATTCAACGTCTGCGCATCATGCAGCCACTTGCACCTGAACTTTCAAATTGTCTTTTCCGTACTGGGTGGCATATAATGGAATGAGAGATCTTCTCACAACAACGAGCGATGAAAACCAGGCAGATGACGAACCTGCTGCGCCGCACGCCCCTACGATGCCCGGCGTCCTGACGTCTCGTTGGATACACCATCATGAATGGATCAGCGCCCCTCACATCACTGACAGCCAGCCTCCCTGCCCCTGGCAGCGCCATTAACGGCGGTCGGCTCCACACCGAACCGGCCCGCCGCATCACCCCTGTCCCATCGTCCGGTGGCGCGGCCGGAGGTGGCGACAGGGTCACCATCTCTGCCCGCGGCCGGGAAGAGGCGGCCCGGGCCGCCGCCAACCGGGATACTGCTCCGACAGCAGCACCGGGCAAAAGCCGTTCCGCCGACTCCCCTGCTCCCGGGCCGGCAGAGCTCGACATGGCCGAGCTGCGCATGGTGGAGCGCCTCAAGCTGCGGGACCGGGAGGTGAAGGCCCATGAACTGGCCCACCTGGCCAACGCAGGCCAGTATGCCACCGGCGGCCCGTCCTATACCTATCAGCAGGGACCGGATGGCAGAAGGTACGCGGTGGGCGGCGAGGTACCCATCGACATCTCTGCAGAGCAGACGCCGGAGGCCACGATCCAGAAGATGCGCACCGTTCGCCGGGCCGCCATGGCCCCGGCCAACCCGTCGGCCGCCGACCGCAACATCGCTGCCCTGGCAGGCCGCAAGGAGGCCGAGGCCCGCCAGAAGATGCGGCAGGAGGAGAGCGAAGAGCAGGCCGCCACGCCTGACAATACCGACGCCACCGAAACCGCGCCGGCCGATACCGATACAGCCGAAAAGACCGGTCCGGCAGGCTCTCCCCAAAGGCGCATGACGAGTTCATCGTAATAGTTCACCGCCATCGGCAACTATTACCATCCGAGAGGAGGCAATCGTTCCCCCATGCAGGAATCCGAATTCACCCCATGGCTGCTTGCGGCCATCGGCCGCTCGCCCACACCATTCCATCTCACCGCCAACATCCGGGATCACCTGACCAGCCATGGCTTCACCCTGCTCCAGGAGGCCGAGCCGTGGAACCTGAAGGTGCCCGGCTCCTATGTCGTCGTCCGTAACGACTCCAGCCTGGTCGCCTTCACCCTGGACGGTGAGGACCCGGCCCGCAGCGGCCTGCGCATGGCCGGCGCCCACACCGACAGCCCTGCCCTGAAAGTACAGCCCGATCCCCTCCAGGTCAGCCACGCCTGCGTCCGGATGGGAGTGGAGGTGTATGGCGGCGCCCTGCTTGCCCCCTGGTTCGACCGGGACCTGTCCCTGGCCGGCAGGGTGAGCTGGGAGAATGGCCGGGGCGGGCTTGAATCCAGCCTCCTGGACTTTGACCGACCCGTGGCCGTGATCCCCAGCCTGGCCATCCATCTCGACCGCGAGGCCAACAGCAAGCGGAGCATCAACCGGCAGACCGATATCCTCCCCATCCTGATGGCTGCAGGAACAAAGGAGCCGGTTTTCGCGGATATCCTGCTGGAGCAGTTCCGGCGTCAGTATCCGCAGAGTGACTGCCGCGCCATCCTTGATCACGATCTCTTTCTCTATGATCCGGCCGGTCCGGAACAGACCGGGCTGGAGGGGGAGTTCATCACCGGGCCGCGCCTGGACAACCAGCTTTCCTGCTGGACCATGGCACGGGCGCTGATCGAGGCGGACGGGCGCCGCAACTGCCTGATCATTCTCACCGACCATGAAGAGGTGGGCAGCGGCTCACCCGAGGGCGCCGGCGGCACGCTGCTCGACGCGGTCCTGGAACGATTGTTTCCTGACCCGGAACAGCGGCAGCGGGTCATCCGCCGATCCCTGCTCATCTCGGCCGACAATGCCCATGCCGTGCATCCCAACTTTGCAGACCGGCATGACAGGAACCACCTGCCGCTCATGAACCACGGCCCGGTCATCAAGATCAACGCGGCCAGGCGGTATGCGACCACCGCCCTCACCGCCGGATTTTTCCGTCTTCTCTGCCAGAGGCAGGAGACCGGTGTCCAGGAGTTCGTCATGCGTGCCGACCTGGCCTGCGGCTCCACCATCGGCCCCCTCACCGCCACCCGCACCGGTATGCAGGTGGTGGATGTGGGCGTGCCGACCCTCGCCATGCACTCCATACGCGAGATGGCAGGGACAAGGGATTGTCCCGCCTTTTTCCGGGTATTGCGGGAATATTTCGCCCTTGCATCCA
>Ga0256840_1004336_pt1 | contig 10700 bp, 8 predicted proteins | sample 355202metaG_FD_185969 | JGI IMG/M metagenome (GOLD analysis project Ga0256840, IMG submission 185969) | Hydrothermal vent microbial communities from Mid Atlantic Ridge, Atlantic Ocean - 355-202 | ecosystem: Environmental > Aquatic > Marine > Hydrothermal vents | place: Atlantic Ocean: Mid...
TAAACTAACGAAGCAGATGGTGCTTTATCATTCTGTCCGTAGGATGATAAAATTTGCACCCTACTGCTGCGTCAGCATAGCTTCATAGTAGAATAACTACAATTTTGCTATACTTCCTTGCATTAGAATGCAACTTTTATCACCTAGGTGTGCTTATGGTGCGTAAGGTCAGTTATTAAAAAATAGCTCTATCTCTTCTCTCATCTTAGCAGAATCTGTTATGGTATTAATTTTATTTCTAAAGCTGCTTGCTTCGCTGTATCCTTTAGAATAAACATGAAGGTGCTTTCTAAACATGTTTACTCCAAAGTCTCCGTGAAATTCTACCATGCTATCAAAATGTTCAAGTATAATCTTTGCTTTTAACTCTTTAGTTACACTCTGCTTTCCATATCTAATCTCATGAAAAATCCAAGGTCTCCCTATGGCGCCTCTACCAATCATAAGCGAACTACATCCAGTAATGCTTTTGGCTATCTGAGCCTTCTCGTAACTTGTTATATCGCCATTTGCAATCACTGGTACATTTAAATTCTCTCTTATGGTAGCTATTGCCTCATAATCAACTTCAGCCTTATAGCCACCACTTCTAGTTCTTCCATGCACACTTACAAAATCAACTCCACTATCTCTCAGGGCTTTTGCTATATCAAGTGGAATCTTATTTTGATAACCAACCCTAACCTTCACACTCGTATATCTTTTGTTAGAATTAGTTTTTATAGTTTCTAAAATTTTTCTCAAGTGAGGTAGATTTAAAAGTAAAGATGAGCCTGCATTTTGAGAGACAACTTTTGGGACAGGACAACCACAATTTAGATCTATCCCATCTATCTCATCCATTTCATTTAAAATCTCAACTGCGCCCTTTATAACATTCAAATCACTTCCTGCAATTTGAACTATATACGGAGTCTCATTTGGAGATTTTTCAACCATTTTAAAAGTTTTTTTTGAGTTATAAACTAGCGCATTGGAGCTAAGCATCTCACTGAAAGTCAAATCTGCTCCAAATTTTTTAACAACACTTCTAAAAGGCAGATCACTAAATCCTGCAAGTGGGGCAAGAGCTAAAATACCCTCTTTAAAATTTATTATGCCCTTTTGCAAACACTACTCTTTTAAAAAGAGTCTACAATCTATATTTTTACCATGATCTCTTAGAAAGAGTATTGTTTTAAACTTTATAAACTCATTATCATCAGAGTTTTCTAAAATCTCCCTAATCCTATCTATCATTTGCAACTCATAAAGAACATACAGATAAGCATCTGCCACCTCTTCATGTGCATCAGAATTGTACAATTTTTCAAAAAGTGCTATAAGTGCGTCTGGTTCTAATTTCGACTTAATTTCATATGCTAACTCTAAATAATCTTCTCTATTTGCTTTAAATTTCATAAGAAGTTCTTCTATTTCAGATAATTGCATATCAAACTTATCATTATCATCAAGATATCTCTCCATTAGAACTCTAAACATATCTTTTGAAGGTGGGAAATCTAACTTTTTAATTTCACTAAATGATGCATACTTAATAAACTCAAAATATGCTTTTTTGCATAGCTCACTCTCTATATCTTTACACTCTTTTAAAATTACAGAGGCATACTTTGGTTCCTCTTTTAATCTGTTTAGTTTGTTCTTTACAACAAGTGGATTATCGTTTGATAATCTATATTTCTTTAAATCTACAACTTCTCCACTCTCAATTTTTTCTCTAATTTGTCTATGTTCATTTATTTTTTCATCATCAATTTGAATCTCTTTATTCTCTTTAAACTCTGTCAAACCTAAGGTTTTTGCGACAAATTTAAACCAATCTGTTTTAAAGTTTAACTTGGCATTTTGAGATAAAATTTTACTGCCAAATAGATTCTTATAATTTTCAAAATCTTTTTTTAGCGCACGATTATGTAAAAAATCTCTAAATGAATAGTATGATATATGAAAAAAGGATGCAATAAAGAGTAAAATTGTTGGTACTAAAATCCAAATTGCTACTGGTAGCGTAATGGAAACCTTCGAAATATTCAAAGTATACTCACCATTGATAAAGCTATATACATACAATCCCACCGCCAAAACATATATAGTTGTTAAAACAACATATCTTTTAATGCCCATGATAACCTCTCCATTAATTAAAATTTATTTTGCTTTTCTATAATCTCTCTACATACTATACAATATTTTGCATGAGGTTTTACTTTAAGTCTTTGAAAACTAATATCCTCTTCGCACATTTCACATACTCCATAAGAACCGTTTCCTATTTTGGATAGTGCAAAATTTATCTCTGAGAGCTCTTTTTGCTGCTGTGTACTTATAGCTTGTTCAATCATTCTATCTGTGCTAACTGAAGCGTGATCAGCTTCATCTCCAACATCATCAGTCTTTAGCTCAGCAATCTCTTTTTTAGCATCCTCTATATTTTTTACGATCTGATTTTTTCTTTCCAAAAGTAACTCTTCAAAAAACTTTAAATCGCTCTCTCTCATACATTTTCCTTAATATTCTCAAATCACTTACTTGTGATATGGATGATTTGATTTTATACAAAGTCCTCTATATATCTGCTCAAAAAGAACTATTTTTGCAATTTTGTGAGCAAATGTTAACTTGCTTAGGCTTATAACCTTTTGAGCCTTATCTATAAAGGACTTTTCAAAACCATACGCTCCAGCTATAAAAAAATTTATATTTATATGGTTTTCAAAAATCCTACTAAATTCAAAACTATCTAACTCATCACCTTTCACATCTAAAACTACATTATACCCTTGTAAACGAGGCTCATAAATTTTTGTATACGATGCCTTTGCTTCTACTTCACCTCTATTTTGAGCTTGAGCAATTTGCTTGTTGAAAAGTGTGACATCTTCTATGTTGGAGTATTTAGAAATCATTTTTTTATACTCTTTTACAATCTCTTCAACCAGTTTGTTGCTACTCTTCTCTATAGAAAAAACTTTAATTTTCAACTACAACTCTTCTGCAGCTTTAATTTTTAACTCAAACTCACCTTTTTTATAGTTTGTATCAAAAAATCTTAACAAATCTGCTACAGTTTTTTTCATATCAGCTCTTTTTACTATCATATCAATCAAACCATGCTCCAACAAAAATTCTGCTCTTTGAAATCCTTCAGGAAGATCTGCCCCTATTGTCTGTTTTATAACTCTTTGTCCAGCAAATCCTATAAGAGAGCCAGGTTCAGTTAAAATTACATCTCCAAGCCATGCAAAAGATGCACTTACTCCTCCCATTGTAGGATCAGTTAGAATCGATATATATGGAAGTCCAGCCTCGCTAAGCTTAGTTAACGCACAACTAGTTTTACTCATCTGCATCAAAGAAAATGTACTCTCCTGCATCCTAGCTCCACCACTAGCACTTACAATTACTAAACCCTCTTTATTTTGTATTGCTCTATTTATTGCTCTTACAATTTTTTCACCCTCAACTGACCCTAAACTTCCACCCATAAAACTAAAATCAAAAACAACCAACTGAGTATTAATTCCATCTATACTGCAACTTCCACTTATAACTGCAGAGTTCCTTCCTGTTTTCTCTTTAGCCTCAGTGATTCTTTTCTTATAAGATTTTTTATCAACAAATTTTAGTGGATCAACAGGTCTTAATGAAGCATCAAACTCTGTAAATGTATCTTTATCACATAGTAGTTCTATTCTTTTTTGAGCACTTATTCTCATATGAAAACCACACTTAGGACATACATTAAAAAGCTGTTCTATCTCTTTAAAATACATAAGCGACTGGCATGAACTACACTTTATCCAGTGTGAAGGAGCTTCTTTAGGGGAGGACTGTTTTTTTCTAAAGTTTCCAAAAATTTCGCTAAAGTTCATAATTTTCTCCCATCATTTAAATAAATTTTGATATTTTATCAAAAGTTTCCTTATCTTTACTTACAAGTAAAATATCATTTTTTACTAAAGTATATAGTTCTTCACACATATATAACCCTGCACATACATCAAACTCCCTTACTTTAGCTTCAAAAAGAACAAAAACAACTTCGTGTGCATATGCTAGTGAAAGTGCCACTGCGCCAGGACTTCTATACTTGACTCCATGCTCTTTTAAAGTTTTGATCATTTTTGTCGAGGAGTAGGCTTTTTCAAAAAGAGCTATTTTTGCATTTAAATTTTTTTCAACCTTTTTTAAATTTAAACTATGTAGCTCTCCTCTATAAAAGCCTGTACTATCTTTATAAAAGAGATCCCTATTTGCCAAATTTACTACTACTGCACACTGAACTTTTCCATCTCTCTTTAGAGCAATGCTAGAACCATAATATGGAAAATTTGAAGCAAAGTTATCACTTCCATCAATTGGATCAATTATAACTTCAAATTCACTACCATTATCTATAAATCCACACTCTTCAGAGTAAATATTTCCAAACTTTTTTAAGTGCTTTATAAAAATTTCTTCGGCAATCAAATCAATCTTTATACTTACATCTCCACCATATCCCAGTGAGACATCATAAGAGAGATTAGATCCCTCTTTATTTATGATTTTTAATATCTCTTTATTTGCCGCTATAGAAGCTTCTAAAAATGGAGTCATAACAAACTTTTTATTATTGCTTGTGCAGCAGCTTTCCCCTCAGCAGCAGCAGTTACGACTAAATCACTTCCTCTTTTACAATCTCCACCTGCGTAAACTCCACTTGCAGTTGTTTCAAAATTTTCATTTACAATTACCGCACCCCATTTGTTTACCTCTATACCATTTTCTGCTAAAAAATCTGGCTTTGATGGTGAAAATCCTAATGCGAAAATAACAACTTCAGCATCAACTCTAAATTCACTTCCCTTTACAATACTTACACTAGCCCTTCCACTAGCATCTCTTTCACCTAGCATAGTCTTTTGAACTTCTAAAGCTATGACTTCATTATCGCTATTTACAATTATCTCTTTTGGAGTCACATTATACTCAAAAACTACTCCCTCTTCTCTAGCATTTTTAAACTCTTTCTTACTTCCTGGCATATTGTACTTGTCTCTTCTGTATAGACACTTAACACTTTTAGCTCCCTCTCTGAGTGCTGTTCTTAAGCAATCCATAGCGGTATCTCCGCCACCAACTACAACAACATTTTTCCCTTTTACATCAAAACTCTCATCATAAATTTCACCAAAGAGTTTCTTTTGGATATTTGTTAAAAAATCTAGTGCCATAAATACATTTTTTGCACCCTCATTGGAAATTCTTGCTCGATTTGGATTTTGGGCTCCTATTCCTAAAAAAATAGCATCTGAATTGTTTGCTACATTATCAAAAGAGATATCTTTACCAACTTTACAATTTACTCTAAGAGTCATCCCAGCCTCTTGCAACCAAATCAATCTTCTTGCGACAACCTCTTTATCTAGCTTAAAACCAGGTATCCCATAGGTTAACAAACCACCTGCTCTCTCCTGAGCCTCATACATCTCAACTTTTATCCCAGATCTAAGAAGGTAGGTAGCACAAGAGATCCCCGCAGGACCACTTCCAATTATTGCTACTTTTTTGTCTGTAGTAATTCCAGGAAATTCAGGTTTTAACCCTTTTTTAAAACCATACTCACTTATAAATGTTTCGATTGAGCCAATAGTTATGGCTCCATAACCATCATTTAAAGTACAGTCACCCTCGCAAAGTCTATCTTGAGGGCATACTCTTCCAGTAATTTCAGGAAAAGGATTTGATTCATTTGAGAGTTTAAATGCCAACTCTGTTTTCATTGCGCTTGTAGCTTTTAACCAGTATGGAATATAGTTATGCAAAGGACACTTATTATGACAAAAAGGATCACCACACTGAACACATCTATCGGCTTGTGAAGATGCTTCAGTTTTTCTCATAATTTCATATATTTCCCTAAAATCCTCTATTCTCTCATTGCTATCCCTTTTTAAAGGCTCTACTCTATCTACTTTTATAAAATTTAACATAATTAATCTCCCTCATCTGGATTAAGTGGTGTCTTTGTCATATCTTTTGGTCTTACCATCCAAAAATTTCTAAGTGTATGTCTAAAGTTTTCTAAAATATACTCTGCCTTTTGACTTTTTGTCTCATTTATATGATCTCTAAGAAGCCTTTTTAAAAAGTGTCTAGCCTCATCCATATCGTCTGTATCAATTCTTTCTGCTACAACTAGTTTTTGATTTAATTTATCTACAAAATCATGAGCCTCGTCATAAACAAATGCAACTCCTCCTGTCATACCAGCACCAAAGTTTACACCAGTTCTACCCAATATAACAACCACTCCTCCAGTCATATATTCACACGCATGATCTCCAGTTCCTTCAACCACAGTAACTGCACCAGAGTTTCTAACACAAAATCTCTCACCAACCTCTCCAGCCACAAAGAGTTTTCCTCCGGTTGCACCATATAGACAAGTATTTCCTCCACTTGCATATCCCTCTCTTTGATATTTAGGTATGATGATTATCTTTCCTCCATTCATTCCCTTGCCAATGTAGTCATTTGCAGTTCCTCTGAGTCTGATTCTTATACCATTTGCTAAAAATGCACCAAAACTTTGCCCAGCAGTTCCAGTCAACTCAAACTTTATACTATCCTCTTTTAAGCCCACATTGCCATAGTATTTTGCTATCTCTCCACTTATCAGTGCTCCAAAACTTCTATTGACATTTTTTATCTCTTTATGAAGAACTATTCTCTCCTCAGGATTTTCTATAACTTTGTAAACTTCCCTTAAAATATTGTGCTCGAACTCATTTGGATCAAATGGTACATTTGAAGGTTTTTGTACAGTATCTATGCCATCAACTCTTCTTAAAACAGAGCTAAAGTCAAATTGTTTAGCAAAATCATCATCCTTTACTTTTAAAAAGTCGCTTCTTCCTATGATCTCTTCTAAGCTTCTATAACCAAGCTTTGCCAAGTTTTCTCTAACATCTTCGGCAATTAAAGTAAAAAAGTTTATTATTCTATCAACTGTCCCTACAAAATGCTCTCGAAGTTTTTCATCTTGTGTAGCAACCCCAACGGTACATCTGTTTTGATGACAAATTCTTAAAATCTTACACCCAATAACAGTCAGCGCTACTGTACCAAATGCATAACTCTCAGCTCCAAGAAGTGCAGCTTTTATAACATCTAGTCCAGTTTTTAATCCTCCATCGGTTTGCAGATGCACAACATCTCTTAAGTTATTTGCTTTTAGAGCATTGTGAGCCTCACTAAGTCCCAACTCCCAAGGGTTACCAGCAAATTTTATAGAAGTTAGTGGAGCCGCTCCAGTTCCACCATCGCCACCACTAATGATTATCTTATCAGCATAAGCCTTGGCAACCCCAGCTGCAATAGTTCCTACACCTGCAGTTGAAACAAGTTTAACTGTTACTATAGCTTCTGGATTAACCTGTTTTAGATCATATATTAACTGAGCTAAATCTTCTATAGAGTATATATCATGATGAGGTGGTGGAGATATAAGAGTAACACCAGGTATGGTATATCTCAGTGACGCTATAAGTGGAGTAACTTTGTGACCCGGAAGTTGCCCCCCTTCTCCTGGTTTTGCACCTTGTGCTACTTTGATCTGTATCTCAGTTGCACTTCTTAAGTACTCAGGTGTCACCCCAAACCTACCCGATGCTATCTGTTTAATTTTTGAATTTTTATCTGTTTTTAATCTTTCAGGAGATTCTCCACCCTCTCCTGAGTTGCTCATACCACCGATTCTATTCATAGCTTCAGCTAAAGCTTCGTGTGCTTCAGGAGAGATAGAACCCAAACTCATTGCAGCAGTTGCAAATCTTTTAAAAATCTCCTTGATCGGTTCAACCTCATCTATATCTATAGATTTTCTGTCACTTTTTATATCAAAAAAATCTCTTATAAACTTAAACTTCCTACCATTTACAAAATTTTTATATTCCTCATAGTCCTCTCTCTTCCCGCTTTGAACCATCTTGTGAATCGCATGAACAACTTTAGGTCCAAAATCGTGAAATTCAAAACCATCCATGTACTTATAAAAACCGCCAATTTCCAATGGAAAAAGTTTTTTATTCAAATCTAGCTCAAAAGCTTTTTTATGATTTAACTCTAATCTTTTCTCTATCTCCTCATATCCTAACCCTGGAATCATAGAGTAAGCATCACAAAAGCAGTCTTCTACCACTTCATTGGCTAATCCAAGTATATCAAATAAAGATGAACTTCTATATGATGAAATTGTAGCTATACCCATCTTAGATATAATTTTCAACAATCCTTGGTTTAAAGCGTGATTTACATTTTTTAATTTTGTTTTTATCTCATAACTACTTAAATCACTTTTTTTACATTCATCTAGTGTTGAAGCATACAGCATATATGGGTAAATTGCACTAGCCCCAAATCCAATAAGCGTTGCAGCTGAATGAGAATCAAAAATCTCTCCACTAATCGCAATTATAGAAACTTTATAGCGAATTTTCTCTTCCAATAGAACTTGATTTAACCTACCAACAACCATCAGCATTGGCATTGGCTTAAGTTTTGTAGTTATGCCTCTATCATCTAAAAATATGATTTTTATATCATCATTTTTTACAGCTTCGCAAACATCATAAACTAAATCTTCAAGGCTTCCTTTTAAATTATCTTCAAAAAGGGTAGAAAATACTCTATTTTTATACTCCTCTCTATATCTAGGTTTATTTATATCTCCAAAACTCATCAAAACATCAAGTTTTTCCTGCATTAAAACTGGTGAAATCGATTTTATTCTCTTAGCATGCTCACTAGATTCATCAAGCATATTCCTCATCTGACCAAATCCTGCATTTAAACTCATTACAACTTTTTCTCTAATTGGATCTATAGGAGGATTTGTCACTTGAGCAAATTTTTGTTTAAAAAAGTCGCTAAAATTTCTTTGAACTTTACTAAAAGCAGCTATTGGTGTATCATCACCCATAGCACCAACGCCCTCTTTGCCATCTTTCATCATAGGAGATAAAACCATATTTTTAACTTCAGCAGTTATATTAAAAAACCTCTGCTCATAAACTAAATTTTCTCTTTCATAATCACTAAGCTTAGAAAATGGAAGTTCAACAAACTCTTGAAGATAAACTAGATTTTTATTTAACCAATCGGCATATCTATTTGAACTTTTAAGGTAATTGTCTATCTCATCATTTTTCATTACTTTACCAAACTTTAAATCTACCCCGATCATCTGTCCGCTTTGGAGCCTACCTCTTTCTAGTATGTTCTCCTCTTCAATATCTATTACCCCATACTCACTAGATATTAAGATTCTTTCATCCTTTGTAATTACATACTTTGCTGGCCTTAAACCATTTCTATCTAAAATACATCCTATATACCTTCCATCTGTTAAACTAACTGCAGCTGGTCCATCCCAAGGCTCAAAATTTATACTAGCATACTCATAAAATGCTCTAAGTTCTGCATCCATATGAGGTGAATTTTGCCAAGGTGCCTGAATTAAAACACGAGCAGCCTTAAAAAAATCGTATCCATTGGCTATCATAAATTCAAATACATTATCCAAACTTGCACTATCGCTAACATCATTCGATGTTATAGGAAGAAGTTTCTTCAACTCTTTATCAGAAAAAACGCTACTCTTTAAGCACTCACTCTTCATTCTTGTATGAAATCTATTTGACTCAATTGAGTTTATCTCACCATTGTGAGCAATTGCCCTAAATGGTTGAGCTAGTTTCCACTCAGGAAGTGTATTTGTAGAAAATCTTTGATGAAAAAGGGCAAATGTAGTTTTAAAAGATTCATCACTTAAATCAAGATAAAAAGTTTTTATATGAGTTGGCATAACCAACCCTTTATATGATATAACCTTGCTTGAAAAAGATGGTATATAAAAATCTTTATCCTCTTTTAAAGCATTTTCTATCTCTCTTCTTGTCAAATATAACAAAGCATCAAATCTCTTTGTAGCGATCAAAGAAGAGGGAGTTACAAAAACTTGAACAATCTGAGGAAGAGTATCCAAAGCCTGTTTACCTAAAGCTTTTATATTTATTGGGACATCTCTAAACAATACTACCTTCAAATCATTCTTTTCACAAATCTCTTCAAAAACTCTCTTTTGATTATCATTTTGTAAAAAAACCATAGCAACAGCAAACTGCTTTGGCAAATCAACACCTAACTTTTTTGCCTCCTTTTTCATAAACTCTTTTGGTAAAGAGAAAAGAAGTCCACTACCATCACCTGTTTTACCATCTGCCGCAACTGCACCTCTATGCATCATCCTTTCTAAAGCTTCTATAGAGTCCAATACATTTTGATGAGTAGGAATATTATTTATATTTGCCAAGAGCCCAAAACCACAATTATCTTTAAAATTTGTCAAAAGATTTTTTTTCAAATTTGCCCCTTTAAAAATAGAATACCTAAGGTATCCTTTAGTAAAAATTTTCCAAGCATATCTAAAAATTGCTTTTAATTCACTTAATGGCTATAATAAGGATAGTTTGCTTTTTACTTATCATTTTTTTTATTAATTTTCAATTAAATATAATCTATTTAAGTTCTAAAACTATTTTTACCTATTTTTCCATTAAAAAATGTTAAAATACGCCTATGCAAGGATATATAATAAATTTCAATAGAGTAAAAGATGAAGATCTTATTGTAACAGTTTTAACACCTAGTGA
>Ga0256840_1004337_pt1 | contig 10698 bp, 9 predicted proteins | sample 355202metaG_FD_185969 | JGI IMG/M metagenome (GOLD analysis project Ga0256840, IMG submission 185969) | Hydrothermal vent microbial communities from Mid Atlantic Ridge, Atlantic Ocean - 355-202 | ecosystem: Environmental > Aquatic > Marine > Hydrothermal vents | place: Atlantic Ocean: Mid...
TATATTTTTTTTCAATGAAAAAATATTTTTATACTCTATCAATTCTATTTCATACTCTTTTACTGCGTTTGGAAGTTTTACCTTAAAATCATCCCCTACTTCTTTACCTAACATCGCCTTAGCTAAAGGAGAATGAATCGTGATAAGTCCATTTTCTGGTTCACTCTCAAGTACACCACAAATCGTATATCTTTCTTCTTCATCAGTTTCTAAGTTTAGCAGACTGACTGTACTTCCAAAAGAGACACGAGAGTGTTCATGTAGAGAAGGATCAATGATTTTCGAGTTTTGTATCATTTTATTCAGATAAAAAAGTCGTTTATCAATGAAACGCAGCTTTTCTTTGGCAGCTTGATAGTCAGCATTTTCACTTCTATCCCCCAAAGCTGCTGCTGTTAATTTTTCATGAGCAACTTTTGGTTTTTCTTTTTCTAAAAGGTACTTAAACTCTTCTATAAGTTTATCGTACCCTTCTATACTCATTGGTTCAATCATAAAATTTTAATGATGATAACCTAAAATGTAATAGGTCTCTTTTTTTGGAAGTTTTTCAACTTTTATTTTAAATTTCTCACTAAAATGTTGTACTTTTTCATGGGCTTCCTCAGCTAACTCTGGAGTGACTGCCTCGATTTTTATTTTAAAATAGTTTTTAGAATTTGAGAGTGCTACATAGCCATTGTTTACTTTTAAGTGATCATTTAAGTCCATAATGTGTTTTTGAATTTTCTCATACCCCGAAGTATTTTCTTGTATCTCTTTGAGTTGTTTTACCAAAGCTTCATTTGGTGCATATCCTAACTGTATCAGCATTGCTTCATCTTGCATATATCCGTCCTTTTTAGTTTGTGCAAAAATAATAACAGTTTTTTGTAAATATTCAGTATGTATTTATCTATAGAGACTATAATTACAAAATAAACATGATATTTGTATATCAATCACAAAAAGAGAGAAAAAATGACTGAAGAAATGCTCAAAAAAATAAAACAACTTCCACCACTTCCAGAATCTGCAATGCAGATCGAAGAGGTTTATAAAGACCCAGATAGTACTTTTAATGATATGGCAAAGATTTTAGAAACAGATCCTCTTTTGACTGCAGATATTTTAAAGGCAGCAAATTCGCCTCTATATGGTTTTTCAAGAGAAATAAATGCCATCAGTCAAGCTGTAGGTTTATTTGGAATGGGAACAGTTCGTGGTTTTGCACTTGCAAGTATCGTAAAGAAAAGTTTTTCACTTGACTTATCTCCTTATGGTATAACAAATGATATGTTCTCAGATTTATCCAAAAAGCAGCATGCTCTTGTGACTTCTTGGTGTATTAGAAAAGAGAACAGACTTCTTGGTGTTTTATCTCCTGCTGCATTTTTAGTTGAAATTGGAAAAGTTCTTATTGCACAACAAATTATGTCTGAAAAAAAAGAAGAAGAGTTCCGTGACGCACTCCAAGAACTTCAAGATGTTGAAGCTGCAGAAAGAGAAGTTATAGGCGCTGATACTCCAGAAGTTAGTGCAACAATCTTTTCTCAATGGAAATTTGAAGACAACTTAGTCGACGTGCTAAGAAACTGTCAAAATCCTGATGATGCAACAGAGGAAGATAGAAAAGCTGCCCAAATTCTTAATGTGGTTAGAGTAGCAGTTCCTATTAATGGCGTTGTAACTGATGCAAGTATTAAAGCGGCTAAAGAACTTATTGAAAAATTTGGTCTTGATTTAGAAAGCTTTGAAACGGCCATAGAAAATATAAAATAAAGATACAAATATATTGAAATCTCTACTTATCCGACTCACTCATGGCTTGAGTGAGCAAGACATTTTACCTGATGAACTTCCATTTGTGAAAGAGTGGCTTGCTAAAAAATACCTTACCAAAAAACATAATATCTATAAATTCAACTCCAAATATCGTGCTGGAACACTTGGTCTTGTTCAAAAGGGAACAGCCTATCTTCACGTAATTGGAGAAAACATCAAAGACCTATTTATTAGTGAAAACAGTCTTGGCGTGGCAACAGAGGGCGATCTTGTCATAGTCAAGCGTCTTTTAGGGCATCGTGGTCCACCGAGTGCTAAAGTTGTTGAAATTGTCGGACGTGCACAAACGTATAGTGTCGCTTATATAATTTTAAAAGAGGGAAAAAAGTCTTTAGTTGAACTAAAAACTGAGTACCCCATAGGCGCAGAAATGTCCGCCAAAGAGTTAGAAGCTTATGAAGTTGGAGATCTTTTTAAGGTTGATAATCTAGAAAATAAAATTTTAGAAAAAATTGGCAATATTAAAGATCCTCAATCTGATGAAAAAATTGTCTTATCTCAATTTAATAAGCATGATGATTTTGATGAAGAGGTACTAAAAATTGCTCAATCATTTCCAAATGTAGATGCTAGAAAATATCCAAAAAGAAAAGATTTACGTGATTTGACTTTTTGTACTATTGACCCTGTTACGGCAAAAGATTTCGATGATGCTATCTACTGGGATGATAAAAATAGTATCTTATATGTTGCTATCGCTGATGTTAGCGAATATGTAAAACCTTTTGGTGCATTAGATGATGAAGCGATATATAGAAGTTTTTCTATCTATTTACCTCATCGTTCTATTCCTATGCTTCCTCGTCAGCTTAGTGAAACACTCTGTTCCCTTCAACCACATACAGATAGACTCGCTTATGTTTTTGAAATAAAACTCGACTTAGAAAGTTTAAAGGTTGTTCATTCTGATGTTTACGAAGCACTGATGCACTCGGATAGAAGATTTAATTATGAAGAAATCGATCTCTTTTTTGAGAATAAACTGCAAGCAAAAACAAAAGAAGAACAAGAGATATTTGCTTGGATTAAGAAGCTACGAATAGTGACAGATAGATTGAAAAAACAACGATTACAAGAGGGTTTTGATTTTCATTCTACTGAAATTCAAATGACACTCGATGAAGATACAAATCTTGTTGCTACTACTGTTTCACAAGAGACACCATCCCATGCCCTTATTGAAGATTGTATGCTTTTAGCAAACAAAGAAGCGGCTAAACGCTATAAGCGTGGTTTATTTAGAATTCATGAAGCACCAAGCCAAGCAAAGCTCCAAACACTTTATCAAGAGCTTGCCGGAATTGGTATGCATATAGATATAAAGAGTACTATCAAAGAGACGATAAATGAGATACAAAAACAGGCTAAAGATATGGGTATAGTATCTGAAGTTGATACACTCATCATCCAATCACAAATGCAAGCACGATATTCTCCTATCAATCTTGGACACTTTGGTTTAGGATTTGAAGAGTATACTCACTTTACATCGCCTATACGAAGATACAGTGACCTCATCGTCCACAGACTGTTAAAAGCAATCAAGCGAGGGGATACAGAGGAGCAATCCTATGTGCTAAGAAATATAGAATCCCTTAGTATGGCTATAAGTGAAAAAGAGCGTGAAGCGAGTATTATAGAGTCTGAATATAAAGCTAGAAAATATGCAAGATGGGCACAACAAAATCTAGGTAAAGAGTTCAAAGCACGTATCACTGCAACAGATCCTGAACTCAAAGCAGAGTTGCACGATGAAATTATGGGAGCAAGACTCTATTTTGTCAATGGCGCAGATGTTTCACTTTTTGATGATGTTATTGTTCGTTTTGACAAAGTCAATCTTGCTAGAGCAAGAATATATGCCTCAGTAGTAAAGAAGATAGAGAACTAAATGTATAAAAATGAGTTTGACAAACATATTCAAAACAGAAGCGTCTCAAATAGTTTTGTCTTTTTTGGTGAAAGCAGTTTTCTTATAGATATGTACACGAAGATGATGACAAATATTGAAGATGCCAATATTTTAAATTATTATTATGATGAATATGATTTTAACTCAGCAAAAGCACATCTTTCTCAGGGTTCTCTTTTTGGGGACAGAAATATCCTCATAATAAAAAGTGAAAAAAAAGTTCCAAAAAAAGAACTCGATACTCTTTTAGAGTTATGCAACAAAAATAGTGATAATATTTTTGTTTATGCTTATTATGGTTCAGACCATAAAAGTTATAACAATAAAAAAACCTTCGCCAAATCAAATGTGATGAGCGTACGTTTTTTTCATCCAAAAGAGCATGAAGCACAAAATCTTATACTCCAAATTGCCCAAGAAAAAAATGTCAATATAGACAAATACACAATCGGGCATCTTTTAAAACTCCATAACGGTGATGTTGCCCTTGCTAGTAACGAGATAGATAAATTTCGTGTTTATGATAGAGCCATCACAACTAAAGATGTAGACAACCTAGTCTATGGACTCGCAAGCATCAACCTTGATGATTTCATCAAAAATCTCTTAGCAAAAAAAGACTTTACAAATGACTTGCAAAACATCCTAGAACATGGTGAAGATGAGATCCGAATACTCGGAGCTATTACAGCTTACATTACACAGCTTTATATGATAAACATTTATATAAGAGTAAATGGTGCTCCAAACGCAGTAGATATACTTGGGTACCCTGCTCCAGGTTTTGTGATGGAACAAAAAGCAGCAATTGCTTTAAAGTTTAAACCTGCGACCTATTTCAAGCTACATGAATTGTTACTCACAAGTGAATTACAAATGAAAAGATCACATACAGATAAGAGTGCCATTTTACTTTCAATCTTAATTAGATTACAAAAACTAATTTAACAAACTAATTTTAAATATTTTTATCATATAATTCATTTATGAATAATTATACTAATTTATTAAGAGAACATCATTTAAAAGCAACACCGCAGAGATTAGAGATTGCTAATGCTCTTGCAAAATATGGGCATATGAACATTGATAAGCTCTATGCGATAATGCTTCAAAAATTCAGCTCAATTTCATTGGCTACTATTTATAAAAATATCAATTTAATGGTTGAAAATGCTTTTATACAAGAGGTGAAAATTCCTTCAGAAAAATCAGTTTATGAACTCTCAAAAGCATCACATTCACACCTTGTTTGTAGTAACTGTGGAGAAATTGAAGATATCCACTTAGACTTATCACCTGTTTCAAACGCAGCTGCACAAAGTTCCCATTTTCAGATAAACAAAGTCGACTTGGTATTATCAGGAATTTGTCAAAAGTGTCAATAACTTTAACATCCCCTCAGAAGAATTCTTGTATAATCACATATTAATTTTTCCAAGAAGGAATCCCTATGCGTGGTTATAAAATTTTTGCTGGTTCTGCCAGTGTTGATTTTGCGAGTGAAGTTTGTAATATTTTAGATGTTCCATTAGCTAAAGCTGATGTTAAAAAGTTTAGTGATGGTGAAATCTCTGTCCAGATTGCCGAATCAGTACGTGGCCGTGATGTATTTATCATCCAATCAACTGGTGCTCCATCAAATGACAATTTAATGGAACTTCTTATCATGACAGATGCTCTCAAACGCAGTTCTGCATCAAGTATCACTGCTGTTGTTCCTTACTATGGATATGCTCGACAAGACCGTAAAGCTGCTCCTCGTGTTCCAATTACTGCCAAACTTGTTGCAAACCTTTATGAGACTGCTGGAATTGACCGTGTTGTAACAATTGATCTTCATGCTGGACAAATTCAAGGTTTCTTTGATATTCCCGTAGATAATCTTTATGGTTCTGTAACATTTGAGCACTACATCAAAAGTAAAAATCTTAAAAACCCAATCATAGCAAGTCCAGATATTGGTGGAGTTGCTAGAGCACGTTACTTTGCTAAACGTATGGGCTTAGAGATGGTTATCGTTGATAAACGTCGTGAAAAAGCGAATGAATCAGAAGTTATGGGGATTATCGGTGATGTTGAAGGTAAAGATGTCATCATGATTGATGATATGGTAGACACTGCAGGAACTATGGTTAAAGCAGCAACTGCCCTTAAAAACAAAGGTGCAACTTCGGTTATTGCCTGTGCTACACATGGTGTTTTAAGTGGAAATGCATATGAAAATCTTTCTAACGGTGAACTTGATGAACTCATCATTACAAATACCCTCAATACAAAAGAGCATAATAAAATAAAAGTACTAACAGTAGCTCCACTTTTCGCTGAAGTAATCCGTAGAGTTTACCACAACGAAAGTGTAAATAGCCTGTTCGCATAATAGAGGATACACTTGAAAAACATTAGAAACTTCTCAATCATTGCTCATATAGACCATGGAAAGAGTACATTAGCCGATAGAATCATTCAAGAGTGTGGTTCCGTAAGTGAACGCGAAATGTCAACTCAAATGATGGATACAATGGACATCGAACAAGAGCGTGGTATTACTATTAAAGCGCAATCAGTTCGACTTGATTATGTCAAAGATGGTGAACACTATATTCTTAATCTTATAGACACACCGGGACATGTTGACTTTTCTTATGAAGTAAGTAAATCTTTAGCTTCTTCAGATGGTGCATTACTTATCGTTGATGCAGCTCAAGGAGTCGAAGCACAAACAATAGCAAACGTCTACCTTGCTCTTGATAATGACCTTGAACTTATTCCAGTGATAAATAAGATAGATTTACCCGCAGCAGAGCCTGAACGTGTAGCTGAAGAGATAGAAGAGGCTATTGGTATTGACGCAACGGATGCTTGTCTTGTATCGGCAAAAACCGGTGAGGGGATAAGAAACCTGATAGATGCCATAGTAGATAGAATCCCGGCTCCTGTTGGAGATCCTGAGGCTACTACAAAGGCGATTATTTATGATTCTTGGTTTGATGCTTATCTTGGTGCCTTAGCACTGGTTCGTGTTTTTGATGGAAAAATCTCAAAAGGGCAAAACATCAAACTTATGAGTAATGGAGAAGAACATCAAGTTTTAGACTTAATGTATCCACATCCTATGAAAAAAATCAAAACTAAAGCTATAGAGTGTGGTGAGATAGGTATCGTTGTTCTTGGTCTTAAAGAAGTCGCTGCTATTAATGTTGGTGATACTCTTACAGATATGAAGAATCCTGCATCAGAACCTGTTGGAACATATGAGCCTGCAAAACCATTTGTGTTTGCTGGAATCTTTCCAATTGACACAGATAAGTTTGAAGATCTTCGTGATGCACTAGACAAACTAAAGCTCAATGACTCTTCTCTTTCTTATGAACCCGAAACATCAGTTGCACTTGGCTTTGGCTTTCGTGTGGGATTTCTAGGAATGCTTCATATGGAAGTCGTAAAAGAGAGGCTTGAGAGAGAATTCAATCTTAATCTTATCGCATCAGCTCCTTCAGTTATTTATAATGTATACTTAAATAATGGTGAGTTTGTTAATGTCCAAAATCCTTCAGAACTTCCAGAAGTCAATAAGATTGACAGAATAGAAGAACCTTATGTAAGAGCTACCGTTATCACGCCTAGTGAGTATGTGGGAAATATTATTACACTTCTTGTAAACAAACGTGGAACGCAAACGAAAATGACTTACTTAAATGAAGATAGAGTAATGCTTGAATATGAAGTGCCAATGAATGAGATAGTTATGGATTTTTATGACACTCTCAAGTCAATTTCAAAAGGGTATGCTTCATTTGATTATGAGCCTATCGGATTTAAAGTAGGCGACCTCGTGAAACTTGACATCAAAGTAGCGGGAGAGGCAGTAGATGCTCTCAGCGTTGTAGTACCTCGTACACAAGCGCTTTCTCGTGGTCGTATTTTAGTGAAAAATATGAAAGAGCAAATTCCTAGACAACTTTTTGAAGTCGCTGTTCAAGCCTCTTTAGGCTCACAGATTATAGCTCGTGAAACCGTAAAGTCTATGGGTAAAAATGTTACTGCGAAATGTTATGGTGGTGATATTACACGAAAAAGAAAACTCCTAGAGAAACAAAAAGCTGGTAAAAAACGTATGAAGTCCATAGGAAAAGTACAACTTCCACAAGAGGCCTTTATGTCTGTTCTTAAAATGGACTAAACGCAGCTACAATGAAATGTCTACTGTGTAAGAATTATTCTCTTACACATATTTGTTCCAACTGTCAGGAACTCTTCCTGACACCATCCATCTACCATCGACTCCTTCCTAATGGCACACAGGTCATCTCTTTTTACAAATACGAAGATATTAAAGAACTGCTCTTTAGCAAACATACTGACCTAGGTTTTTATATCTATACTATCTTGGCTAAATGTAGTTTTGCAAAGTTTGCAAATACGTTTAACACAAAAGAGCAATATGTCTCTATTGGTATAGATGATAATATAAAAAGTGGCTATTCGCACACGGCTATACTCAATAAACATCTACAAAGTTACAGTATAGAACCCCTTTTTAACAAGCTTCGAGCAACAAACTCTCTCTCATATTCTGGACAAAGCAGACTCTTTCGAGAAGAGAACCCTAGAAACTTTAAACTCAATAATTTTAAACGCAGTAATGTGATATTGGTAGATGATATTGTTACAACAGGAACAACTCTAACACAAGCTATAGAAGTACTGCACAAAGCGGACAAAAAAGTTACCTTTTGCCTCACACTTTGTGATGTAAATAATAAATAACTTAGAAAAAACTTTTCAAAAGTTTTTGTGCTTCTTTTTCAAGACCTTTAGTATTTTGTTTCTTAAGTAGTTTTATTGCCTCTCTTTGGATAAGCTTGTTGGCATCTATGATTACTTTAGGAGAGTCAATATTTCCTTTTAGTTTGACACGTAAAGGATTACCATTTGCATTTATATCTATTGTAGAATTGATCTGTTTTTTCAGAGTATTTATTTTTGTATTTTTTGTTTTAATGGAAGATTTATTCGAATGTAAATCTAAGGATGCCATAATATTTTCTTTCTCAATATCTGCATTGATATCTCCATCAAATTTTTCAATATAAAGATCTGTTTGTGCATATTTTTTTGCTGCATCAAGCACTTGATTTTTTGTAAAAGTTCCATGCTTTAAGAAACCTGTAAATTTTCCTTTTGACTTTTCTAAATTATAATCTAAATCAGCATCAAGTTCTGCTTTAAAGATTTTAGGATACATCAACATATCCAAAATCTTTAAGGTTTGTAAAGAGTTTAAGTCTGCATGAAAATCATCATTGTGTAATTTTGCATCAAGTTTTCCACCAGCAACATTAGAATGTGCTGTAAAGTCTAGATCTTTCGTTTTGGAAAGTTCTCCATTTGCGACTATAGAACCTTTAAGATGTCTATTTGTAACAAAATAGAGCTTGTCTAGATTATGAACTTTTACCTTGTAGTCGCTCTTTAGTGAAGCATCCTTAATGTTAAATCTAGCTTTATTAACATCAAGGTTTGCAAGTGTCGAGATAAAGTTCAACTTCGTATCAACGATGTTTTTGTTTAAAGTCGTTAAGGTTACTGCGCTGAAAGTAGTTTTTGGCATTGTAGAGTTAAATTCATATGCTTTTGTAATATACTTTGAATCAACTAAGCCCTTGTATACTTTTGTTTTTACCGTTCCTGCTAAAGCTGGCATAGCTGCGTTTGAAATAGCCACATCCATATCAAACAAAGCATCTGCAAAATGTGGTTGCTTCACCATATAAAGTGCATCTTCTAATTTCAAACCTCGTACCTTAGCTACAACACTTTTTGGTGTAAAGTTTTTTAATACCACTGCAAAACTACTATCTGAACTTGCAATATCAGTTGTACCAGTAATATCTAATTTTTCTTTGCTTCCCTGTACTTTACCCTCTAAACGCAGTGCTCCCCTGACATCAGCTCCAGTGAGTGGTTTTAACACTGCAAGCTCTTTTACATTCACACTATAATTCAGCTTTAATTTGAGTGGATCTGGAATGATAAGACCCTTTGATTTAAGTTTTGCAAGGTTAGAGTTTAACAAGTAGGTATAACTCACATCATCACCTTTTAACCTTGCATCAAGATTCATCGCAAACGCAGTCTTTGGAATCGTAATATTAAAATCATTTTTCATAACCTTAGAATTAAGGGCACCGTCTATTGTAGCTAATACAATATTTCCATCAAGTTGATGTGGCGTGATATTTTTAAAATTTATATCAAGATTAATTTTTGCTTTTGCATACTCTTTTTGGTTTAGCATATAAAGCAAATCGCTCAAATCTGCTGCATCAACTTTAGCAATAATCGAGCTTGGATTGAACTGTGTCAATATAACATGGTATTTGGTATCACTTTTAGCTATATCACTTTCACCATCGATATTAATAAGGTTCATATCGCCTACAACTTTACCATGCGTGTGAAAAGAGCCCTTGAGCTGCGTTTGCGTTAGAGTCTCTAAAGTATTTAACTCTTCTAGCCTTACATTATATGTAAGATCAAAACTTTGAGAAAATAAAGAGTAAGTCCCTTTTGCAGTTATTGTATTGTTTTTGTTTAACTCTAATACAATTTCAAAATTATCTGTATTTAACTGAAATTTTTCAACTCTTGTATCAAGCTGCGTTTGAACACGAATTTTTGATTCTAAAATAGGTTTTACCATACTGTTGCCTATGCTTGTAAAGACAAGAATATATGCAACAAAAACTATACTAACAATAACCCCTAATAACCAAATAAGATATTTCATCAATGTTCTCCTTCGTAATTTGTTTATAATAATACTAGTTTATTCGTAACCATTCAGCACCCAACCCCAACAGGAGTGTAAGCTTTTCCATCTAAAGCACTTTTAAGTCCCTGTAGAACAGCAATATTATTCTTTTTCATGGTAGAGATGTAACTTCTAATCCTGCAGA
>Ga0256840_1004338_pt1 | contig 10698 bp, 8 predicted proteins | sample 355202metaG_FD_185969 | JGI IMG/M metagenome (GOLD analysis project Ga0256840, IMG submission 185969) | Hydrothermal vent microbial communities from Mid Atlantic Ridge, Atlantic Ocean - 355-202 | ecosystem: Environmental > Aquatic > Marine > Hydrothermal vents | place: Atlantic Ocean: Mid...
TTATAAATATTCGTCCGTTTATTAAATTCATCACCGCAGATGATATGCAAGCCCTTGAAATTTCACCGCAGGCATTAAAAGAATCGGCATCAGCATACATTCGTTTTATTTCTACACGTATGCGCCTGTTTGACGGCAGCGCTTTTGACGAAGAAACTATTGAAAAATCAAATGTTCTTGATTTTCTTTATCGCATTTGCGATTTAGCAGATGAAACTTTTATTGTTAAACGTTCAAAAAAATAAACTCATGAAAACTATAGCAAAAATTAACAACATCGAAATAAACATAATTGAGGGTGCCGAAAAATTGGTACCCATTAAACCAATTTGCGAAGCACTCGGAATTGATCCAAAAACTCAAAGAGATAAGATAAAAAAGGATGATTTTTTATCTTCAGTTGAGGTGCTCAGCCCCCTAACTGGAGCTGATGGTAAAAAGTACGAAATGACAAGTTTACCATACAAATATATTTTTGGTTGGCTGTTTACCATAAATCCGAAAAATGTAAAAGTAGAAGCAAAAGAGGCGGTACTTAATTATCGGATGCAATGTTACGATGCCCTTTACAGTTATTTTACCGAATCAACTACTTTTTTAGAAGAAAAACAAGAAATAATAGATAAAGAATTGGATGAGCTTTCGCTTATTAAGTCTCAATTTAAAACGGCAAAGGAACGCCTTTATGAGCAAACCAAAAAAGTAGATGAAATACGAAAAATGACTATTGAAGAATGGAAAGCAAATAAACGGCAACTGAAAATAGATTTTTAAAAAAAAAGCAAGAAAAACACAAAATAATTTAATTATTTTGTGTTTTTTCTTTGTTCGTATTGTTTTTTTTCGTATCTTTATACCATAATTAAAAAATAAAAGAGATGAACAAACAAATATTAATCGGAGGACAGGCATTAAGACAATTAGGCAGTAATAGAACTACCGAGGATGTTGATTTCCTAATTTTTGATAAAAGTACAAACGATGCTTTTATAACTACTGATAAAGTTGATTATCTTAATGCAGCATCTTCAGCTTTTGCCGGTAAATTCTTCAACGAAATTTACAAAAGGGAGCAAAACAACACCGTTGCAAGTCCTGAATCACTTTTAGAACTTAAAGCATTCGCATTTGTTCAGCATTGTCAAAACTTTAACTGGGAAAAAGTGGCAAGTACGGAGTTTGATATAAAATTCTTAGCTTTAAAATTTGGTTTGTCAGCTCCTAAAATTGTAAAAAAATATGTCAGCGAAGCTGAATATAATGAAATAGTAAAAATTGTTGAATTTAATAAATAATAAATTAGGCGCGCCAGAAGCCTTAAAAAATCCCAAAGGCATGGGTAAAAATATGGAAGATAATAGTATTGTTTATATTGTAAATTATTACGGGGAACCGGAAGAAATCACATGGAGAGAATTTGTATATATAGCAGGTGCCGATGAGACCACAACACCACGCGGAGTTGCCCCAAGACTTTTCGTTGAGGGTGTAAATGTAGTAGAGGACTTAGACTATTGGATTGAAGACTTGAATTGCTACATGAATTTCAATGAAATAATGAAGGAATTTAAAGAAGTAGAAGAAAATGCTTTTTATGATGAAAATTCGGATGTATGGTATCTGAGACTTTTTGTTATTTCTTCATGGGGAGTTGGAGGGAATAATTATGAAAAAGGTAAATATTATTACAGCTCCAAGCAAGCTGCCGAAGCTGCCTTATTTGAAATTTGGGAGCGTAAAGCAATTGATAATGATCAGTATATTTTTTATGCTGATTTAGATGAATTACTTGAATCTTACGTAGAGGTTCATAATACATCTATTGAAGTATTGAAATTTCTGTTTGAAAATGATATTTTTGAAGAAGAACTTTATAAATACGATTTAGAAATTCTTAAAGTTTTCAAGAAAAATAATTTATTAGATGTTGATTTAATTCAGGAATATTTTAATCCTAAATTATCGATTAAAGTCGTAAAATCTATAATAGATAAATATAATAAATTAGAAAAAAGATTTCAGGAAATTAGAGAAGAAAAGAAAAAGCGTGAGCTTAATTATTATTTTAATGGCTTAGACAAGGACAGCATTTTGTCGGAGTTTTTTAAAAATGAAATACACCCTGCACCTCAAATCGTGGTGCAATTAAAAAACAAAAGCGGTCTTAGCTGGGCACAATTAAGAGATAAATTTAAAAGATAAATAATTATGTATATTATAATTAAAAAATCATTACCACCGTTAGCCGCCGCAAATCTTATAGTGGTTGCTAACATAACTGGCATTCCTGCAAATACGTTATACGATATATTCAGCAGAAAGAAAAAAACAGAGTATAAGAAAGGAGACTTTATTATTTTTAAGAAAAAAATAATAAAGTCAAATGACAAATAAAATATAAAGGCGACAATTTACCGGTCGCCTTTTATTTTGTCCTTTTATCAGCCATTTTTTTAAAGCAATTTTGCTATATAACAAAATTGTATAGCAAAATGGCAGTTGTTGAAGGCAAAGCAAAAGTTACGCTCGATGGAGCAGAAGCAGGTCAATCATTAGAGCGTTTGGAAGCAAAAGCGGCAGAATTGCGCCGCGAAATTGTGAAAACTCGTAAAGAACCGCTACTTGACCAAAAAAAAATAAAATCACTACAAACTCAACTAAAATCGGTACAATCAGAAACTAAACAGATACGTGAACAAACCGTATCTTATAAAAAAGTGCTCGATAACCTTTCCGGAGCATCGCTAAATAAGTTAAATGCTGCTTACAGAAAATTAAACAGAGAGGTTAAAACTCTCGACCGCAATACTCCTAATTACAAAAAAAAAGCGGCAGACCTTGCAAAGCTTAAAACCGAAATTAGCAAGGTGAAAAAAGAAATGCGCGGTGCCGGAACTTCTTCAAAAGGTTTTTCTTTATCGCTTAAAAATATAGGCAGTCAGCTTTTTGGCACGTTGGGTATTATTGGCGGTATATCGGCTTTTGTTGCTGTGCTCGGAAACGCCTTGCGCGTAATGATGGATTTTAGCAAAGCATCATCGAACTTGCAAGCAATAATGGGCTTGACAAAAGAAGAGATGAAAGCCCTTACCGACCAGGCAAAATATTTAGGCAGCACAACGGCTTTTACGGCAAGCGAAGTAATTAAGCTACAAACAGAACTTGCAAAACTCGGTTTTGCAAAATCAGAAATATTAAACAGTACCGAAGCCGTTCTGGCACTTGCTGCTGCTACCGGTAGCGAATTAGCACCCGCCGCAGAACTTGCCGGGGCTACATTACGTATTTTTAATTTGGATGCTACGGAAATGACCCGTGTATCGGATGTGCTTGCTAAATCAACTACTGTGAGTAGTTTATCTATGGAAAAGCTGGAAACTATTTTACCTATTGTCGGTAAAACTGCAGATATTGCAGGCGTTTCATTAGAGCGTACCGCAGCACTTGCCGGAACATTAACCGATAGGGGATTAGATGCTTCATCGGCTGCAACTTCTTTACGTAATATTTTTCAGGAACTTTCAAAGCAGGGGCTTACTTGGGAAGAAGCCATGCAAAAAATAAATTCATCAACTGATAAAAACAAAACGGCAATGAATTTATTCGGCAAACGTGCCGCCGCTGCGGGTGTAATACTTGCCGAAACAAAAACAAGTACCGATGAATTAACCGCAGCACTTGAAAACTCTGCCGGAGCTGCAAGAGAAATGGCAGATGTAATGCTCGACAATTTAAGTGGTGATATAACTATTGCACAAAGTGCATGGGAAGGATTTATACTTTCATTAACAGATGGTGAAGGCGTTTTTTCAAAAGCATTACGAAGCATGGTTCAGGGCTTTACCGATTTGCTTAGTTCTCTTACATTTTTTAACGAAACAAATTGGAGCAATCGCTTAAAAATGTTGGCAAATCTGTTTATGGATTTTACCGAAAAAGCATTTTTCCCGATTATTGCCGCTATTGAATACATTACCGGTAAAAAATTTACTTTCCGTTTTAAAATAGATAAATCGGCAAAAAAAGATGTTGATGAACTAAATAAAAAAACTGATAAAACAGTAAAAACAGAAAAACAACTACAAAAAGAGCGTGAAAAAGCCGCTGCATCGGCAAAAAAAGATGTTGATGAACTAAATAAAAAAACTGATAAAACAGTAAAAACAGAAAAACAACTACAAAAAGAGCGTGAAAAAGCCGCTGCAGCGGCAAAAAAACAGTCGGAAGCAATAAAAAAAGCACGTGAAGAAGAAGCAAAAGCGAATCAACGTTTAAGTGATCAGATTAAGCAAATGAATGTTGAGCTAATACAGGATGATTACGAACGTTCATTAGCCGAAATTGAACTATGGAACGAAAAAGAAAAACAAAAAATAGAAAGTTCAAAAGCATCAGCCGAAACAAAAAACGCAGCCTTAGAAGCCTTAGAAGCTTTGCATCAAAAAAAGATGTTGGATTTGCGCATTGCAAAAGAAGCACAGGTATCGGCAATGCTCGAAGAACAAATGCAAAAAGAAATTGAAGCAAAACAAAAGGCGGAAGAAGAAGCAAAAGCTAAAGAAGAAAAGGATAAAGAAGATTTAGAGAGCTTTGAAAATGAAAAATATAAAGTTCGTGAGTTTTACGGATTAGTTAAAACATCTGAAATGAGAGCAAAAGCTCTTGCCGAATTAGAAAAACAAAGAGCTGATGGATTAATTAGCGATAAGGATTATGCAATAGCAAAATTTAAGATAAATTCATATTTTGCTGGTAAATGGGTAGAGGAATATTCCGGATATATGAATGCTTTATCCGATTTATTTCAATCGCAAAAACAAGCAGAACTTGAAGCTGCCGGCGACAATGAAGAAGCCAAAAAAGCAATAATGAAGAAATATGCCGATAAAGAATTTGCGGTAAAAATTGCACAAATAATTGCTTCTACATCGCAGGCAATAATGCAGGCTTTTGCACAGTTAGGACCAATCGGCGGAGCCGTTGCAGCTGCTATGCTTGGGGCAAAAGGATTAATAGAAGTTGGTAGAGCTAATACCGAACGCCGAAGAATTAAAGGATTGGCAGAAGGTGGATTTGTTACACGCGAGCAAGACAACCGTACTTTTTATGCCGAACATGGCGGTAATAAAACCGGTATGATAGATAAACCTACTGTTTTAGTTGCAGAGGAAGGACCTGAATTTGTGGTATCAAACAAAGCTTTGCATATTCCCGAAGTCAGGAATATGGTCGATATTATTGATAGCTTTCAGCGAAATGGTAAAATCCCTTATTTTAATTATCCGAAAATATTAAACCGGAACGCAAAAACTATAAAAGGCTATGCCGATGGAGGATATACCGAAACAAATACAGCGCAAGCAGAAGATATTTCAATAGATTTAATTAATGAAGTAAAGGCATTGCGTAACGATATAAACAACTGGCAAACAAATTTAAAAACTTATGTTGTTTATGAAGAGATTGAAGATGCCGGGAATGAAATAAATTCGATAAAAACGGAAGTAACATTATAGTTTATAGTTATTTATGTCGTTTATATTTGATTATTCAATACAATTATATATGATATACTTAAATATGACATTCTAACTCACATATAAAACACTATAAATTAGATATTTAACATTTTGACGGCACAAATATTTTATTTATAAATAAACAAGCAAAACAACTGTTATAATTTATTATATATCAAATAATTAAAAACTATGCTAAAAATAATTGTTGATAAACAGGAAGTTGATTTAGGAAATTTAAAATCTATAACAATAAAATATAATTCCGGTATTTTTGATTTTAATACAATTACCGGGTCATATTCAATTCCTTTCACATTACCACTAAACGAAATAAATTCTGTAATATTCGGTTTCCCTTACCGTATTGAAAATAATTACAGAGAAAAAAGAACTTATGATTGTGAAATATGGCATTCCGGTATTTTAATGCTTGAAGGGACTATTACGGCAAGTTTATTTAATAACAAATCAATTTCCTGTAATTTTGAAGTTAGTAGCGGAAATCTATACAAAAAATTAAACGAAAAAAAATTAAATGAGCATAACTACGGAGGGGCAAAACCTTTTGAAATTAAACAAGAATATAGTATTGATACAGATGATTATGTTTTGTTTGCCGTAGAAAATGAAAATTTTTGCGATGGAACTGAGTGGGAAAATTTTTACAAATACGGCACCGTACTATATAATCCGAATGCAGAACAAAATCATTTTAATACGGTAACCAACGATTTTACATTTATTGATGTAAATGCAGCAATTATTACACCGTTCCCACTTTTGTGGCGTGTTCTTAAATATCTGTTTACAAATTTAGGCTTTAATTTTTCAGATACTTTTTTTAGTTCAGGAGATTATAGAAGACTGAACATTTTTAATGTGAATAATGCAATTGTAGCAGAATATATTGATAATTCCGGAAAACTCGAAGCACATAACCGGATTTATGAAGTAGATATCGCCAATCATCTGCCGGAAATGAGTACAAGCGATTTTATTAAAGGCATTCAAAACATGTTTAATGTATTTTTCTTAACAAATAATAAAAGCATCAAAGTAATTGACCGCCTTGAAATGATAAAATCAAACACATTTTCGGACATAAGCGATAAAGTTACCGGAGACTACATAAAAAAAATAATAGAAGTAAAAACAAACGGAATTTATTTTAATTCTGTAATTGATGAAAATGATTTGAATATTATCCAACTACCACATCTGAAAGACTATAAAACCCCGCGCCACATTATCGGTGAAATGTTAGGTCAGGTAGGAGAAGCAAACGAAGTAGTTTACTCAGAAGATTATGGACATTACTATCGTTTCAGAAATCAAGCTGAAAGCGACCCTGAAAATATACCTGAATCATGGTACTTTATAGTATTCCCCCTTATGGCAGCTCAATACCCTGACCAATATTCTTATGTTCGGCAAATGCCTTGGCGTTTAGATGGTGAAGAAATAAAATTAGATTTGTTACCAACTCCATTACCGGAAAGCATATTTAATCGTAATCACTACGATAGCGAATATTGGATACCGAAAGCAAAACAAAAAGGAAATTCGTTTGTAAACAAGGGCAAAAAAAATAAATTTAGTTTCAGATTGCTGTATTATATAGGAATGCAAGAAACTTTTGAAAGTGAATACGACAATCGACTAAATAGAATTACTCAACCGGTTGCAAGGGACCATTTTAACGATAAAGAAATATCAGCAAAATGGAGTTATGAATATCGTTGGAAAGAATTTTTAGAATGGTACTCAAAAGCAGCGCAAGTAGAGTATGAGCAAAATATAAAATTCTCGGCTAGCGAAATTAAAAATTTTGATTTTGCAGAAAAGAAAAAAATAAACGGGAAATTATTTTTTATAAAAAATTTATCGGTTCAATTAACGCGAAAAGAAATAAAACCGGCAAAATGCACTTTAATTGATGCTTAATGTCCTTTGTTTATTTTTTTATTTAATTCAATTTCGCATTATGGCTATATCCTTACATACTCAACCGCAAGATTTGAATTTATCGGGTAATCCTATAAAAATAAAAGTAATTACCGATACCGTTGCTTATTCAAATCACTTTATTCATGTTTTGATGAAAACACGCGCCGGAAATATTTTGAACGGTAAAACATTGGGTGAAGATGTGTTGCCTGTAATTAATAATGCAGCCGAATTTGATGTTGCTGATTATTGTAAAAAGCATATAAATTTAGACCTAAATATATTTCAACTATTTAAACAAGATATTCAAGAAGCAGATTTTATATCCGAAATTTTTTCGGCTAATATTTGGGAAACTTTTAATGATGGAGAATTTGGAACTGTTGCAATAAACGGCTTATCATTTTATGCAATACAAGGCGGTTTTTCTTCTTTATTACTAAAAAATTATCTGGATTCAAATAAAAATTTTTACGATAATTTTTTAAAACAAGATAAAAAATTTCTCACATGGGCACCGGAAAAAAAGCTAACTTGGAACCAACACGATTTTTTATTTTTTACGCAGACATCAGGAAACAATACTTTATCATGCCGGGCACATTTTAAATTATTTTATTCTGATAATACAACAGAAGATATTTATACTAATTATCTGGATATTGAGAAAAACAAATTTTATTTTATTACAACATCTTTATTAGCACATAATTTTTTGGCATTAGAAACAGCATCGAAAAAAATAAATAAATACGAAATACGGGTTATTGACAATTTAGGAAACGCACAAACCGAAACCCGTACTTATTATATTGACCGCACATACTATAATCACAGCAGGCAATTTATTTTCAGAAACAGCCTTGGCGGTTATGATATAATTGTGCTCAAAGGCATTAGCGAACATATAGACGAAATTCAACGGACAATAGGATATTTTCAAACGCAGGATTATAACACATTTTCTGAATTTACCGAGAAATTTAAAGCAAATTCAGGATTCATTTCAACTCAGTTTAAAAATGCGATTGATGCAAAAAAATACGTTATTGACTTTATTAATTCAAGAGAGATTTATGAAATAGTTGGACGAAATATTGTACCGGTTATCGCAGAATCAAAAAAAGTAAATATTGTTAAAGACAATGAGTTTATTTACTCATTTAACTTTGAATATAAATATGCTTATTCAGATGAATATTTCGCACCGATTGATGAAGAACAATATTTTAATCCGATTTTAATTTACCGTAACGGAACAATAACGAATGCAAAACAAGGCGATATTGCTACATTAACATTTGAAGCAAGAATTAATGCCGATGCAACAATTAATTTTATTGCGGATTGGGGTGCAGACATAGGCATTTCTAAAACTTCTGCGGCAATGCAAGATGGAGTTTGGCAGACTATTCAAATGCAAATGCAAATTCCTGATAATGCTTATCCGATACAAACTTTAATAATTACAGATGATATTGGCGGAAGATATATCATAAATTATAATATAATTATAGTTGCAACTAATATTCTTTCCAACATCCTCATAGCATCATCCGGCACGCAAATAATACCATACGACTATATCGAAGGCTTTGCTATTGACCCTGCTACATTAACATTTACCGGCGATGCAATTGTAACTGCCGACCCCGCAATTACCGGTCGCAACGATGCTATTTTAATACAAACAACAGGCAAACTTTCAAACATTAGTTTTTCAGATACTGCCGGAAATCAATACCTAATTCCTTGTACAGAGGGATATTCAGGTGCCGATGACGGAGCAAGCTGGACCTTGCACGAAGTAAAACAAGGCAAACGCTTTTTCATTGATGGATTACACGATTATAGAAGAGATATTAACGACATACATAATTTTTACAATTTAGCACACGGAGCAAGTAAACTAAATGTAGGTATCGGTATAATTTACGTACCCTATAACGAAAGCAATCAAAAAATATTTAATACATAAGCTATGATAGAAGTTGCACCGGGCATATTTTACGACCCAACAAAAACATTTGCAGAACAAAGCGATGAATTCAAAGAATACGCTAATAACAAGTATTACGAAGCACTTGCAGCACAGATAAACACATCAGGCTATCCTGATTTTAATCCGGATGGCAGCTTTACATTTATAGTAGAAGATACCTTACTACGTGCAGAAGTTACAAGAGTGCAAGTAATTCCTTTTTCCACTTCGGATAGAAGAATAAAGGAAACGATTATTAATATAACAGTAAAATGAAAATAAACAAAAATACATTGCTAATAATAGCATATATAATTCTAATAGAATTAGTTACATTAATAGCAATTAATTTATAAAAAATATAAGAATGGCAACAGGATACGTAACTAACTGGGGCAATGATGCCAACGATGGTTTAACATGGGAAACAGCAAAAAAAACTTTTCAAGGAGCTAAGGATGCGGGGTTGAGTCCGGTGTATGCAAAGGGGTGGTTTAATGAACATTATTTAGGTCTTGACATAATTGGTGTAGGATTCTTACACGTAAATGGTTTATATCGTTCCGATTACTATCCATATGGTTCAATTAGCAATTCATTATTTAAAAATTATAGCCAAAACTTTGCTATTAATATTAATAATGTAACAAAATCTTTATTTAAAAATATTAATATATTTACGTCAAGAAATTACGGAATTTATGGTGCAAAAATAAGTTTTAGTATATTTTTTAACGTCAAATCAATATATCCTCAAAGCAATACAAGTTTTACTCCAGAAAATAACACTTTTATAAAAAGTGATATATATATTGAAAATACTCAAAAAAATACGATTTTCACAAATTCAACAATTCAACAAAAGTTCAATAATCCAAATTACTATAATTTATATATAAATTGTAAGTTCAAATTCACTGACGGTGGCTTAGGCGCCGATGAAACCACATACTCCTACCCAACCGGAACAACAGATGATGACAAACTTCAAAACCTGCGCAACAGAATGGCTGCTGTTTACGGCGGTGTAGCATCTGACTATCTTATTGGCTGTAAATACTACTCACGTAACGCACCAGATGGTCAAGAAGAGGCAGAACCTTACGCAAGTGCTTATAAGGACATTTTTATAGATGCTGATAATGGAAACTTCTATTTAAAAGAAGATTCTATTGCAGCGCATATGGCATATGATGGTAGTTATGTAGGTGCCAAACCGGTCGGACAACAAATTGCCCTATCCGATTT
>Ga0256840_1004339_pt1 | contig 10697 bp, 15 predicted proteins | sample 355202metaG_FD_185969 | JGI IMG/M metagenome (GOLD analysis project Ga0256840, IMG submission 185969) | Hydrothermal vent microbial communities from Mid Atlantic Ridge, Atlantic Ocean - 355-202 | ecosystem: Environmental > Aquatic > Marine > Hydrothermal vents | place: Atlantic Ocean: Mid...
AGAAGAGTTCATCTTTATAAAGATGCTTATGCTTTACAAAAACTATTAAAAGAAAAATTTTCACAATTTATTGATGAAAGTAGAAAATACTATAAAAAGGAAGAATTATGAAAAAAATATTGACTTTTTTGTTCTTGCATATAATATTACATGCCAGTACACTTAGTGTATATGAAAAATCTTGTGATAAAGGGGATTTTAAGGCTTGTGATAATCTCGGGGTACTATATAGTAAAGGAAATGGAGTCAAACAGAACTATCCCAAAGCCTCTCAATTATTTTTAAAAGCTTGTGAGGGAGGTGACTTCCATGGGTGTTACAACCTAGCTTCATCATACGAAAAAGGGCATGGAGTAAAACAAAACTATCTCAAAGCATCCAAATTATACTCAAGAAGCTGTGATAAAGGGAATATGAAGGCATGTTTTAACCTAGCAAAATTTTATGAAAAAGGACGTGGTATAAAGCAAAATTATTTTCAAGCATCCAAATTATACTCAAAAGCTTGTGAAGGAGGACATCTAAACTCATGTAACAACTTAGAAAATCTCTACTATAATGCACAGTGTTTTAGGGAAAATAACTGTAAAGCAAAAGAGCTTTATAGAAAAGCTTGTGATGGAGGAAATCAAATTGGATGCACGAACTATCGTATGGCAAGTCAGTACTGTTATTAATTTATAAAGAGAGTGTAAAATAAACTGTGGAAGCCTTAAAAATTAGATTCATTAATAAATCCCTTCGACAGCCGAGACTTTATTAGCTTCGGACAGTTTCATATACCGCAGAATCATGTTGATATCTCGATGCTTCATTAGCTTCTCGTTAAACATCTCATTATAAATTGGTCGCATATGATAAGCTACTCTATGGCTGTCAAGAAAGGGAGTTTAATTTTCTCTTTGTTTAAAAATTGAGACTACATAGACAGTACCATTTTGAATTTTATAAACAGTTGTATATTTCTTGTATATTAGGTCATGAGAATTTGTAACATCAGTATAGTAACTTTTTCTGCATCGTTGAGGCATTTGTGCAAGAGAGTTTATACTTTTTTTAAGTTCGGAAATAAATTTATTGGCTTTAACAGAAGTGTCATTTCTAGTGATATATAACTTAATATTCATTAAATTCTGTAGTGCTTCTGGTTCTATTATAATACGATAAAGCATTTAAGAGTTTAAGACCTTTTCAAATGCTTCATCAATATCTAAGCCTTTATTCTCTGAGATGTTATTTATAGCTTTTGAAACTTTTATCTGTGCTTCTTCAAAAGAAATATTATCAGTATCTTCAGAGATAGATATCTTTTCTTTAGGAAGGATATCAAGAAGTCCCATAAACTTATCAAATATTGAGTCATCAATTTTAAGCTGTATTGAGTGCATAAATCATCCTTTAAATCTTTATCTTAAATTATATCAAAAACTTCTAAAAACTAATCAAGCTAATAAATTTCCTACTGTTTTAGTTGCTCCCTAGAGAATATTTAATATATAATACTTAAAAACTATGACTCAAACAGAGTTAGCATTCAAAAGGAAAACAAATGGCAATAGACAATTCACTCTATGATTCACTGCAAAACACATATATAAAAATGACTGATTATTTTAATCAGATTCAACTTGGACGAGAGCATTCTATTATGATTGTAAAACACGAAGAGTTGGCTGAGTTGTTGGAGAAGCTTGATATTGAAGCTATTGAAGAGCAGTGGTCTGATATAAATGCACTGCATAAAGAGCTTGATGATATTAAAGAGGATGCTAAGAAAGTTTTAGAAGTATTAAATAGCGATGGGGACTCTTTAACTACTGTAGATTATATTGTAAGTGGTTTAGATAATGTATTTGCAAAAATTGCTAAACTCATTATATAAATAAACAACAAAAAATATTAGGCTCTTCTCTTCTTATCAATAATAAAATAAGCTAGACCTGCATAAACTACTGCTTGTATCCATAATGTTTTGTATTGAGGTATGATAGCATTAAACTCTGCACCCATCTGGTTTAGTCTTAGAAATCCTTGCATCGCAGGAGTTGATGGCACTAAATAAGAGAGGTTTTGTATAAACATAGGGATGGCTTCTAGTGGCCAGATAAATCCGACACTAAAGATAAGAGGTAGAGAACTAAAAAGTATGGTAGGGGTTGCTATCTCACGAGAGCTAAAAAGTGCCCCTAAAAACATCCCAAGAGACACACTAGCGATGATAAATGCTACTGAAAAATTTAATAAGTTTAATACAGAAGATATATGTGTCACTTCAAAAAATGTAAAACTAAAACCAAAATAAAAAAGTATGTGCACAAAAAATATAGCTCCAAAGATAATGAAACGCGAGAGCATCATCATCCAAACTGGTGCCTCGTTATAGTAACCCCTCTGCCTTGTTCTTATTCTTTCGTTTATCCCTCCACCTAGTATGCCAAGACCTATAAGCATAGTCTGTTGGAGTATGATAATATATACGGCTGGTATAACATACTGTGTGTAACTGTTGTTTGTGTTAAAGAGGTTTATGGTGTTAAGTGTGTAGGGTGTGTATGCTTTAACTGCTCCTACCATAGGAACACCTGATATAAGCAGTTTACCGACTTTCATACTTGCACTCTGTGTTAGGACTGATTTCATAGCTCCCTCCAAAACTGCACCATAGATAAGAAAGTAACTACTATCTACACCAACGGCCACAACAGGTGACTTCCCTAAAGTAACATCTTTAGAAAAGTTGTGAGGAATGACAACTATGGCCTTTATCTTGTCCTCAACTAAAGCTTCTTTTGCATCTCTTTCGCTCATATCATATCTTGTAATACTTATCTGAGGTGTGGCATTTAACTTAAAGGCTATCTCTCTGCTAAGTTTACTTTTATCAAGATCAACAAAGCTAATACTAAGTCCACTTACACTTTGCGATGAGTATGGTTGGGGATACAAGAAAGCATAAAGAAGAACACCCCCAATAATTGTCAAGATAAGAGCTATATCAGTAAATATAAGCTTGCATTCTTCTTTAAAAACTTCTAAAAATTTCATGAGAGTAACCTACTTCTAAATCGTAAAACTACTGGAATAAAGAGTAGGCAAAAAGCACTTATAGTCAATAGTTTATCAATTTCTAAGAATATATCTACACCGTAATTTGCTTGAGATATTTGCAGTTGCATATAGTGCGATATAGGAAGTATCTCTCTCCAAAAAAGTGCAAAAGAGTTCATATTGTAGATAGGAAATGTAACTCCTAAAAATGCAAAAGCGGGAGCAGTATAAACAGCACCCAAACTAAGTGTTCTTGCATAATCAAAGCCTATTATAAACAAGAAAAGTGCAATAACCTGATAAGCTACCACAGTTAAAAACATTCCAAATATAGTGATGCTAAGAGAACCTTCAAAGTGCCATCCAAGAGTTCCATAAATATAGGCTAAAAAAAGAGCACCCATAAGAGTAAAAACAATAGTATAGGGGAGAAGCTTCCCGATAATCTTCGGTGTAATATATTGAGTACCAAAAAAATCTCTCTCCTTTTGTGCTTTAAAAAGCGTGCCAAAACTTACAATAGTAGTAATTACAATAAATATCTGCCAAATTGCTGGTAATAATGCTGAGACTAAAAAAAGAAAATAGTTTTTATAGGTATTAAAAAATGGTGTTATTTGTAGACCGATAGGAGAAATAGTATGAAGTGCGGTATCTCCGTTTTGGCTTGTACTTAGGTTTTGCACGAACTCTACTTCAGCAGCACTATGAGCTACTGTTTCTATAAGTGCTGCTGTAAGTATTTTTCCTATCAAGATGTACTGTGTGTTGAGCATTGCTGTTACTTGAGGCTGTGTTTTTAAAAGAGTATCTCTTTGAAAGTTTGCAGGAATAATTAACATTCCATAAACTCTTGAGGACTTTACTAAGTCTAAGGCATCTTTCGCACTTGAAGCATAAGAAAATATTTTAAGTGTGGGCGAGGTGCTAATGTTGAAGAGTAGTTTTCGTGAGAGTTCACTTTTATCATTATCCACCACAGCTATAGGAAGCTCAAATGCCACTCCTTTATAAAATATACTAATCATAAGAACAAAACTCAAGAGTGGAAAAATTGTAATCAACAGAAGTCGATAATATGACTCTTTTATCTCCTGTATCTCACTCAAAAAGGCAGTACTTAATGCTTTAAACATAGACTATATATACTTAGAGTTCTAGTAAGACACTCATGCCTACTCGTAAATTTTTTATGGGTTTTACAGCACGTAGCTCAACTTCAAAACTTTTCATATCAAAGCCTTTACCACTCTCTGTTGCACGCCAAGTAGCAAATGAACCCATAACTGCAATATTTGTCACTTTAAACGCATACGATTCATCACTCAAAGCAGGTATCTTTACTTGAAATACTTTATCTTTTTTAAACTCTCTTAGATAGTCTTCACGAACTGCAAACTTAGCCCATGAGTCCTCCATATCTATCATACTCACAACAGGAAAACCAGTCGGTGCTAACTCACCTGAGTGAATGAGAACTTGTGAGACTTCACCCTGATGAAAAGCATACTGAGAAGCCTCTTTTATGTAAACATTTACCTCATCAACCTTAGCTGCATAGACTCTCTCTTGTGCAGAAGCTGCTGCTTTTATCTCAACTCTTACCCCCTCTTTTGCCATAAGGGCTATCTGATGTGCTGCGTTTGAAGTAAACTTTGCTGCTTGATACTTAGTATAGACTTCATCGCGTTTTTGTTCTGAGATGACACCTTGATTAAAAAGTGTATTGATTCTTTTGTATGTTGTGAGCATAAGTGCTTCAGCTGCTTTAGCCTTTTGCCACTGGTCATGTGCTGCTTGAACTTCTTGTTTTCTTGCACCATTATCTGCCTGTGTTTTTTGAGCACCTGCTGCATCTTTTGCCGCTTTTGCTTGTTTGAGTTTTGCATCTACCTCAGGAGAAGAGAGAGAAAATATAGCATCGCCAATCTCTACCCTATCCCCTTTTTTGACAAAAACCTCACTAATACGGCCAGGAAGCTTTGAACTGATGTTATAAGACTGAGCATCTATTTCACCCTGAAGGACTAAAGGTTTTGGCTGGTAGGCCTCATAAAAAGTGTACACAACCCAACTCACTAAGGCTAAAAGCCCCAAACCTATAAATACTAAACTTTTTTGCATTACTTTATCCCCTCTGATAACTTTTCTACTTGAAAAAACATCTCTCTATCCCCACTGAGTACACTCAACTGAGAAAGCTTTTGCACAAAATTATATGCCGCGTTTAACCGCTTTGTTTTGGCACCTAGTAAAAACATCTGTGCATCTACTAACTCTACTGAAGTCGATAATCCTTCACTAAACGCCACCTCTCTTAACCTATAGTTCTCATGTGCTAACTTTATAGAAGAGTTTAAAGCATTAAACTCTTCTCTATCAGACATCATCTCTTTATATGTTTTTTCAACTAAAAGAGCTAGTCCATCAAGTGCTTCAAGTTTAAGGTATTTTACTTTATCGTTTAGAAGTTTTGCAGCTTGAACTTCTTCGCTTCTATCTTTTCTCTGTAATAAATCTATCTTAACCATAACACCTGCAAACCAAGTAGGAAGTGTACTCATAAGAGGCGAGTCATCTTTATAAAGGTTATAGTTACCATAAGCCGCTACCTCTGGCATCCATGCTGCCTCTTTTATCTCGACAAGAGAGTTACTTTGTGAAGCTTTTGCATCGAGTATTTTTATACCTGCATAGTTAGCTTGTGTCTCTTTTTTGTAGTATTCCTCATCTCGCATATCTTCATTTACAAAGAGTTTTGAGCTTGGCTCAGGTTTTAGTTTTGTGAGAGAGAAAAGTGCCGATGAGGCTATCTCTAGTTTATGTTGAGCCTTACTTGTTTCTATCTTCGCAGCATCTAGTTTTACCTCTGCGTTTAGGAGTTCTATCTTTGCTATTTGCCCTTGAGCTTTAAGCTTTTTTGCATTTTCATAGTGAATTTGTAGGGCTTTTTGAGCTTGAACTCTTGTCTTGTAAAGAGACTCACTCACAACAACTCCATAGTAGTACTTTATGAGCTTTAAAAACTCTGTATCTTTTTTCATCTGGACCAGTGCCTGTTTTTCGCTAATTTGAGCGGCATACATATCATTTGCTGCATCTATTTTACCACCAACATACAGGGGCCATAAAACCTGTAAATCAGCTAAAAAGATATCTTGTTCTGAAAGGTTCATCTGTGAAGGAAATGCTATTGAAAATGATGCCATAAAGTCTGAGAGCTCTGAAGTATCTATATTTATAGGCTCGCTAAGGTGTGTGTAGCTTCCAGTAATACTCACAGAAGGAAGGTACATAGACTCTGCAGATGATTTTTTAAGCTCTGCACGAGTAACATCTGCATTTGAGGCTTTCATACCCTCATTTTTAGTTTGGGTACTATTCCAAGCCTCTTGTATACTCATACTCGCATAGAGTGAGAGTTTTAAAAGTCCTAAAATGATAAAAAGTTTCATATTGCTCCTATTTGTAAGCAATTGTATCCCAAATCTACTTAATTATAAAACTCTTTGATCTAAAATAAAGTCTACTATTACATGTATAAAAATCTGTATTTTCTGGTTCGCATCCACACTTAGAGTAGCGAGTTCTTTGTATCTATCTATCCTCTCCTCATATAAACCTCTAGCTCGTTTTTCATCTTGAAGTAGCGGGCGTTTTGCATGTTCTTTTTGTGAGAGACGATTGAGTATAACATCAAAGTCAGCATCGATGTAAACTATGAGTGATTTCTCTGCAATAGTACTATGTATAGGAAGTCCACCACCCGTAGCGATGACTTGCCCTTTTTTTTGAGTGATTTCATTTATACATTTTTGTTCTAACTCACGAAAATACTCTTCGCCTTTATCTTTAAATATATCATTGATACTCGCACCAAGTTCTTTCTCAATAACACTATCAACATCTACAAAATCTTTATGTAAGTACCTTGCAAGAGTTTTGCCTACACTAGTTTTACCGCTACCCATAAAACCTATCAATACTATGTTCTCATATACCAATTCTTTACCTCATTATTAGACTTCTTGAAACAAAAAGTCTATTATTTAAAATTAATTTTTTATTAGATAGGACTATACTATAATACTCTTTTAAAATACAAAGGATAAGTATGTCATATACAGATTTAACAACAAAAAACTTTAACGAAACAATTGATGATAAAAATATAGTAATAATTGACTTTTGGGCAGAATGGTGTGGTCCATGTAAACAGTTTGCTCCAATTTTTGAAAAAGTCGCACAAAAAAACCCCGATATTACTTTTGGTAAGGTAAATACTGAAGAGCAAAAAGCGATAGCATCACAGTACGATGTTTTCTCTATTCCGACACTTGTAGTAATGAGAGATGGCATTGTATTACTCAACCAAGCAGGAATGCTTCCTGAAGAAACTTTTGATAAGCTTATCACTCATGTTAAAGGCCTTGATATGGATGCAGTACGTAAAGAGTTAGACGAAGCAGAGGATGAAGAGTAATTCTTCTACTCTTTATTCTCCTCAATCAAAGCGAGAACTCTAGTAAGAGTGTTTTCGTTTGGTACACAGTTAGTTAAGACAGCCGCAGTATAGTAATTACCCATAGCTTTTGCTTGGTGTTCACTCACACCCTTACTCAGTTCTGCTTCGATAGCTAACTCAGCGTGTTTCTTGTATAGTATTGCATATTCTGAAACAGTTAATTTTTCTTTATTTTTGAGTTCATTACGGAAATCTTCTTGTAGGTTTTTCATTTTAATCCTTAAATTTTAGCAGATGAAGAGACTGTCTTACCGTTGATTGTCTCAACAATAGTTGTTTTTGAAGCTGTCTGAGTAATGATAAACTCTTGAGACTCACCTGTAGCAAAACTCCGTAGTATTAAAGTTCTAACAGCATCACTACTTGTGTCTTTAACAAGTTTAAAGCCTAAACCTATGAAATGTTGGAGATACTCTTCGAGAGTAGTCTCTTTATTATCGCTTGCACTCTCTTCTTCTTGTACAGCAGATGCACTAGTGATATCCTCTTGAGAGGCAACTCTAATCTTAACACTTGTTGCATTAGTCTCATATGCTATCTTTTGACCAACAGCTGGTGAATTACTACTATCTGCCCACTGAGTTTGACTAAACTCTTTTTGTTCTCCATCTGAGAGCATTATAAGACCTGTACCTTGCTCACTATTATACTGAAAAATCATACCTATAAAAATCATGCCTATCCTTACTCTATAAAATAATAAATGAATTTTAGCTTCTTTAGCTTAACATTGAATTTGTTATACTTTTAAAAACCAAATAAAGAGTTAATATGCAATACAAAACAATTACTAAAAAAAACATTCGCCTTATGCTTGATCGCTTTTATAGTAACGTTCTTAAAGATGACCTAATAGCTGATTTTTTTATAGATAAGTTAGATGATGAAATGATTTCAGATGAGTGGCAACACCATTTAAATCTTTTGACAGACTTTTGGGCTTCCATCCTTTTAGAAGATACGGCATATACAAGGAAACCGCTAAAGCCTCATATGACTATGAAAGGCTTAACAAGAGAGAGTTTTAGTAGATGGTTAGAGCTTTTCGCTCTAAGTGTAGATAAATACTACGAGGAAGAGGCTGCTAATAAATTTAAACACCACAGTAAGATAGTGGCAGATAATTTCATCAAAGCATTAAAACTCTAGATTAATCCATTTGCCATTTAAAAATAACACTTGCATAAAAAGATGTTAAATCTCTAAAGTTATATGTAGTTGTACCTTGTGTAGCTGTACTATCCATAAACATATATTTTGCACCAAGCTCAAGGTCTAGTGTCTGTGTTGCATGAAAGTTAAAACCAACATCTCCACCGTAGTAAGGAGTAGTAGACTGAACACCAGGATCCATCCCGTCAGCAGAAGGTGCAATCTCGATATAAGCAAGTCCACCATTTCCCCCAATAAAGAAGTCAGCATATTTTGAAAAGTTAAACTTGTACTGTGCTTCTATTCCACCCGTTAGTAGATTATTACTTCCATCTGCTATAAAATTACGTGCACTAAGAAAAACTCTATAGTTATCACCCTCAGCACCAAGTTTTAAACCAAAATGAGCCATACTTGCTGTTTGGATTTCATACCCTGCTGTATCGGTCTCTGCTCTTAAAGAACTCGTACCACCTTCAATTCCTAAAAGTGATTTTGTCTGCTGTGCTTGCACACCAGTAAAAGTTGTACCTAGTAGTGAAGCCACAACCAATGTCTTTTGTATTAATTTTCCTATCATATTCTTCCCTTTTGTTGTTTTATTATGTAGATTATATCGACAGAACTATAAGGTACGTATTAAAGTAGCTTATTTTATAGCTTTTGCACAGACATAAGCACTTGAAAATGCCCACTGAAAGTTATATCCACCTAGTTCACCCGTTATATCGACAACTTCGCCTATAAAGTAAAGCCCTTTAACTTTTTTAGATTCACATGTTTTATAATCTAACTCACTTGCTAAGACTCCGCCTCTACTTACTTCAGCTTTTGTAAAACCAAAGTTTCCAGCAGGTGCAAAACTGTAGTCATGTATTTTGGCTAAATTATCCATATCTTCTTTTGTCAACTTTTTACACTCTTTATCTTCTACTCCAAGAGCTAAAAGAAGTGCTTTACCCAATCTTTTTGGTAGGTTTATAACAGAACTCACTCTCTTTTTACTTCCAGTTGCTAACTCTATGATGTTTTTATCTGGTAAAAAGTTTATACTTATGAGTCCTTTTTTCCAGTAAAGTGATGCCGTTAAAATAGCTGGACCACTGATGCCTTTATGTGCAAAGAGCATCTCTTCTTTGGCTACTCTCTCTCCTACTTTTATGTTTACATAACAGCTTAGTCCACTAAGCTCTCGCATCCAAAACTGCTCTTTTTGTACAGTAAGCCCTACAAGTGCGGGTGTAAAGGGTTTGACATCTATCTCAAAACTTCTAGCGATTTCAAGTCCTATCTCACTAGCACCTAAGTTTACAAAACTAATGCCACCACTTGCCACTACAACTTTGTTTGTGTGGTAAATATTTTTATCAGTTTTTATCTCAAAAACATCATCTATTTTTACACAAGAGAGTATTTTCTCACCTAGAATGAGTTCTGCATTTTTAGCAGATTTTTTTAATACATCTATAATATCATCCGCACTATTTTGACAAAAATAGTAACGGTTTTTACGTAACTCCAACTCTACTCTGTTTCTATCTAAAAACTCGAGTAAATTTTCTTTAGAAAACTTCTGTAAGACCGATTTTATAAGTTCTTCTTCTCCATCAAAATTATTTAACTCTACACTTGTATTTGTAATATTACACTTACCACCACCAGAGATTTTGAGTTTTTTTGCTACTTTTTCATTCCCTTCTATTATTAGTACTGATTTTTTCTTTCCTATATTACCCGCACACATAAGCCCACTAGCCCCAGCACCTAAAATAATTACATCAAATATTTTCATAAAGGGATTATACGATATAATTACAAAAATATATTAAAAAGATAAAATTATGAACAATAAACTCCATATCGTATCACTCGGCTGTACGAAAAACTTAGTCGACACAGAAGTGATGATGGGAAAATTACAAAACTTTGACCTAACAGATAATGAAGAAGAAGCTGATGTTATCATTGTAAA
>Ga0256840_1004340_pt1 | contig 10697 bp, 13 predicted proteins | sample 355202metaG_FD_185969 | JGI IMG/M metagenome (GOLD analysis project Ga0256840, IMG submission 185969) | Hydrothermal vent microbial communities from Mid Atlantic Ridge, Atlantic Ocean - 355-202 | ecosystem: Environmental > Aquatic > Marine > Hydrothermal vents | place: Atlantic Ocean: Mid...
TATATGAGTAAAAATACCAGAACAATTTATTGTATTTAACAAAAATAATTTTGAAACTGTTCCAAAAGAACTTAAGTTCCCAATTATCTTAAAACCAAATAGGTGAGGGAGTAGTTTTTTTACATATAAAATAGATTCATATAAAGAGTTAGAAGAAAAATTACATGAGGCAAAGAATGAAGTAGATGATGATATTCTTTTACAAGAATTTATTAGTTGAGAAGAATACAGTGTTTCAATTGTAAATTGAAAGACTTTAGCTATTATGAAACTTGAAAAACAAAAAATAGATGATTTTTTTGATTATGATGCTAAATATGAATCTGAAGATAAAATGAAAGAAATATGGCCAAAAATTGAGAAAAAATTAGAAACTAAATTGATTAAATATTCACAAAAATTATACCAGTATTTTGAAATACAATGATTTTGCAGAGTTGATTATTTGGTAGATTGAGAAGATATATACTTCCTTGAAATAAATACAATACCAGGAATGACTGATGCTTCAATTCTCCCCAAATCTTGGTTATTGACTTGAAAAAGTTTTGAGGAGTTAGTTGATGAAATCATTAAGTAAATTCTAAATTTGCTAATTACTATAAAATATTTAAAATCCATAAAATAAAATTAACTAGAAAAATATGTTTAGAATTCAATGATGAAAAGAATTAAGTGGAACAGTACAAATTGGGGGAAGTAAAAATGCAGCCCTTCCAATAATAGCAGCAGCCCTTCTCATTGATGGGAAAGTAACTCTCACTAATGTTCCAGAAATAGGGGATGTTTTTACTTTTTTGAATATTATTAAAGAAATTTGAGTAAAAGTTGAGTTTCAAAATCATGTTTTAAAACTAGATTCAAGTGAATTAAAACATGCTAGCTTTGATTTAGAAGAAATTAAAAAAATTAGAGTAAGTATTTTACTTTTAGCACCTCTATTACAAAGACTTGGTAAAATATCTATCCCAACTCCAGGAGGTTGTAATTTGTGAGCTAGACCAATTGATGCTCATCTGTGAGGACTAACTAATATTTGATATTCTTCAATAGTAACAGAAGAATCAATTGAATTAGAATGAAAATCTGAAGATGGAGATATTATTATCAATGCAGGACTTGGAGTGACTTCAACGGAGAATTTACTTGTTGCAAATGTGCTAAGAAAAGGGAAAACAACTATAAAAATGTCAGCTATTGAACCCCATGTAATGAATTTGATAGATTTTCTCAGAAAAGCGTGAGCAAATATTTCTATTAGATATGATCACACAATTATTGTTGAATGAGTTGAAAATCTAGAATGAAATTTTGAATGTTCAGTAATATCTGATTATATTCAATCAGGAAGTTATATGGTTATGGGAGCTTTGTGTGCAAAAGATTATATAACTATAGAAAATGCTAGAGTGGATGATTTATATATTTATATTGAGAAACTGAAAGAAGCCTGAGTTAAAATAGAAGTGTGAGAAAATGATAGTGTAAAAGTATATAAAACACAAAATATTATACCAGTAAATATTCAAACAAATATCTATCCAGGTTTCCCAACAGATTTACAATCTCCATTTGCTGTCCTTATGACTCAAGCTGATTGAATCTCAAAAATACATGAAGTTCTATTTGAATGAAGACTTGGGTGGCTTGTGGAGCTTGAAAAAATGTGACTACAAAAAACTATCCATAATCCACATGAAGCTGAAATCACAGGGAAAGCACAATTAGAATGAACTACTGTTACTTCATGGGATTTAAGAGCTGGATGTGCAGTTGTTATAGCAGGACTGATAGCAGAATGACAAACAGATGTTACAAATATTGCATATATTAAAAGATGATATGAGGACTTTGTAATTAATTTACAGAATCTGTGAGCAGATATAGAGGAAATAGTTGCATAAAATGATCCTGTAGAGTCTGTAAAAAATATCTAGTGTAACTAGATATTTTTTTATTATTAAAAGAATTTAATCTTATCAGCATTTGGATGTTCTTTAAGCTTTTCAAGTGTTTTAGCTTCAATTTGTCTAATACGTTCTCTAGTAACTCAGAATTCTCTTCAAACTTCCTCTAAAGTGTGAACATCTCATCCATCTAATCCAAATCTCATTATGATAATTTTCCTTTCTCTTGGAGTGAGAAAATCTAACATTTTGTAGAGATTATCTTTAAGAAGATTCATGTTTGTTTGTTGATCTGGAGAAGGATTTTTATCATCTTCTACAAAATCACCAAGTGAAGTATCTTCCTCTGAACCTACAGGAGAATCAAGAGAGAGAATATCTTGAGATATTCTCATAATTTGACGAACCTTTCTAATATCCATGTCAAGCTCTTGAGCTAACTCTTCCATAAGTGGTTCTCTGGTGAGCTCTTGGGTGAGTCTTCTATAAGTATGTGTAAACTTATTAATTGTTTCAATCATGTGAACAGGAACTCTAATAGTTCTTGCTTGATCAGCAATGGCTCTTGTTACTCATTGACGTATCCACCACGTAGCATATGTTGAAAATTTAAATCCTTTATCTGGATCAAACTTATCAACAGCTCTAAAAAGTCCGACATTTCATTCTTGAATTAAGTCAAGAAGTCATAAACCACGTCCCATATATTTTTTTGCAATTGAAACTACAAGCCTTAGATTAGCAGCAGCTAAGTCTTTTCTTGCTTGCATATCTCATGCTCTAATTCTTTTTCACAAAGAAATTTCTTGAGGTCATGTGAGGAGTTCAACTCTTCAGATTTCATTGAGATACATTCTGATTGAATCATTTGAAATCTCAGAAAGAGAAATAGCTGCTCTTTCTGCTTTTTTTGAAGTTTTTTTCTCAGAAGAATCAAAGAGGTTATCTTTATCAAGATTATCAACAATATCGACCTTTAGCTCCATGAATCTTTTAAAAACATCATCAAGCAAGTCAATATCAGTTTCAGCATTTGGAATAGCAGCCATAAGCTCATCTTGAGTCACTTGCCCTTCAAGTTTTCATTTTTTCATGAGAAGTTGTACTTCATCAGGCATATCTTCAAGAAGTTTTTCAGGAACTTTCACATCAATAAATTGTTTGAGTCATTTTCAAACTCTTCTCTTATCATCTTCTCTATCAATAGGCATTTTTGCAAGGCCTTTTTCTTTTTCTAATGCTCAGATGACATTTGTTCCTTGCTCTTTGTCTATTTTTGCTACTACTTTTTCAAGTTTACTTATATCTAGGGAATCTAAACTTATTTCCTCAACACTACTTTCTTGTTTTGGATTTGATGCATTATCTTTTGGGTCAGTCTTTTTTACCATTTCCTAAAATGTTTAAAAATATTTGAGAATAGTATATAAAAATAGCTATTTTTAGCAAGTATTTTTATTGAATTGGATACAAGTATGTAATTTTTGTAATTTTCCAGTTTGAATCTGATTTTTGAAGTAGTTCAAATACTCATTTGAAATGTAATAATCAGTAGGTTATAAATATTTTTTTATTACGAGATTCTATAATTTTTTTTGAGAGCACTTCATTTCTTTTATCAAGAATGATATCGAATAATTTTTTGTTAGCAAAATTATCCATGACTATATTCTGAGTGTTTTCACTTCAAATTATAAAATTTAGTAGAGCTTTATTTATATATCTGAGAATAGAGAGCTCCTTATTATTAAGAGAAGTAAGTGTTTTTACAATCTCAGAATTTATGTCTATACTTTCTGTATTTTTATATTTTTGTTTTTTATCTTCCTTGCCTTTATAAAACTTCATAATTTCATCAATACTCAAATCAACATTATAGTCTTTATTATTTACAAGACCTATATAAATTGAATTATCCTGATGAACTACTCAGTAGAGCTTAGAAAAATTTTCATACAAATCTTTATCAAATTTGACTCAAATAGCTTCATTGAATTTATTCATATTTTGTTGTGTTCAAGGCTTTACTCATTCAAAATAATAGACATATCAATTGTGCTTTTTTTGTTTTAGACTTTTCTGAATAGTTTTATAAAAACTTTCAGATCAGATATGACTCATAGCTTGAAAAACTACTTTTTTTTCTCAATTACTTAAAAAATATGTAGGCATTGGAGTAGGACTTATTTCATTTTTGTAATAAGACAATCCTCACAATATTACTATACTTAAGAGTAGTCAGAGAGAAACTTTATAGAGAAAGTATTTTCAGAAATCTACAAAATTTAGTGCCACCTTTTTTCTAAGACTTTTCCAAATTGTATAAATTCAATATGCAAGTAGCAAATAAATACACATTGAGAAGATAAGGGAAAGGAGTCAAGATATTCAACTAATATAGAAAATTGCTGCTCAAAATGATATAAAAAAAGTAACTGAAAAATATTGTTTTAAATTATTTATGTTTGATTTGTAACTCATTACTTGCAAAAATTAATATAGTATTATACTATTGTATATAATAATGATTTTATTTAAAATTAACAATTTATAATATGAAAATGATTGCAAGAATATTTTCTCTATTAGTGCTGATATGAATGAGTGGTGTTTCAGGTATGTTTTGATATGATGTTTTTTCTGACCCAGAAATAAAAATCCCTTATGCCTCTGATACCAATTGACTTGATAGATGAGCTGAATTAGCTGGAAAATGAATCAAAGATGTTATCACAACATGAACATTTTCAGATAATATTCAATCAATTGTTATCTATTTTCTAGGATTTATTACGCTTATAGCTGTAATTTATATAATCTATGCTGGATTTAGAATTTTAACATCAAGTGGAGAAGAAGAAGTTATCAAAAAAGCAAAAAGTACAATTATATATGTAATTATAGGGATACTTGTAATTTGGTTCGCTTGGACAATTGCTAATTTTGCAATAGGAATAGGAACATGATGAAAGTAATAAATAAAAATTTAAAAAAGTCTAGTATAATTACTAGTCTTTTTTTATATATTATTTGAGAATAGATGAAAACAAATGTACTCTATATATAGATATAAGGATTATAATATATTGACAATATATATTACTTATAATAATGAAAAATTTTAATTTAAAATATAATATAGCTGTAATATGTGAATTCCAAAAAAAGCACAATTTTCTGGAAAAATTGTACCAATGATTTTACTTGCTTTTGCTATAGTCTCTACTATTTGAATCTATGCATATAATATGTACCTTGAAGGAGAAAACACAAGACTCAGTATAAATATTGAAGAAACAAAAACAAAGATTACAAATGTACAAAAAAATCCTAATTTACAGGTGTATAAACTTCTTACAGATAATAAAAACATTATTGATAAACTAGAGGCTCAATCCCAAGTCACTACATTTATTAAAAGATTATCTACTATTGAAAATAAATACCTGCTTAATTTTTGATGATTTTCTTATTCAGCTTGAGTGATTACTACAGGAGTGATTACATCTTCAGATTCAAGTCTTGCTCCATATTCAATAGTGGCAGATTTTATTAAATGATATAGGAAAGATAAAAACACATATTTTACACTCCCGTTTATATCTCAAGTTTCAGGTTCAGATACAATGAAGTTTGCACTGAAATTTACAGTAAAAGATGTACTTCCAAAAATTGTAGATGATCCTAATATTGTTGAACCATTTGCAAAATCAAACAAACAAACAATTTTAGAAAAAATAGAAAAAAGAAATCAAAAAGTACTTCTAAATAAAAAAGATGAAGTCAAAGCAGAAGTACAACAATAATCCTAATTTATAAAATTTAACTAAGAAATTATGTCTATTCCAACTAATAATTCAAAATTTGTAGCAATGCTGCTTGTATTGTTATCACTTTTCATCTTTGTCTTTTTTACAAAATGATACTATTCAGACCTTATCTCAACAATGAGTGTGTATGATGAGAATAAAGTAATTCATACTAATACATTAGCAGAATTAAAAACGCTGAATGAAAAGTCAAAAGAGTTAAAAAAATTAGAATGATCTACTAATAATGAAATTGGAAAATATCTTCAACAATTTAGTGAAGATGAAGTTATTAGAGAAATATATAATTATTCTACCAATTATTCAAAAAATGGGGGAATGAAAATCATATCTGTAAATATGAGTAATCCTATTGTAAATGAATTGTGATTTAATGAATCAAAAATAAGTATTTCAGCAAGAGTAGAAAATAAAAGGGTGATGATTGATTTTTTAGATTTTCTTATACAAGATTCTAAATATAAATTCTATATTAATAGTTTTAATATTCCTAAAAATAAGGAAAAGTTTTTCAATATTCAAATTCCTCTTACTCTTTTTTATAAAGAAATTAAAGAAAAAAAAGAAGAAACTGTTCAAACTAAATAATTCTAAATTCGCTATAATATGCAAAATAAAACAAACAATAAACAAAATGAAATTATTCTTTTCAAAAGTGTTTCAACTATTGAAAAATATAATTTTTTTGAATATTTATCAGTAATGGTAGATTCATGAGTAACTATTTCTGATGCTCTTGAATCAGTACTTGCAAGAATTAAAAACCCATTTTTTCAAGAGAAGATTAATGAACTAAAAACCTATGTAAGTAGTGGGGACTCTTTTTCAAAATCTATGAGAAAAGTTCCACAAGTATTTGATATAGGAGAAGTTTCAATTATAGAGGCATGAGAAACAACAGGTATGTTGGTGGAATCACTACAAAAATTGAGCGATGATTTAAAAAGAACATATGAACTGAAGAAGAAAGTAAAATGATCTCTGACATATCCAATTATTATATTTATATTTTTGATTTTAGCTGTTGTTATAGTATTAGCATACGTAATACCTTCACTCACTCCTCTTTTTGCTACAGCAGAAGTTGAATTACCTGCAGCTACTATTGCTCTCATTGCTACTTCAAATTTCTTGACTACTAATTATTGGTATATTATATTTATAGTATTTGCAGCGCTTGTTTCTTTTGTCTGATATAGATCAACACTAGAATGAAAAAATAAAATTAATAACCTATTATTATCAACTCCACTCATTGGACCAGTATTTCAAAATTATGTACTTTCAAATATTTCAGCCAGTATAGGAACCCTTATTGGTTCAGGAGTAAATATCATTAAAGCTCTCAGATTGACTGGTAAATCTACCTGAAGCACTCTCTACGAAGGATTATTTCAAATGGTAAAAAAATTGTAGAATCAATGGAAGAGGTTGACCCAGAAGGAAGATATTTCCCACTGGATTTCCTTCAAATGCTTTCTGTATGAGAAAAAACAGCAAGACTTGAATGAATTTCTAAAAAAATTAATGCTCAATATACCAGAGAAGTGGATTACTCTCTAGCTAATTTGACTAAATGGATTGAGCCGATTGCTATTTTATTTGCTTGAGTATTTGTTCTTTGGTTTGCATTTGCAATATTTGGAGCTATTTTGAAAGTAACACAAACTGTTAATTAATATTATATGAAATTAGAGAAGAATGCATTTACACTTATTGAACTCATGGTAGTAATCACTATTATGTTTATTTTAAGTATGATGATGTATGCTCCATATCAACATTATCAAACAAAACAAAAAGTGAGAAATTCAGCTAAAATTGTGACTCAAACATTGTATGAATCAAGGAATTTGGCTATTAATGGTTCTCTTACAGGAACATGAAATGCATCTATTTGAGTATTATTTGCAAGTGGAGCAGAGGATATTTGAATTTTTCAGTATCCTTTTTGAGAAAATACATGAACATATTCAGACAAAACAGACAAGAATGGTTCATATTTCTATGAAAATAAAAAACTTGAACCAGGTGTAAAAATTACTTGAAAGGATTATTTAATAATATATGAAGCCATTTCAGGAAGTTGAAGATATTTAGAAAATAAGATTGATTTTACTCCAGATGCTCATAAAAGATTAGAATTAAATATTTGATTTAAAGGAACAACAAGTTGAAATCTTACAAAAAAAATCTTCTATTATATATATACGTATGTTGCAGACATTCAATAATTACAAGCTATGAAAAAACACTATTCACATAAAAAAGCACTTTCCATTATAGAGATAATGGTTGGGATTTTTATATTTACTCTTTGAATTTCAGCCATTTATATGATTATTAGTTCCACTACAAGAATCAATGCATATAACAAAAATCAAATTATTGCATCTAATTTAGCAAGGGAACAAATAGAACTTATAAGAAATATTCGTGATACAAATTATGCTAAACTTCAAAAGTGGAATCTACTGAGACCATTGTCATGAAATTATGCTACTGTTTTTACAGGAAGTACAGATTTTTATAAATTAGAATCAGATTTTACTCTGAGTGATTGAACTATTAAGGCTTCAACTTGATCTCATGTAGCTGATTTTAAGGCATCATTAAAAGATATAACTGATACAAGTGAAGACACATATAGGCTGTGCTTAGATGTAAATAATAAATATATTTATTGTCCTAATCCACTATGAACAAGCAAAACAACTCCTTTTTATAGATATTTAGAAATCCAACAATTAGAAACTAAATTAACATGAGGAACAGTTGTAAATGATGCATTTAAAATTCGTTCTAAAGTATGGTGGAATCAAAAATGAATTCACTCTACTGAGATTCCTACTATTTTAACTGATTGGAAAAGATTATAACCCACCCCTAACCCCTCCCTTGTTATGAGGGGAATAACACAATATTTATGAAGAAATATTCCTACATTACTAGAAATCGTAGTGCTTTTACTTTAGTAGAAGTACTTGTTTCTATGACAATCCTAGCGATTGTTATGGTCTCTATTTTGATGATCTATGCCCTTTCTGTTCAAGTAGCAATGAAAGCTGATTTGAATCGTGAGATGCAACAGAATATAAAATCAGTAGTAGAAACTCTTGCAACTGATATTAGAAAAAATGGGATAAAATGAACAAGTATTGATTATAGTACCCCATATACAACATGAACAGGGGTGAATTTAAAGCTAATAGATTGACCAGAATTTAAACTTAAAAAAACAGAATGAAGCTTAGAATGTAGTGATATTAAAAATGTTTGTACAATATATAAGTATGATAAAAATCGTAATGAATTGTGACCATTAACAAACTCTAAAATTTCTTTTACTCACTTAGAATACTTTGTATCTACAGGAGCTATTTCTAAAGTAACAATTAATATGAGTGTGAGAGCAGCTATTAAAAATGGAGTGAGACCTGATTTGATAAAAGGATCAGTGATTCATTTTCAAACTACTATTAGTGAGAGAAGTTTACAAGTAAAATAATACTATGAAACAAATACATTCAAATAATCAAGGATTTTCCATAGTTGTGGCTGTTTTTATGATAGGGTTTTTATTAGTTCTGACTACATGAGTATTTAATTTAGTACTGAGAGAAATGAAAGATAATAGATGAGCAGAAAACTATTTAAAGGCTTATGCTGGAGCTGAGTGAGCTATGGAATTATGACTATTGAATATTAAAAAAGATTGATATGCAACAGATACTGATTTAGAACTCACAGATTCAGGTTCAAAGTCTCTTACTTTTAGCTGATCATTTAAACAACAATCTGATCCTCTTATTTCATATCAAACTGATATAGCTGTCAGTAGCAATACTGGAAGTTTACAAAGTGGGGAAACAGTAATTATTCCACTTTTTGTAAATGGAGTTGGGATAAAGCATCCTCAGTTAACAGCAGGTGCAGATATTATCTGGAACATAATTGGAAATTGAGAATGAATGTCAGGGAGTGGTAGTTTTGATGAGAATACAAGTCAAGTATATAAACAAGAAGATAATACTTATTCTTCAAGTGAGACTATCCAAAACTTTCTTAGTAAACCTTGAAATAATACAAGTTACTTAATGTTGTTTAATAAGAATTGAACAAATAGTGAGGATTATAGTTTAGTGGATAGTGCTGGAGCTAAATTTTCAAAACCTGTATGAAATATTACTTCAAGTGTAACAGTTGGGAGGTATAAACAGAACATTTCAACATCTATTGATAACACAGAATTTTTAAAAATGTTAAAATATTCAGTTTTTAGTAAATAAAATAAATGGCTTATATAAGCTATTTATTTTTGACTTTTTATCGCTTTCCTGTATATATAGGGAAGAAAAACAAAAAAAGATTTGCATTAAAATTGAAAAGGGCTATATTGAGGGAGTTACAATGTTTTATTATTATTAACACTTTGATTATGAAAAAAATTGAATTTATAAAAGCTATTGCAGCTGAAGCTGGATTAAGCCAAGATGCTGTTTCTAAAATGTTATCTTGTGGTATTGATATTATTACTAAAGAACTACAAAGTGGTGGTGAAGTAAATATTACTGGTTTTGGAGCATTCAAGATCTCAAAAAGAGCTGCTAGAAATGGAGTAAATCCAAGAACTAAAGAAGCTATTAAAATTCCTGCTATGAATTCTCCTGTTTTCAGAGCTGGTAAAACTCTTAAAGAAGCTGTTAGATAATAACTATTTCTTTAAAAGAACACTATTTGTATAAATAGTGTTCTTTTTTTTGATTTTAAGGCAAATCTTTGGTATAATGTTTATAGTATTTCTTAGTTTTAAAGAAATGAAATGTATTACTATATCTGATATTATTGAATCATCAGATAGAAAAGACATAATCAGGAAAAATTTCCATAAAAATGGGCTTGATATTAGTGTTGAATATCCAGCAATTTTTAGGAGTTCAAAGGTGCTCAGAGATTTTAT
>Ga0256840_1004341_pt1 | contig 10696 bp, 17 predicted proteins | sample 355202metaG_FD_185969 | JGI IMG/M metagenome (GOLD analysis project Ga0256840, IMG submission 185969) | Hydrothermal vent microbial communities from Mid Atlantic Ridge, Atlantic Ocean - 355-202 | ecosystem: Environmental > Aquatic > Marine > Hydrothermal vents | place: Atlantic Ocean: Mid...
TAAAAATACTCACAAAAATCTCTGAAATTCAAAATGTTGTCAAGGATAATAAAGATTTACTCCAGATTATCGCTGTGCTAAGTGCTTATACGGAAAAAGAGTTAGGCTTTATGTGCGAAAGTTGAGTAATGTTGATGGGGTTAGAAAGATAACAGAAGGAAATGAGTTAAAGGCTAATATGTACAACCCTAAAACAATGGAAGAGCAGAAAAATTTAGAAAGAGCGGAACATGCATTGGATTGGAAAAAAACTGTTGCAAAAGTTATGTCTCAGGGTGGTACAAAAGCAGCCGAGCTAAATCACATGCTTAACGAAAATGGATATAACACTGGGATGACCGATGAAACAGCTGCTTCAGTTGGCGATGCAGGTACATATGCAATCACAACTGCACTTGGTGCTGCAATGTTAAATCAAGCACCAAAAGCAGTTGGAGGGAAGAGTATTATTAGTATGGTTGACGATTTAGTTTCTGGGGCCAAGGACACCAAAACGACGCAAGAGTCCAGTGGTGACACCAAAAACAACAAGCAACCCAAAAGCAGCAATCCAAATCATAAAGACACCTCCTCTTCTAAAGATACAAATAGTATAGCAAATGATACAGAAAAGGTCAAGTCCCCAAGTATTGCAGAACAGATAGAAGCTCAAACAAAAAAAGAACAAGTGCTTAATAAAGATGCGAAATACACTGCTGATATGGATAAAATGCAGCTGTTGATGAGGAGAATAAAAAAATACTCATAGCAGAAGTAAAAATTAATCCCAAAAAATTAAAAGAGAAAGCAAAAAAGCTAGAGCAGAAATTTGCAAATTATAGATTTGAATATAGCGGCTTCTCTATAGAAGATTTGTGAGCCTATTATTGATGAAATAGAAGAAAAAAAAGTGTGAGTTTAATAAAAAAATTGGAGTATAAAATGGAAAATATATTAGATAAAATAAAACCAAAAAAAGAGCAAAAGCCGAGTGATTTTTCACAAAAAAATGAATGTATTTATAGTGTAAAAACTCATAAAAAAATCAAAGGAAACTAATGAATAAGTATGAAAGAGAGTTCTATTACAACAACCCTTTAGATATATTTTCCTTCTTTTCTAGCAAGGAAATGGTAGGAGATTTTCTCATGTTTTTCTTTGAATACTCATTGAAGTATGCAAAAAAAATCAAAGCAGATGGTGGTAAGAAACCATACTTTGTACAGTATAATGAGAAGGGTTTTTCGTATAGGACTGATTATCAATACTTAATATTTGTAATTGGAGAGTGGGTGTCATTGTTGACTGAAAATCATAAAACAACTAAGGTTTTTAGAGACTATGGGATACTACCTAAGACTACTAAAGCTATAAATAATCAGATAAACAGAAAAGGTTTTGCACACATTTAAGTGAGGCATTGAAAATAACTATCACTAGATATAAGAGTAATAATATAGGTAAGAATAGCACTCCAGTTGATGTATTTCCTCCTTTTATTATGTCAATTTTAGAGAAGAATGGTGAATATTTTGATATGAAGCATGTGGGTTTTCATACGGTACAAATGAACTATTTTAATGAATATTTAGAGCAGTTCTTGATTGATAATGATGATTACTTTAGAGACTCTAAAACAACTCAACATGCATTTGGAACAAAACCCGTACAGTCATTTTGGAAGCCGTATCTAGTTAAACATAGTGAGGGAAAGAATGCTTTGTTTAAACTGTTTTACGATGATTTACTACTTACTCCTGAAGAGATAATGGAGAAGAATCTAGTTGTTTAATGTTATTTTAAGAATTTATCGCTATTTTCTATTAGAATAGTAATAATAAATATAATATTAAACTGATCAGTTTAGCGGAGCATAATAAACGTGTGCGTGTTATACATGCACGTGAGAGAGCAAAAAGGAGTCTAATTTGGATAAGCTCGATATGATATTTTCAGTAATTTTCATAGTTTCTACTGTGGTCATTATGATTTTGATTTATTACTACAATGTTCGTCACAAGTACGAAGAGCCAGATGAGCTTGATGAATATGTTGTTGAGAAGAAGAGTGGAGAAAAATCTCTTTATGAAAGTAATGATAAATTCGATTGGGATCTATACGAATCAGATATGCAGCATGACTATGATCTTTTTGCAGGCATTAACCACTTCAAAAATGCGGACACCGCTCGAAAGAGAATTGAATTTTTAAAGAAGAGTTTTAAAGAGAATAATAAAGAGATTAGTCTTAGTATGTTAAAGTCAATGATACTTGTAAAAAGATATGGAGAAGATATTACTCTTGATGAGAGTGGAACCTATAGACTAAAAAAAATACAACTCGATAATTTTATTGAAACACTCGATTATGATTTAGAGCTAATAGATTTAATCAACGAAATAAAAGATGAAATAGAGTTCTCCCTTGAAAATTATCAGATAGATGTACGAACTGTTTTTTACATCATGCGTAATGCAAAAAGTTTAGGACTCTATAACATCAATAATAATTCACAATTTTTCTCTTTGCAAAACGAAAAAGCGATAAAATAATTCAAGAAGGAAATAAAGAAAATTTAACACTCAAAGAGATGAGTGAGATTAAGATATTGCTTTTAAATGGTACAACGTGGTGAAACTTGACAAGTTACAACTAAGAGTCAATTACAGCCGCCAGAATCGGAAGTATTGCGGGAATGGAAAAATGTTACTGTATGCGTGAGCACACCGACTTTTATAATAAACATATCATAAATCAGAATTTTAAGCTATGTTATAGCCATCTTTTTAAGTTTTTAATACCCAATATAGCCAAGGCAATTATTAAACACTGACGAGCAAATATGTGCTATTATTTTTCTTGAAGCAATATCTTGACTTTGTTGTATATCTATTTTTATAATTTTATTAATTTATTCAAAATTGTCACTATTAGTCATAAATATGCTACAATCTAAAAAAAGAATTAAAAAGTTAATAATTGTCACTATTTGTCATAAAGGATTTTATATTGAGCAAGCTAAGCAAGAATGAAGAGATAGTACTTGAGTATATCTCTATAAAAAATAGTGCTGTTGTGAGTGAAGTAGTACTTCATACATCAATTCCGTTAAGAACTGCTCAAAGAACATTAAAAAAGTTAGCTGATAAAAATCTTATTGAGGTCTTAGGTAGTACTAAAGATAGGAGCTATAGACGAGTATTTAACAGGAGTGATTCCACTATTAACTTATTTGTTTTTAACAGTGGCACCCTTGTTGGCGAGCTTCGATATGGTAATGGCGAATATATCTTTGAATATGATGATGCATATAAGGGCGAAGAATTTGAGAGCTTATCTAAAAATAAAATAAATAGTTCAGTTGAGTTGTTCTCCTATTTTGAGAATTTAATCCCTGAATACGATCGAAGAGATAGACTTCTTGTCTCCAAGGAAGATATAGCTGATGTTCTAATCGGATTGAATAATTCTCATGGTGCACTAGACTTTATACCAAAACATAAGTTATTTGAGTATAAACCAAGATATGGCAAAAGAAAAAACTGGATTAGTGTTAAACAGACAATTTTGTCTACAAATACCTTTCCAAATCTCCTTAGTGCTAAAGTGGATATTGCTGATGATATTTTAAATGCGACTGCAAATTCGGAACACTCAGATTTAAGTGGTTATCAGACGAAGATCGATATAGATTTTGATATAGATGCAAATATTATTAGCGAATCTCATGAAGCGGAGTATTTGCTAAAGCCAAGAAGTCTTAATGAGACTCTTTATTTTAATAGTGATGAGGATGAGAGAAAGAGATACTATCCTTATATCGCTATTAATGAACACCTGTTTATGAGTTTTGCTAAAAATGAGTTAGGATTTGATGTCCCATATACGGGGATACTAAAAGCCAAAGATAGAGATTATCATTATATTACTAAACGATATGATAGGCAAGAGGGTTTGAAATACAATCAAGTGGATTTTGCTCAAGTGATGGGCATTAAAAGTGCTGATAAATACAAAAGTAGTAGTGAAGAGCTATTTCATGCAATAAATAATAAGTTATCTTCACAAGAAGCAAAACTAGAAGCACTAAAGTTTTATTACTATAGCTATCTTATTAAACATGCTGATTTACATTTAAAAAACATTGGAGCACTTGAAATAGGAAATAAAAAATATATTTTAGCACCTTTATATGATTTAATATCAGTTGGTATATATAATGGCGAGAGTTCAGATTTAGCTTTAGGAATGCAACAACCATTAAAAAAAGCAAGAAATTGGAAGATGGAAGATTTTTATAAATTAGCTGCAATTGTTGGTGTATCGAATTTACAATTTAAAAAAGAAGCTAGGGTGATAACAAAGACTTTTTTAACTAAAATGCCAAAATATATACAAGCCCTTAAAGAGTTTGAGAGAATAAACCCTTTACCAATTCAAAAAACAAGAAAGGTGAAGAGTAGGATTAGTTTTTCAGATAAAGTTGAAAATATGTTCAAAGAAAAAGTTATTCAATTGAAAAAACTCGGAATAATAAGTGAGTTAGAACTTATTGATGAGTCAGGCGGATTATTATTAGCACACAATAGGCTAATAAATTAATATTCCGCTTCATACATAAAATGCTTAAAGGTTTCAAACTCTTGAAACTTACTATTTACAGCACTCTTATCAAAGTATTCCTCATCAAACATCCCGCCATACCATGCCTTCATCTCTTTGAACTCAGGATGCTTTCTGCTACCCATAATTTCTTTAAACTGCTCAAAACCCCAAACACCACCACAATCTTCAGGAGGTCTATTTCTAGCACCACGAACACATTTTGGATAGTAACTACTATTTGGCTCTATAAACTTCATAAGTGTAATCTCATGCTCCCAGTTGTCACCGAAATCATAGATGTAGATACATTTCTGTTTTTCAAAGACTAAGAACTCTTTAAGTTGAATTTCACTTTGATCAAGTATGTCCATTTCACCAAACTCATCCATCTCTAGGTTACCAATCTCTTTGTCATTCACCATAAAAGAGTGTAGATGTGAGTTCTCCCAATCAAATGCAAACTGTATTGATACATGCAGATCAAAAAAAGTTGCATCTGCAGATATTTGTATGGTTCTGTAAACAGATGGTTTTATATCTAAGAGTTGTATTTTTAGTTCAAGGTATTTTTTATTCATTTTAAAGCTCTAATAGTTCTTTTATCTCATCAGATGCATAGTAAGACTCAATTGCTTTATTAATAATATAATCAAGCTTTTTCTTCTCATTAAGTGATGAAACTTCATTTTCTAACAATGTAGCCATTATTTTTATTCTTTTGATATTTTTAATATCTAAATTAACTCTTTTACCAATAACTTCATTTTCTTGCATATTTACACCTAATTTTTATTTATTGAAGATATTATAGTTTAATTACAATTAATAATCAAATGATAAAAGTAAATTTCTGACAAGATAACGATAATCATATATAATGTAATAATTAAAAGGACTTGTTATGACAAATAAAGAGATAAGTAAACTGTTTGAAATTCCTCTGAGCACAATCAATGATTGGCAAAAGAAGGATAGCAGTAGATATAAACTATATCATTTTTTACATGCTATAAATATAAAGGATGTAAAAGATATTAGTACACAGCAAAAAAGTCATAGATTAATGCATATTCTAAACAGAAATATTGATAAAAAAAGTGCTTACACGACTCAGGAAGTAGAAAATGCATTTTCATTAAGTGAATATACTGCAGCATCCCAACGAGATAAAGTAATATATAGTAAGTTCTTTAAAGAGTGTGATGCACAAGACCTATCAAGTTTACAAGAATTATTTAATGTATCAATACGAAATGTAAAACAGATATATCTGAGTTCACCACTTAGAAAACTAAGAGGTGTACGAGATTTGTGGGATAAACGATTTAGAATTAAGTCAGATGATGAACTGACATAAATTTTTAACACTCCCTATTTTATTTAAGCGGTAGCTTGAAGCTTTACCCCTAGCGAGTTTAAGACTTTGGTAACAGTTTCAAATTTTGGATGAGAACCAGGAGTAAAAGATTTATAAAGACTTTCTCTGCCTAAGCCAGTATCTTTTGCAATTTGTGTCATCCCTTTAGCTTTAGCAATATATCCTATAGCTTCAAGAAGTTCATCCATATCGCCATCTTGCATGACCTGTGTTAAGTACTCTGCTACCACTTCCTTACTATCAAGGTATTGAGCAATATCAAATGTTGTTAAGTTATTCATCTTCTAACTCCTCGTATAATTTCTTAGCTTTTCGTATGTCTTCGTTTTGTGTAGATTTATCCCCACCAATCAGAAGAAGTATCAATTGATTATCTTTAAGGGTATAATAGACTCGATAGCCTGGACCTGTAGTTAATCTCAATTCAGAGATATTTTCTCCAACTGATTTATGGTCCCCAAAGTTACCTGACCGAGCTCTATCTATTCTACGGATAATTGAAACTTTACCTTTAATATCTTTTAGCTTTAGAAGCCATTTTGAAAAGGTTTCAGTTTGATTTATTAAATACATGTATAGATTGTATCTTAAAAGATACATGCTTGTCAAATAGGATGAAACTTAAAATAGTAAAATTTTTAGTTAGCTAAAAGCAGATATCTGTATGGTTCTATAGAGAGATGGTTTAACATCTAAGAGCTGGATTCTCAGTTCAAGCTTTTTCTTCTCATTTAAAGATGAAACTTCATTTTCTAACAAAGTAGCCATTATTTTTATTCTTTTAATATTAAATTAACTCTTTTTCCAATAACTTCTTTTTCTTGCATAATATCTCCAATTAATAAATATATTAGATATTATAGTTTAAAAGTAATAAATGAGCAAATTTTATATTTTAGAGTTCTCCATCTAATTTATCTAAAAGTTCTAAGCCTCTTTGTCTATTTCCTTTTGAAGCATTAATTTTAAATCTTGTTTTTGCATCAAACTGTGCAAGTGCTATAGTTGCCAATTCATCAAACAGTTTATTAAGACTAATGCCTTGTTCTTTTGCATATTGTTTCAATTTCTCATGCTTTGAGTCAGAGATTTCGAATGTAAAGATACTCATAATATCCAGCTACTTAGATAATTGAGCATGATTGTCAATTCTAATAAGAACTAATTCTGTTTCTGTAAGCAAATAAATAACAAGTAAATCGCCTGCAATATGAAATTCTCTTGTATCCTTATACTCACCAATTAAGGAGTGATCTAGCGCTTCTGTCGGAAGCTCATTTTCTCCCATGAGCATGGAAAGATAAAGAATATATTTTGAGTAGTGCTGATTACTCATTTTTACTTTTGATAAATCCTTTAAGAAGCTTTTCTGCCTTCTTATTGTAAGCACTATTTTGACTCTTCTTGGAGCTTTTCAAGAGTAATTTGTTCTGCATTTATTCCTTTTCTAGCATCTTCTATTGCTTGTACAGTTTCTGCGTTGGGTAATTTTAGTTCAAATGGGATACCTCTCTCCATAACAGACTGTGTAAGGAACATATTAATAGCATCACTTAAACTGACACCATATTTTTTGAAGATTTGTTTTGCTTGTTCTTTCATATTTGCATCTAAATAAACATTTGTTCTTACTTTATTTGCAACCATAATTGACTCCTTTATATCTGTAATTATACACAACAATTGTGTTTTTATCAAGATTTAACCAACTATTACATGGAATTAAGACTTAATAAATAAAACAAGATAGATGTACAATAAAGTGATTAAACTAAACAATATGATTATTTTATCCACTTATAGAAAACTTAAAAACGAAGTAGTTTAATACCTAAGTATCTATTAAATAATATACATAATTATTAATTAAGACTACTATTATGATATAATCATTTAAATTAACTTTAAAGTAGGGCACTATGAGTAACGAAGTTTTCTTAACTAAAATTAATAATTATTCAAAAATGTATATAGATGAAAAAATATCACTAAATATGTCAAATAATACTATTTTAGTATATAAAAGAGTATTAGAATCATTTTATGAGTTTATAATTGAAGAATATAGAATTACAGAGATAAATGATGTATCTAAAGAGATAGTACTTAAATTCATTAATTATGACAAAGAGAGTGCTACATCGAGTAAAATACTTTATCTCTCAGTCCTCAAAGCCTTTTTTAGTTTTATAGATGATCAAGAAGATATGAAAGGCTTATTTGAGATAAAGTTTAAAAAACTTACTTTTAAAAAAGAAAGTGTTGAAGTTGATGCACTTGATGATAATGAAGTTGAGAGACTGCTTATACTTATAAATAAAAAAACGAAGTCATTTAATAAGATGAGAGACTCATTACTTATCAAACTAATACTCTTGACTGGTATTCGTGCTAGTGAGTGTTTATCAATACAACTGAGTGATTTTTCCCATATTGAGGACAATAGTATTTATAAGATTAAAATACAAGGTAAAGGCTCTAAAGAAAGATATGTATATGTACAAGTAGACCTTATCCAACAAGAACTAGATTTCTTAAAAAGTTATATAACAAACTATATAGCTATCACTAACCAAAATAAGAGAATGAGTAGAGGAGGGCTCTATAGTGTAATAAGCAATAAAATGAAAAAAGCACTTATAGATAAAAAAGGTGTTCACATACTCCGTCATACATTTGCTAGAAGACTTGTAGCTAAGAATATTAATCTTGTTACTATCTCTGAGCTTCTTGGACATGCTGATATTACTCTTACTGCTAAGACTTATGCTAAGAGTGATGAGGGGAGTAAGATTCGGGCTATTCTGGTTTAAGATGGCCTATGAAAAAGAGGAAATATTTATAACTCAACTACTTGTAAGAGGGAATTACCTAAAATGTATGAACATTAATCTAGATTAATAATACATCCTTTAATGCAATTTAAGATATATGTTTCATGTTGAAATGGTTACAAGAGAGTAGTTTTTTTGCGAAAGGCAATAATGTACTTTTATGATGATTTGTAATCCACATGGGGGAGATAATATTTTCACTAGAATTTAATAGATTTATAGCCTGAAGAATACGATTCAAAACCATTTCTATAAAGCCTTGGTAATCAAATAATGTATAACCTTTGTCTATAAGCTTTGTGGTTTGAGCAGATTGTTTACATGTAATAGGTTCAAATATATGAAAAGGAAGATAAAAACAAGGTTTCATATCTAGTACAGTGATATGTTGATAGACTGTATAACTATTTATTTTTAAAGTAAAAAAGTCTACATATGAGTTCTTGTCCACTGATATTTTTAAAGGATATCCAAATAAATTCTTTGCTTCATAGGGCCTTTTTAAACCTTTACAAGGTTTATGCATAATGTCATAACCTATATAACGATAAAGGTCATCACTTAAAATAAGTTCAATGTCTTGTACTTGTACTTTTAAATTAAGTTTATTTATATTGGAGATGTTTATAGTATTCATAAACATTAATTTTTCAAATAAATCAATATTATCTTTTGCAGTGTTAAAAGTATTCTCCGATTGAGATAAAGATAATAAGAGTAAGTTTATATACTGATCTTCATTATAAAATGTATATGAATAGTAGTTATAAATTTGCTGATCTATCTTATACATTATTTTAGCTACTAAAAGAACAAGATATAAATCACGCTGTTTCGTTTTTAAAGTGTAAAATGCATCATCTATATTGATAATGACTTCTCTTCGTGTTTCACCATCTTTATCTATGGGTGTTACCATGAAAATTTTCTCAACTGCTGAAAAGTCTATAGTAAAAACAATATTAAATATTTCAGTAATGGTTTTGATTTGTTGCAATAAGACCATTGACAACAAATCGTTTTTATTTACATTACATATAATATGTGACAAGCTTGATTTCATCATTCACCCTTTATATAAATGTAAATGCTTATAGTCATATGTTACACTTATTAAAATAGGTTCTAGTTTTGATGTCCAACTAAATATATAATTTCTTCCGTACATTCTCATATAAAAAATATTGTCTGCAAGATTTCGAAAAAGGTATTTTCCTTTTTGTAAAACATGTTGAACATGTCGTACATGAGCTCTTTTTGCGAGACCAACTCTTTGCTTAAGTCGTTTTTTTGCATGTTTAGTTATAATTGCTTTCATCTCATATCCTTTTTAAGTCTTACGAGATTATCACTAATTTATTTTGGAAAAATTGGAAACTTGGATATTTTATTTTGTATCAAAATTCCTTAAATAGTAATTACTTGTTCCTTTAACACACTTTACAATACGCTTCTCATCAGTTGGGTGTCCTTTTGGTAAACCTAAGTTTGTTATTTCATTTGAGTATGCAAACTCTGCAAAACGTTCAAGATCCCTGGTCTTCGGAAGTAGTCCAAGTGTGGCATTAAAAAGTAATCGACCTGCTGTACCTGCTGTAGTATTTGTCCATTGTCCATTATTGAAAGAAAATAAGTCACTTTTTTTATACTCATCAAATGTTGCGAGTCTGCTAGAATTATCTTTACAAATTAGCTTTGCATCCATCCAATTAGCTTTACATTCTTTTAGAGCTTGATTAAAAATGCCATCGTGTGCTTCACAACTTTTTTTCGAAGGTATTATCCAATTAGATTGTTTTGTTAAGTCTATAGGCTTTATGGTGTTTGTGTAAACACTACTATTGTTGCCTATCCAATGAAAAAAAATAAACAATCCGATATAGATAGTTATTCCTATCCC
>Ga0256840_1004342_pt1 | contig 10693 bp, 12 predicted proteins | sample 355202metaG_FD_185969 | JGI IMG/M metagenome (GOLD analysis project Ga0256840, IMG submission 185969) | Hydrothermal vent microbial communities from Mid Atlantic Ridge, Atlantic Ocean - 355-202 | ecosystem: Environmental > Aquatic > Marine > Hydrothermal vents | place: Atlantic Ocean: Mid...
TATATAAAGGAAATAGAAACTAAAATAAATGCAAGACCTAGAAAGAGATTTAATTATGAAAACCCTATATTTGTAATGAATAAATTATTGTTTAACCAAAAGTTGCATTTGTGACTTGAATCTTGCCTGTGTTTTATCTAAAAAAGTAAAAATTGTAGTGAATTTTTTCCGGATAGGCTCAAATCCCCAAAACATACAGTTTCATCACACATCATATATCGGTGGTCACATTTATTTTACAGAAATTACAAGTCGTTGTTTATTTGCATCGTAAAAAAAAGCCCTTATGAAAACAACTCTTAATCCAAAACAGGAAAAATTATTAAATAACGACGAGAAACAAATATTAAATTTATTTTTTAATATTAAACCTACAAATAAAAAAACTCCTGATTTTATTGAAAACTATAGAAAAAATATTTCTCTATATCAAAGATTAGTAAAAATTTACAATCATCTTGGTGAAAGTTATACAAGAAAATATCTAACCGGTTATATAGAATATAGTGGTAGTAATAATTCATTTCATGATTATTTAATTACTTCAAACTAAAAACCTCTCTATTTTCCCCCTCATATTTTCCCCTCAAAATATATTTGTTGGCAATTTGTTTGAAGATTTGATTTAATTAATCATTAATGTAAAATTACCACTCAAAAATCTTTGATTGTTCTGCTGTCAAAGGTTTTTTCATTAACTTTGTTTTTTTTAAATCAATGAACCAATGAAAACTGTTAACGATTGTAATTTTAATAATAAAAAAGCATTAATACGAGTGGATTTTAATGTGCCGTTAAACAACGAATTAAAAGTTACCGATGCCACACGTATAAAAGCAGCAAAACCAACCATAGAAAAAATTCTAAACGACGGTGGAAGTGTCATCTTAATGTCCCATTTAGGAAGACCAAAAGGAAAAGATGAAAAATATTCTTTAAAACATATTGTACCAACTGTTGAAAAAGTTTTAGGAAAGAAAATAAAATTTATAGATGATTGCATCGGCGAAAAAGTAGAAAAAGCAGCTAAAAATTTAAAATCGGGAGAAATTTTATTGTTAGAAAATCTTCGGTTTTATCCTGAAGAAAAAGCCGGAGACAAAGCTTTCGCTGAAAAATTAGCCGAATTAGGCAATGTTTATGTTAATGACGCATTTGGAACTGCACATAGAGCTCATGCTTCAACAGCAGTTATTGCTCAGTTTTTCGATAAAGAACATAAATGCTTCGGTTTATTAATGGCAAAAGAAATTGAAGCAATCAATTATGTTTTAAACAACGCAAAAAAACCGGTAACAGCCGTAATTGGTGGAGCAAAAGTGTCTTCTAAAATCGATGTAATAAACAATATTATCGATAAAGTAGATAGTATTATTATCGGTGGCGGAATGGCGTTTACTTTTATAAAAGCAAAAGGTGGAAAAATAGGAAATTCATTAGTTGAAGAAGATAAATTAGATTTGGCTCTTGCTATTTTAGAAAAAGCAAAACAGAAAAAAACACGTATCCATTTACCTATCGATGTCGTTGCCGCAGATAAATTTAGCAACGATGCCAATACTATGATCGTAGATGCTGACGATATTCCTGATGGCTGGATGGGTTTAGATGTTGGACCAAGAACCAATGTAGGTAACGCTTTTGTAATTATTGGCTCCAATACCATTTTATGGAACGGACCAATGGGTGTTTTTGAAATGGAAAAATTTGAAACAGGTACACGCGAACTTGGCAACGCCATTGCAGATGCCACTGCCGAAGGTGCTTTTAGCCTTGTTGGTGGAGGAGATTCTGTAGCGGCAGTTAAAAAATTTAAACTTACCAATAAAGTGAGTTATATCTCTACAGGAGGAGGTGCTATGCTCGAAATGCTGGAAGGAAAAAAACTTCCCGGAATAGAAGCAATTTTAATGTAAATTTTTTTAAATATATTTTGTACTGATGTTAAAATGGTGTATTTTTACACCAAATACTCTTAATTATGCCTAGACAAAGTATCACATTTACACAAAAAAACGACGAATGGCTAAAACAATTGGTGGATTCAAAAGAATTTACCAGTAAAAGTGAAATTATTAATAATTTAATAAGACAAGCCAGAAATCAAGATTTAAAAATTAATTGGATTCGTGCTAAATTAATTAAAGCAGAAAATAGTGATTTTACAGATAGAAGCAAAGAAGAAATTCTTGCTCACTCAAAACAAATGCTTAAAAATGAATTTTAAATGACCTACAAATTAACTAAAGAAGCTGAATATGATTTAATTAACATTCATCACTTTGGTGTATTTAGGTTTGGAGAAAAACAAGCAGATGCTTATTTTAACGCTTTCTTTAAACAATTTGAGCTTATTTGTAAAAATCCGTATATGTATCCTGAGGTAAATCATATAAAAAAGGGTTATCGTAGATGCGTCTGCGGTGTAGATAGTATTTATTTTAAAATCAATGGTTCCATTATTGAAATAATTGCTATTATCGGTCGTCAAGATTTAAAAAACAAAATCTAATAAATTCCCCATCAAATTATGTCCAAACAAAAAACTTTGTATTTCTGCCAAAATTGTGGTGCACAACACGCCAAGATGTTAGGTAAATGTACTACTTGCAACGAATGGGGAACTGTTGTGGAAGAAATCATAGAAAAACAAGAAACCAAACTAAACTGGAAAACGTCTAACACCAAAAAAAAGCTTCCTAAAGCTATTAAAATTGAAGATATTTCATCCGAAAAAGAAGATAGAATACCAACAAACAACAAAGAATTAGATACTGTTTTAGGTGGCGGAATCGTTAAAGGATCGGTGATATTACTCGGTGGTGAACCCGGAATCGGTAAATCTACTTTAATCTTACAAATCGCCCTACAAATACCACAAAAAGTCCTTTATGTTTCGGGTGAAGAAAGTAAAAATCAGATTAAAATGCGTGCAGAACGTTTACAAAAAGGGAAAATTCCGGTAAACGAATGCCTTATTTTAACCGAAACCAAAACCCAGAATATTTTTAAATCTATAGAAGAAACACAACCGGAAATTGTAGTAATCGATTCAATCCAAACACTACATACCGACTATATTGAAGCTTCTCCCGGAAGCATCTCACAAATAAGAGAAACTACCGCAGAACTAATAAAATTTGCCAAAGAAACCGGAACACCGGTTCTACTTATTGGTCATATTAATAAAGAAGGAAGCATTGCCGGACCAAAAATATTAGAACATATGGTTGATGTTGTTTTGCAGTTTGAAGGCGATCGCAATCACACATATCGCATCTTACGTGCCAATAAAAACCGTTTTGGCTCTACGGCAGAACTCGGCATTTATGAAATGCTCGGCAACGGTTTACGCGAAATTGAAAATCCAAGTGAAATCTTAATTTCTGAAAAAGAATCGGATTTAACCGGTACGGCTATCGCTGCAACATTAGAAGGCATCAGACCATTAATGATTGAAGTACAAGCTCTAGTTAGCACCGCTGTTTACGGAACTCCGCAACGCTCGGCAACAGGTTACAATATTAAACGATTAAATATGATTTTGGCCGTTTTAGAAAAAAAAGCCGGTTTTAGATTAGGTGCAAAAGATGTATTTTTAAACATCGCCGGAGGTATAAAAATTGATGATCCTGCAATTGATTTGGCTGTTGTTTGTGCCATACTATCTTCAAACGAAGATGTTGCCATACCTCAAAATTATTGCTTCTCTGCCGAAGTTGGTTTGGCTGGCGAAATACGTGCTGTAAATAAAGTAGATCAACGTATTTTAGAAGCAGAAAAGTTAGGGTTTGAACAGATTTTTGTGTCTAAATATTGCAAAATACCAAATAAAAATTACCAAATAAAAATCGTTAAAGTTGCCAAAATTGAAGAAATCTACCAATTGCTTTTTTGAAAATTTTCCAACTCTTGCTTGGTGTTAATATTTTGAATCAATTCATCATCTATTTCCACGATTTCTACATCATTATTAATCAATACTTTTCGCGGACAAGAATAACCTAAAGTCAAAAATTGTAATAATGCAGGATATGCCTTTGGTTCCCAAATTGTAATTAACGGTTCCGGAAATTGTTTGCTTTTCCCTTTAAATGCCGTTGCTATTTTACTTGGATTGCGGTATTGTAACAATCGGTTTATTTCTTTATTTGTAATATTTGGTAAATCGGTTGCTACAACCAACCATGCAACATTAGGATTGCTTTGAAAAGCTGAACAAATTCCTCCAAAAGGACCTAAATCTAAAAATTTATCGGTTATTACAGATAAATCTTGTATCTGATTTTTATCTCTTACCGAATAATACGTGTTTTCTTCGCCTAATTTTTCTTTTAATAATTCGTACAAAAACGTTGCTTGCGGTTTTCCGTGATAATTTATTTTGCTTTTATCCATTCCCATTCTGGTGCTTTTTCCGCCAATTAAAACCAAGCCGTTTACACGAGGTATTTGCTGTTTAATCAAATTTTCAATATGATTTGCAATTGCTTTTTTATCCGTAATATCATAGGTTTTTATACGTTGTAGTTCGGGATAATTTTCTGTTAAAAAAGGAAATAATTTTACGTTTGGGTCGGTTTTAATAATAAACTGTACATTGTTTAATTGCTCCAATCGTTTTAAAACGGATGCTTCTTTATCAGAATCTAAAACCAATATTTGCTGCTCACCTTTGTAGTGATTTCCGTTAATAAAAACCAAATCGTACGGATTAAACGTGATTTTTAATTGATGTGGATTGTCTGTTTTTATCAAAACTTCTTCGGCAAAACCATTTTTATTAAAGGTAAAAGTATCTAATTTAGGAATTTTTTTATCTGCATTATGCGAAGCATCTAAATAAGCAATTTTATAATTTTTATCTAAATTTTGGATTGCCTCTTGTACAATCTGAGCAATCACATTGCATTTTGTGCCTAAAACAGCTATTTCATTTGGAGCAAAATTTCCGGTGATTCGTTTTATTAAACTTGTATGTTTTTGATGTTTATTCACGTTAAGTAACATTTTTAATTTTATCGTAAGATGCTTTTATTCCTTGTGTTAAAGACGAACTAAAACCTGCCTGTTCCATTTTATTTAAACCGGTAATCGTAATTCCTAACGGTGTGGTTACTTTATCGATTTCACTTTCAGGATGACTATTGTTTTTTAAAAGCAAACTAACTGCTCCTTTTATGGTTTGAGCAGCAATTTTTTGAGCATCTTCGCTTTCAAAGCCAATTTCAATTCCGGCTTGCATGGAAGCACGCACAAAACGCATTGCAAAGGCGATTCCGCTGGCACCTAAAACTGTTGCTGCACCCATTAGTTCATCATCAATAAAAAGCGTTTCGCCTAAAACTGAAAATAGTTGTTTTACTTTTTCTTTTTCGGTAACGGAAGCGTTTTCGGTTGCAATACAAGTCATCGATTCTTTAATCGCGATTGCTGTATTTGGCATTGCTCTAAAAAGAACGACATTCTCAGGTAACGCTTTTTTTAATTCTTTTAAGGTGATTCCGGTAATCGTGGAAATAACCAATTTTTCGGATAAATCATTTTTTATATCTGTTAAAACTTCTTGTAATTTATGTGGTTGTACACATAAAAAAACAATTTCTTTATCTTTAATCGCTTGTTTGTTATCACTGGTAATATGCACGCCTTTTTCCTTAAAATTGGATAGTGTTTTTAAATGTCTTTTGGTTAAAGAAAGATTAGTAGGTTTTACCACATTTGCTTCTAATAATCCATTTGCAATAGATTTTCCTAAATTTCCGGTTCCGATAATCGCTATTTTCATAAAATTGTTTTTTAAAACTCAAAAGTACAAAAAAGCATCTTCTATATGTTCAATTTCCATTTCATTATTTTGATTAATAATGGCAATAATATCAAATCGTACTTCAACATCTAAATCTTTATCAATTACGTAATAATCCATTGCCTTTACCAATAGTTGTATTTTCTTTTTATCGATAAAATCTTGCGGATTGCCAAAATATGCAGTACTTCTGGTTTTTACTTCTACACAAATTAAGGTGTCTTTTTTTTGTGCAATAATGTCTATTTCGGCTTTTTGAAAGCGATAATTTTTCTCAACAATCTCATAATCTTTTGATAAAAGATAATTTATCGCTGTTTGTTCTCCTTTTTTACCTAAATCGTAGTGTTTTGCCATAAATATTAATTAAAATTACAAAAACTACAGACAGTTACGGTGGTACAAATTGCTAAAATAAAAATACTGATGTTTAACCAAAAATCCTTAGCATTATTTTTAAACACAAACCGAATACTAAGAATCAAAAAAACAACTTGTAAAACTAAAAAAGGCAACGTTAATAATTCTCTTAAAACTTCAATAAAAACCAAGTCCAAATGTCCTAAATCAATTAGTCTTAAAACAACAAAAAAAGCTACAATGGTAAAATTAATTTTTGTTAAGGTTTTATGATTATTTAACATTTTATTTTTTTAGTTTTCTATATATTCCAAATTTACGGAATTATTTTTAATTTCTAAAACCACTTCTTTTCCAAATAATATTGGTTGATTATTTACTATATGTCCAGCCGGAAAATCAAAACAAACCGGAAAATTATAATCACTTACAATGTTTAAAATTAGCTCTTCTATCGTTTCGCCAAAAGCTGGATCGTTTATAGGAATTTTAGTAAAACTGCCAACAATTAATCCAATACAATTATTAAAGTAACCATTTAATTTTAAACTGTGTAATATTCTGTCTATATGATATTTATATTCTCCTATTTCTTCAATAAATAATATGTATTTTCCTTTATTTAAACCAAATTTTGTTCCTGCCAGACTTTGCAGAATAGATAAATTTCCTCCTATAATTTTTCCTTTTGCCACACCTTTTTTATTAAAACGATTAAGCGGGATTTTATAAGACAAACGATTCCCGATAAGGCAATTTTTAAAATTAGAAACTGCTGATTTTGCTGTTTGTATTGTTTCTTCGCTCGTTGGCATAAAACCGTGAATTGAAGGGATTTGTAACTGAAAAACCGCATGATGAAAAGTGCAAATATCACTATAACCAATAATCCATTTAGGTTGTTTTTTAAAATGCGTAAAATCTAATTTATCAATAATTCTAATGCTTCCGTAACCTCCTCTTGCACACCAAATTGCTTTTATTTTAGGATTGTCTAGTGCATTTTGAAAATCTTCTATTCTTTCAGTATCTGTTCCAGCAAAATGTTTGTGTTTAGCAAACAAATGTTTTCCTAAAACAACTTGAAATCCCCAAGATTCTAAAAGAGAAACAGCTTTAGCAATACTTTTTTTATTTTTAATAAATCCTGCCGGAGCAACAATTGCAATTGTATCTTTTTCTTTTAATTTCATCGTGTTAAAATTACGGATTTAAAATAATTTAAAGCAAAAAAACGTTAAATTATACAAAATCAACTATTTTATGTAAATTTATACTAAATTAAAATATTTTATTAGGATGCCTAACTGTAACTCTTCCGATTTAAGCGTATATTCTGCCACTACTCAAAGTCCATGGAATGCAAAACGCGTTCAACATTTACACAAACGTTTAGGATTTAATTTATCTAAAACAGAACTGGATTTAGTTTTATTGCAAACACCTTCCGATTATATCGAAAATTTGTTTACTCAAGTTGTTAATTTAGGTAGTATTAATCCTCCTGCTTGGTAAATATGGATTATTCGCAATACGTAGATCCGGAAACGGAAATACCGTTGCAACACAAAGAATTATACATTCATTTTTTAGATGATATGCTAAATAATAGCTTGCGAGGTTGATTTACAATGTTCTGGCACAACCATTTTGTAACGAGGTTAGAAGACTATTGGTGTCCGTCTTGGATGTTTAATTACTATAAAACGCTACACGATTATAATTTTGGTAATTTTAAAGAATTTGTACGAGCTATCGGTCTTACTCCGGCAATGTTGGTTTTTTTAAACGGTTATCAAAACACCGCAACCGAACCTAACGAAAACTTTGCTCGTGAACTTTTAGAACTTTTTACTCTTGGTGTAAATAATGGCTATAATCAAAGTGATATTGTAAATATCGCCAGAGCCTTGACCGGTTATACCAATGCCGAATATTGTGGTGCTATCAGTTTTAATTTAGCCGATTTTGATAACGGACAAAAAACTTTTTTCGGTCAAACCGGAAATTGGGATTATAACGATGTTATTAATGTTCTTTTTCAAGAAAGAGGCAACTTAATAGCAACCTATATTTGCACAAAACTCTATCATTATTTTGTTTCACCTAATATTAACGAAGATATTGTTTCGCAACTTGCTACTACTTTTATAAATAATAATTTTGAATTGTTGCCTGTATATAAACAACTTTTTAAAAGCAACCATTTTTTTGATGATGCCGCAATTAGTGATATTGTAAAAAGTCCGTATGATATTTTTATGTCTTTTGTGAAAGAAACCTCTTTTAGTTTAAGTGATGATTTTAAAGAAGGAATTATTTGGTATAATGGCGAAATAGGACAAGCAATGTTTGATCCTATTGATGTTGCAGGTTGGCAAGGAAATCACGATTGGATAAATTCCAGTACCATTATAGGAAGGTGGCAGTATTTTGAATGGTATTTATGGGATATTTGGGATAACGAACAAGAATCTCTCAGAACTTTTGCCATTTCAATCGCCGGAAATACAGAAACAGATCCAAGTATCATTGCACAAAAAATAGTTGATTATTTTATTCAGAAAGGATTGCAAACTGCTGCTGATTATACAATTGCTACCGATGTTCTTAAAGATCAAGTGCCACAAAACTATTACGATAATAATTTATGGAATTTACATTGGGAATCAGCTCCTTACCAAGTATTGATGTTGCTTTTTCATATTACCAAATTACCTGAATTTCAATTAAAATAGAATTGCCATTATCAAAAAATCTAAAAAAATGAAATCAAAACATAAAAACATAAAAAATACGGATACACACGATCAAGAACATGCAAAATGGAATAGAAGATCGTTTTTACAAGCTTTAGGTCTAGCGAGTTCAGGTTCTATTTTATTAGCAAAAACGCCGGTTTCTGCTATGAATCCTACCGCACTTACGCAAGCTCTCGCAGAATCAAATTCCGATCGTGTTTTAGTAATTATACGATTAAAAGGGGGAAATGACGGCTTAAATACTGTAATTCCTGCATATGATTACAGCACTTATTCTAATATTAGACCAAATATTAAAATTAATGAAATCAGCTCTTTTGCTTTATCAGACGAATTTAGAATGCCTGACTATATGTTGGATTTAGAAAGTTTATGGAATAACGATAAAATGAAAGTTGTTCACGGCGTTGGATATCCTAATCAAAATCTGTCTCATTTTACCTCAGCAGATATTTGGTCTAGTGCCGGAAACACAGTAGAACAAACACAAACAGGTGTTTTTGGAAGGTATTTTGAAAATTTATATCCCGATTATTTATTAAATGCTCCAGCTATTCCTCCTGCAATTCAAATAGGTAGTTTAAGTAATTTATTATTTACCGGTAACGAGGCTGGTTATGCTTTTTCAGTTGCAAATCCGGATCAATTGCAAACTATTGCACAAAATGGTGTTGCTTATGATGTGCAAAATTTACCAGGTTGTACCTATGGTGATCAATTAGGATGGATTCGTTCTATCGTAAACACCACATATACTTATGCAGGCGTTATTCACGAAGCTTATAACAATGCAACAAATGATGCTACATATAACAACTCGGATATATCTAAACAATTAGCAATCGTTGCCAGATTAATTAAAGGTAATTTAGGAACTAAAATCTATATGGTAACATTAGATGGTTTTGATACTCATGCTGATGAAATTGCAAATCATTCACAATTAATGTTAGATTTAAGTAATTCTGTAAATAAATTTTTTGCTGATTTAGATAGTGCCGGATACGGACAAAATGTGTTGGCAATGACAATTTCGGAATTTGGACGAAGACCCGAAGAAAATGCTTCGCTTGGTACCGATCACGGTGCAGCAAGTACAATGATGTTGTTTGGTGAAGGTCTTAACGGAAGCGGTTTTGTTAGTACACATCCAGATTTATCTAATTTAGATCCAAATGGTAATCTACAACATACTACCGATTTTAGAAGTGTCTATGCTGCTATATTGGAAGATTGGTTATGTATTGATTCACAGGTAGTAAACGATACATTATTCCACAATTACACAAGAGCAGAAATCGGCGTGGCTTGTAATACGGCAAATTACGAGGATTTTTCCTTTAATCAATTTATACATACACCTATTTATAAAAATAACTCTGTTTATGTGCAGTTTGAATTAAAAAATGCTTCTTCTGTTTCTATTGAAATCTTTAATGTACTCGGAAAAACTTTGGGAAAAGTATATAATAAACGAAACCTTGCCGGAAATTACGAAGTAGATTTAAATCCAAACAGAAACAAATATACCATTGGTCAATATTTTTACCAAATTAATGTAGGAGGAAAAAAATACAGTAAATCCTTTGTTTCTGTACATTAAACCGCAGAAATCACCACAATTTCTATTTTTATTTATTGACTTATTAATTTAGCTTCCATATAATTTGATTTTGTGTAATTGGTTTATGTTTTATCATTTTGATAATTGTATTGTGCCATATTGTTCCTTTTGATTGTGACCGATTAATTCTATAAGAAT
>Ga0256840_1004343_pt1 | contig 10693 bp, 4 predicted proteins | sample 355202metaG_FD_185969 | JGI IMG/M metagenome (GOLD analysis project Ga0256840, IMG submission 185969) | Hydrothermal vent microbial communities from Mid Atlantic Ridge, Atlantic Ocean - 355-202 | ecosystem: Environmental > Aquatic > Marine > Hydrothermal vents | place: Atlantic Ocean: Mid...
GCTTCCACAGAATTAAATGCTCTTTCAACTTTTTCTAAAAATCTTTTTACTCAAACTATATTTTTGGTATCCCAAGGAGCAGAATCCTTGAAATCTGCCATATACATTTCATAAAGTCTCAAAGTATCAGCTCAATATTGTTCAACTATTTCATCAGGATTTACTACATTTTTTAGAGATTTACTCATTTTTGCAATAACTTTTTTTAATTCTTCTCAAGTTTCTTTATCAAAATATTTACCATCTTTTTCTTCAACTAAATCATTAGCAATTAATTTTCATTTACTATTTTCATAAGAATGAGCAGTTATAAGACCTTGATTTCTAAGTCTATAAAAAGGTTCATCAGTTGAAACTACTCCTATATCAAACAAGAATTTATGCCAAAATCTTGCATATAATAAATGTAAAACAGCATGTTCAGCACCACCAACATAAGAGTCAACTTGTCCCCAGTATTTTTCAATTTCTGGATCTACTAATTTATCAGGATTTTTTGGATCCATATATCTCAAATAATACCAGCAACTTCCTCACCATTGAGGCATAGTATTAGTTTCTCTTTTTGCATTTCCACCACATTTTGGACATTCACAATTCACAAAACTTTCTATTTTTGATAAAGGACTTGTTCCATCTCCTGAAGGTTCAAAATTTTCAGTTTCAGGTAATAATACAGGCAAATTTTCTTCTTTTTCCCCAACAGTTCCACATTTTTCACAATGCACCAAAGGAATTGGATCCCCCCAATATCTTTGCCTACTAAACAACCAATCTCTCAATTTATAATTTATTTTTTTCTCCCCAAATCAATTTTTTTCAGCAAATTCTATTAATTTAGATTGAGCTTCTTTACTTGATAATCAAGAAAATTCTCAAGAATTTACTAAAATTCATAATTCAGTAAATGCTTTTTCTGAAATATTTCATCAAGAAATACTTTCTATTATTTCTAAATCATATTTTTTTGCAAATTCAAAATCTCTTAAATCATGAGCTGGAACAGCCATAACTGCTCATGTTCAGTAATTTCAGAGAACATAATCAGCTATCCAAAGGGGAACTTCTTTTCAGTTGAATGGATTAATTACATAAGAACCTGTAAAAACTCAAGTTTTTTCCTTATCATCTTGTGTTCTGTCTTGGTCAGATTTTTTTGAAGCAGTGTCTATATATTTTTCACAAATTTCCTTTTGTTCTTCAGTTATAAATTTATCAACATCTTTGTGATCTGGTGCTAAAACAGCATAAGTCATACCAAAAACTGTATCTATTCTAGTTGTATAAACTGAAATAGATTTATTTTCATCATCAGATTTCTTAAGAGAAAATTCACACCCTTCACTTTTACCTATCCAGTTTCTTTGCATATCTTTCAAACCTTCTGGCCAATCTAGCTTATCAATATCAGTTAAAAGTCTGTCAGCATATTTTGTAATTGCTAAAACCCATTGTCTGATTTTTTTCTTAACCACTGTTTCTCCACATCTTTCACAAGAAAAATCATTTAGTACTTCTTCATTTGCTAAACCTGTTTTACAAGATGGACAGTAATTTATAGGTAAATCTTGTTCATAAGCTAAACCATTTTCAAACATTTTTAAGAAAATCCATTGAGTCCATTTATAATAATCTGGGTCAGTTGTATCTATTTCTCTATCCCAATCATAAGAAAAACCTAGAGATTTTATTTGTTTTCTAAAATTATCTATATTTTGCTGAGTAGTGATTTTTGGATGAGTTCCAGTTTTAATTGCATAATTTTCAGCAGGCAATCAAAAAGCATCCCATCACATTGGATGAAGCACATTAAAACCTTTTGCATTTTTATATCTTGCAACTATATCATTAGCTGTCATTCATTCTGGATGCCCAACATGAAGACCTGCTCCACTTGGAAATGGGAACATATCAAGAGTATAATATTTTGGTTTTGAAAAATCATTACTTACTTTAAAAGTCTTATTGTCATCCCAATATTTTTGCCATTTTTTTTCTATTTCTTTATGGTTGTACATTTTTTGTTTAAATTATTAATTTATTATTTAAATAAATATACAAAAAAAAGCTAGAAAATCTAGCTTTTTTTTAAGTTTTTTGAAAAATTATTTTTCATCTTTATTTAAGTCTAATTGAATTGAAGGCCCCATTGCATCACATATAAATACAGAATTTATATATATAGATTTTGCTCAAGTAGGTTTTACTTCATTGATAAGATTTAAGAAAAATTTTAAGTTTTCTATTAATTTTTCTTTACCAAATGATAATTTACCAAAGATTGAGTGAATATTACCATGTTTATCAGTTCTAAATTCGAATTTACCAGCAGCAATTTCTTTTACAGCTGATTCTAAATCAGGAGTAACAGTTCCAGCTTTAGGATTTGGCATTAAACCTTTTGGTCCTAAAACTCTAGCAATTTTACCTAAATGTCTCATCATAGATGGACTAGCAACTACTGTATCAAAATCAAGTGCAACATTACCTTGAGCAATATCATCAATTAATTCTTCTCAACCAGCAACTGAAGCTCCAGCAGCAAGTACAGCTTTTGTATCACCATCAGTAATAACACAAATTTTTGATTTTTTACCTGAACCATTTGGAAGAGAACAAGTTGTTCTAATCATTTGATCTACATGTTTTGGATCAAGGTTTAAGTTAAAGTGAATCTCAACAGTTGGATCAAACTTAACAGTGTTAGTTTTTTCTAGTAATTCAACTGCATCTTCAATAGAGTAAGATAGATCTTGATTAACAAGTTCTATTGCTTTTCTATATTTTTTACCATGTTTTGCCATAATAATTGTTTTAAATAATAAAAAGGTCAAACAACATATTTTATAATGTCTCCCTTAAATAGGTAAAGAGATTATATTGATTTTTGTATATTTGCAAGTTTTTGTTTGTTAATTTTCAGAAAGTTAAAGCATTCTGTTGATTTGATAGATTATTTTTTAATAATTAATTAGACTTTTTTATATAAGAAAGTATATTTAAGTAAATATATTTAATAATAAAGCTATATGAATAAAATACAGAAATATTTAGATAATATTATAAAAGAATATAATACAGGTAGAGCTAGAGAACATAGCTATAGACCAGCTTTGAAGGATTTATTAGAAGATATAAATTTAAATATTTTAGCTACAAATGAACCAGCTAGAGAAAAGTGTTGAGCACCTGATTTTATTATTACAGATAAAAAAAATATTCCAAGATGATATATTGAAGCAAAAAATATAATTGCAAATATTTTAGATGATAAAAAAAATCAAGCTCAAATACAAAAATATTTTGATTGAGAGCTTTGATATAATTTTATTCATACAGATAATCTTGAATTTAGATTTTATAAAAATGCAGAATTAGTTGATAAAGTTATTATTTGAAAATTAGAAAATAATAAAATTATAGCCTTAACTGAAAATTTTGATAAATTAGAAGATTTAATTAAAAATTTTTTAACTTTCAAAACTCAAACAATAACTTCAAGTAAAAAACTTTCAGAAATAATGGCCTGAAAGGCAAGGATGATAAAAAGAGTTATTTATATGGCTCTTAAAAATAATAAAGATATTAAAACTGAAATTCATAATCAATTTGAAATATTTAAAAAAATGCTTATTTCAGATTTAGATGAAGAATCTTTTGCAGATATTTATGCTCAGACTATTACTTATTGACTTTTTACAGCAAGATTACATGATCCAACCCTTCCAACTTTTGATAGAGATGAGGCAGCAATGCTTTTACCAAAATCAAATCCTTTTTTAAAAAAATTTTTTCAATCTTTAAGAGATGATTTAGATCCAAGAATAGAATGGATTGTAGATGATTTAGTAGAAATATTTCTAGCTTGTGATGTAAAAAAACTTTTAGAATGATATTGAAAAACTAGTGCAAGAAATGATCCAATTATTCATTTTTATGAAGATTTCCTAGCAAATTATGATAAAAAATTAAGAAAATCAAAATGAGTTTATTATACTCCAGTACCAGTTGTTGATTTTATAATTAAATGAGTAGATTATATTCTGAAAACAGAATTTGATTTATCTGATTGATTAGCTGATACTTCAAAAATAGAAATAGAGCTTGATAGTCAAGAAGTAAATAAAAGAACAGGAAAATTAAAGAAATATAAAAAACAAGTTCATAAAGTTCAAATTCTTGATCCAGCAACTGGAACAGGAACTTTTCTAAATGATATAGTAAAATTTATTTATGAAAATAATTTTGCTGGAATGTCTGGAATTTGGAAATCTTATGTAGATGAAAATCTTCTTCCAAGGCTTCATTGATTTGAAATAATGATGGCTAGTTATGCTATGGCTCACTTAAAACTTGATCTTACTTTGAGAGAAACAGGTTATGAAAATAAAAGTCAAGAAAGACTTTGAATTTATCTTACTAATTCATTAGAGGAACATCATGAAGATACTTGAACTCTTTTTGCAACTTTTCTTTCAAATGAATCAACAGAGGCAAGTTTTATCAAAAAAAATATGCCAATAATGACAATAGTTTGAAATCCTCCATATGCAGTTTCATCACAAAATAAATGAAAATGGATTTTGGATTTATTACAAGACTACAAAAAAGATTTAAATGAAAGAAAGATAAATTTAGATGATGATTATATAAAATTTATAAGATATGGAGAACAATATATAGAAAAAAATGGTGAATGAATTTTAGCTTATATTTCAAATAATTCTTATCTTGACTGAATTACTCACAGGCAAATGAGAAAACATTTATTAGAAACTTTTGATAAAATATATATTTATGACCTTCACTGAAATGCAAGAAAAAAGGAGACTTGTCCAGATGGAAGTATAGATCAAAATGTTTTTGATATCATGGCTTGAGTAAATATTATTTTTGCTATCAAAACTCAAAAAAAGAAAAAACAAGAATTAGCAGAAGTTTTTCACTATGATAGTTATTGAAAAAGACAAGAAAAATATGACAAACTAAACAATTCAAATTTTCAAGATATAAACTGGAAAAAACTAAACTATCAAGAACCTTACTATTTCTTTGTTCCAAAAGATTTCTCAGCAATGAAAAAATATGAAGAAGGTTTTTCAGTTGAGGAGATATTTTGAATAAATAGTAATTGAATTGAAACAGGGAAGGATTGATTAATTGTTAGTAGTAATATTGATTATTTAAATAAATTAAAAAAATATTTTATAGAAAAAAATGAATCTGAATTAATAAAAATATATAATGTAAAAATTGATAAAATTAGACAAGTTAAAAATGATATTAATAATTCAAAAATTATAAAATTTTATTATAGGCCATTTGATATTAAATATACTTTTTATTCAAAAAATAGTCAATGAGTTTTATGGAGACCAAGACATAATATTAATAAACATTTTTTTAGTAAAAATTTATGATTATTATTAAAGAGACAAACTAAAAAAGATTTTTCTTATGTATTTTGTATAGATAAGATATGAGAATCTTGTATATTTGAAAGTGCTTATGCAAAAACTCAAATTTTCCCACTATATTTATATCAAGAAAATCTTTTGGAATGAAAAGAAGAAAAAATTGCAAATTTTAATATGGAGACTATTTGAAAGATAGAGGAGAAATTGGGGATGAAGTTTGAGGACCCCCTAGCCCCCAAAGGGGGGAGTTGTGGTAGGTCTTGATATGATAAACCTTGATATGTTACTGCTGAAATGTATTCATATAAATATATAAAAGAAACAAGAGATGAATTAAAAAATAATATGACTGAGGCTGAAATTGTTGTTTGGGAAGAGCTGAAAACTAAAAAGCTAGGTTATAAATTTAGGAGACAACATATAATTGATACTTTTATTGTAGATTTTGTGTGTCTAGATAAAAAATTAATAGTTGAAATAGATTGAAAAATACATGAAAAACAAAAAGAAAAAGATTTTTACAGAACTGAAAAATTAAATGAAATTTGATTTAAAGTAATAAGATTTAAAAATGAAGAAGTATTTTCAAATTTACAATCAGTAATTGAAAAAATAAAAAAAGAATTATCCACAAACATTCCCCCTTTGGGGGTTAGGGGGTCATCACCTACAGAGTTATTTTCATCTGAAGACTTATTTGATTATATTTATGGGGTTTTGCATAGTAAAAGTTATAGAGAAAAATTTAAAGAGTTCTTAAAAATAGATTTTCCAAAAATACCTTTTGATGTAGATAAAGAAACTTTTTTCAAATTAAGAGATTTATGAAAAGAACTTAGAAGTTATCATTTGATGGAAAATCCAATTCTTGTTCCAAAAAATTTTATTACAAATTATCCTGTTGATGGAGAAAATGAAGTTGAGAAAATAAAATATAAAGATTGAAAAGTATTTATAAATGATGAACAATATTTTGAATGAGTTCCTGAAAATGTTTGGGAGTTTTATATTTGATGATACCAACCAGCACAAAAATGGTTAAAAGATAGAAAATGAAGAAAACTAAATTATGAAGATATAATTCATTATTCTAAAATAATTTTGGTTTTGAAAAAAACTATTGAGATAATGGATGAAATAGAAAATATATTTAATATTTAAAAAAAGAAATATGTGAAAAAACTGAATGGAAATTGTTGATCTTTTTGATGTGCCAATGAAAGATTTTACAATTTTAATAAAAGAATTTTATAAGAATCATTGATGACATTATAATTTTGAATTAAGCTTATTAGATTCAAAATTTATTTATAAAAAGTCTATTGAATTTATAAATAATGAAAGTAATGACAATATTTCTAGGTATAATGCATTAAGGTTATTAAAGTTAACATTATCTTGTAAAGATGATGATTTTTTTAAAGAAATTTATTCAGAAATACTTGATTTGATATTAAAATATTTAAATCATACATATTGAAATTTCAGAATGGAAGTTATAAATTTGCTATGAGAATTAAGGTTTAGAACTTTTATTAAAACAGAATCATTTAGTTGAATAAACAAGACTAAAAAAGTTAAAGAAAAATATGAGTATTACTGGCCTTTGTTAATTGAATTTTATTTAATGATAGAAAAAAATGATATAATTTATCAAAAAATTAATAGAAATAATCTTAAGTATAATGACCTTTCAAGAGATTGATATATACCATATTCTTGAGATACAAAAAATATAACTTTAAAATATTTTAGAAAAGTATTAGAAGAACTTGGTTCTGAATTTTTTGATAATAAAATGAAAGAATTTTGATATATTGTATAATAAATACCTATATATCAACAGAATTCTTTTGTTTTCAGATAATTAATAACATAAAAAAATGAACATAAAACAACAAATAATTTCGGAATTAGAAACAGAAAAATTTCCAAATTTTAAATTTTTATTTTCTGATGAAGTTTTAGATATTTCAACAAAAATTTTAGATGAATTATTAGAAGAAGAAAAACTAGATTTTGAAAATAGATTAAAATTAGATAATAAAAAAATAAATTTTGAAATATTTCATAAAGAGTCTAATTTATCTACTTTTTGGTCTTATTTGAATCATTTAAATAATGTAGCTTCTGGGGATAAAATTAGAAAAATAATAGAAGATTTTGAACCAAAATTAACTGAATTTTGAAATGAAATTTCTTATTCTAAAAGAAATTTTGAAATGCTTGAATATTGTTTGAAAAATTGTGAATTAGATGAAGAACAAAATAAAATAATTTCTGAAGAAATTAAATCTTATAAAATAAGATGAATTGCTTTAGAAAAAGAAAAACAAGAGCAGTTAAAAAAAATAAATTTAGAACTTTCAGAATTATCAACCAAATTTTCAAATAATGTTTTGGATGATGAAAAAAAGTTTGAATATTTTTTAGAAACTGATGAATTTTTAAAGGAATTTCCAGAAAGTGATTTAGAAAATGCAAAAAAATTAGCTGAAAAAAAATGAAAAAAATGATATGCATTTGATTCAAGTGCTTCAAGTTATTTAGCAATAATGAAATATTGTAGTAATTCAGATATTAGAAAATATTTTGCTGAATCTCATTCTAGTTTTGCTTCAAAAGGGAAATTTGATATTAGAAAAATTATTTTAAAATTAATAGAATTAAAGAATAAAAAAGCAAAAATTTTATGATATAAAAATTATGCTGAACTTTCTTTGGAATATAAAATGGCAGAATCTCCAGAAGAAGTTTTAGAATTAATTGAAGATTTAAGTAGAAAAGCAAAACCAAAAGCTTTGGAAGAAATAGAAGAAATAAAACAGTATTTTTGATTAAAAGAACTAAAATCTTGGGATATGGCTTATTATTCTAGAATTTTGAAAGAAAAAAAATATAAACTTGATGATAAAAAATTAAAAAAATATTTTGAATTTGAAAATACTAAAAAAGCTCTTTTTGATACAGTTAAAAAATTATATAATATTGAAATGAAACCTTGTAGAGATGTTTTAGCAAAACATCTTTATAATCAAGATATAGAAGTTTATGAAGTTTATAAAGATTGAAAATTTATTTCATATTTTATGTGAGATTATTTTTATAATGAAAATAAGAGAAGTTGAGCTTGGGCAGATGAGCTTAGAGATAGATTTGAAGATAAAAAATCAATAGTTATAAATACTATGAGTTTTGTAAAAAATAATAATTTAAAAACACTTTTGACTTTGTGAGAAGTTACAACAATGTTTCATGAATTTGGTCATGCTATTCATTCTATGCTTAGTAAAAGTAAATATTCAGATTTGTCAGGATTTTGAGTTGAATGGGATTTTGTAGAATTACCTAGTCAGATAATGGAAAAATGGGCAAGTGATGATTTGACTATAAATAATGTTGCAAAACATTTTGAAACAGGTGAAAAATTACCAAAAGAATTACTGGATTCACTAGAAAAATTAAAATATTTTTGAAACTGAAATTTTGTTTTAGGTCAAAATACATATTGAATTATAGATATGATGTTTTACTCTGGAATAGAATTTAAAAATACAGAAGATTTAGATGAGAAATTTTTAAAAAAAGTAAATGAGTTTTCAGTTTTTACAAAAGAAAAAGAATATAAAATGTACACAAGTTTTTCTCATATTTTTGCTTGATGATATTCAGCAGGGTATTATTCATATATGTGGGCAGATATTTTGGTTGATGAAATTTGGGTAGAATTTAAAAAACATTGAGTTTATGATAAGCAAATTGCAACAAAATTTGAACAAAAAATTCTTTGAGCTGGGTCAATAAAAAAAGCAAAAGAAATGTTTGAAGATTTTATGTGAAGAAGTGTTAGTATTGAAGCATTTTTGGAAGAGAAGTGATTGAAATAAAAAAAATTAAAAATATTTTTAGATAAAAATCAAGCTATTAAAAAAAATTTTCTTTAAAAATAGCTTTTTTTAAGTATAATAAATTTGTTATTTATTAGTTTAAATAAAATTTATGAAAAAAGTTTTAGCTAAAATCATTTTAATTTCACTTTTATTTTGAAATTTTAATTTTATCTTTTTTAATCAAGCAAATGCAGCTTCTGCTTGAGATATTCTCATCACAGAAGTTGAATATGACCCAACTGGTGAAGAATCAGAATCAGAATGGTTTGAACTTTATAATTCTACTAATTCAACTATTAATATAGGTTGATGGACTATAAAAGAAGCCTGAACTCCAGTTTATACTTTTCCTTCTCCAACTAATGTTTTGCCATGAGATTTTTTATTAGTTACAAATGATGCTGTAAAATTTCAAGTAGAACATCCAACTATTACTCCAGACTTAGAAATGTCTCCTTGAACAAATTGATTATTGTTATTAAATAATACCTGATGAGATTCACTGACTTTAAAAGATGATTTATGAAACATTATTGATCATATGGCTTGGGAGTGAGTTGATTGATTTAGTGTTAATTGAGATGAAGGTTTTTCAGTATGTAGAAGAAGTTTAAATGATACTAATACAGACTCAGAATGGGCAAACAATTGTAATCCTACTCCTTGAGCTTGAACTTTTGTAACACAATTTCCAGGTTGAGTAGCTGTTGCTTCACTTTTATGGTGAAAAGCTGATTCTGAAAATTATAATTCTTGAGATACTGTTTCAATTTTTAATGATAGAAGTTGAAATGATAGAAATGGTACAGCAAATGGAACTCCTAGTTTTGATACTACAAATATTATTAATTTTTATCCAACAATTTCATTTGATGGAATTTCTGATTGAATAGATTTTCCAAATTATTCAATGCCAATTTGAGATAAAAATTATACAATATTTACAGTTTTTCAATCAGATTTAAGTCAAAATTGAGTATTGGCTTATGTTTGAAAAGAATTTAGTACTAATAATAATACAAAACTTTCAGTTAATTCAGATTGAAGTTTAGTTGATGATTTTGATAATTGATTATCAAATATAAATGTAACATCTTCTTGAATTGTTTCTGTAAATACTCCAGTATTTTCTTCATTTAATTATAATACAGATACAAATGTAAAAAATATATTTGTAAATTGAAAAAATATTGCAACTAAAACTTGAATAGTAGATCATAATACTTCAAAAACAGCAACTTCAGATAGATGATTATGATTTAACGCTGATGCAAATTCAGAGTATTTTAAATGAAATATAGCAGAAATACTTTCTTATGATTCTGAATTATCTGTTTGAGATAGGCAAAAAATTGATTCTTATTTAGCTTTGAAGTATTGAATAAC
>Ga0256840_1004344_pt1 | contig 10692 bp, 10 predicted proteins | sample 355202metaG_FD_185969 | JGI IMG/M metagenome (GOLD analysis project Ga0256840, IMG submission 185969) | Hydrothermal vent microbial communities from Mid Atlantic Ridge, Atlantic Ocean - 355-202 | ecosystem: Environmental > Aquatic > Marine > Hydrothermal vents | place: Atlantic Ocean: Mid...
CCTGCTGGACATGTAGTAAAGATTACGCATGTAAGTATAATTTTCCTTGGGAAAGTGTAAAAAATATGTTCAATGATAATCTTGATCATTTAATTCAGGAAAAAACTATTTTGTACCAAGTAACTAGAAAAAATGGACTTTTTACTCTAAGTCCAAAAACAAACGTTGATTCTCAATACGAGCAAAGTTTAAGAGACTTTTGGTGGTTTTTTTTTGGCAATATTTTGGGATTGTGGAAGGAAAAACAGTTAGCCCTAACAATACGTTTTCCTTCGGTCCGAAAAACTCTCTCCCAACAAACCTATCTTTGTTTAAAGCAGGTCAAAGACGTTTTGACCCAAAAAAGCGTGGAGCCTGATTTTTGGGAAAAATTTGAACCCTGTTTTTGGCCGTTAAGCAGTTATTTAACATTGCTTTGGCAAAACCATAATTTTGACTCTAAAGTCGTTGCTTCTAGTATAAGAATTTTGGAAAAGCTACTTTATTGTTTACGTGATTAAGTTTTACTTTAATGAATTGACGATTCTACTGCAAAAATTTTTTTGTAGATATTGACGTTAAAACAAAATAATATGCAAAAATTTATTTTTTTTATAAAGACGCACCTGCAAAAACTCTTTTCAGGATTAAACGAAACATATTTAATTATTTCAGAATATTGTCAACAGGCTGTTTTTCCGGAAAATGCAATTTTTAGCTTTTTGCAATTGCGTCTATTTAATGATCCAAAGGCAAAAAGTCAAAAATTGCTTTTTTGATAAAGGTGCTTGCAACACATTGTAATAGTTAAATATTTTTTTTATTTAAACTTTATCTACGTCCACAAAAAATAATTTTTGCAGGAGCGTCATTAATCCTGAATCCTGACATCAACTGTCATTTATGATCTTTGTCACTGGGAAACTGTCACTGCAGGCAGATGTATTAAGAATAATTTATTTTTGATTATCATCTAAAAGCTTGTCTATCTCTTCTACATCTTTTAAAAGTTCATATATATCTTTTTCAGTTTCTGAGTCTTTACCTGCTAATTGGGGTTGGTTAACTTTTGTATCCTCTAATAAGTCGTCCTGATATATATTTTCAATTTCGCTGATTTCGTTGGCAGTTGAACCGTGATTGGTGTTTAAGCTAGAATCAGCTAAGTATTCATCTATATTTATCTCTAAAAAATCCTCGTTTTTTTCTTCTTGTTTTGCTTTTTTTTCTATGATTTCTTGGGAAGGTGATTCGTTTTTAGATAGACTTTCATCCATGTTTATTTCTATAAATTCTTCGTTTTTTTCTTGAGCAGAAGATGAATGTCCTTGATTAACTTCTTGGACAGAAGAAGACGCAAAGGATTGGACGGGAATGTTTTGAAAAAATTTGAGTTCAAAATTTAACCAGTCCAAGCCAAAGCTCTTTTTCTCTTTTTGCCAATTGTATCCACATTGAGGACATCTGGTTAAGTGATCAAACGTAGTGTATTTACACTTTTTACAATACATGCGAAACTCCTTTTTTAATTTGCTTGTTTCTTAAGTTCCTCTTCTCTTAAAACTCTTCTTAAAACTTTTCCGACTATAGTTTTGGGTAATTCCTGTCTAAATTCTATTTGTTTGGGTATTTTGTAACTAGCCAGTTTTTGTTTACAAAAGGCAATTACTTCGGCCTTGCTAAGTTTTGCACCAGGCTGCAAGACTATGTATGCCTTTACCACCTCACCGCGGGTAGGGCTAGGGATACCTACAGTAACTGCTTCTTTAATTTGAGGATGAGAAATTAACACTTCATCTATTTCTCTAGGATAAATATTATATCCTCCAGAAATAATCAAATCTTTTTTGCGGTCTACTATATAAAAATACCCTTCCTCGTCCATGTAGGCAATATCACCTGTATATAGCCACTCGTTACGCAAAACGTTGGCAGTTTCGTCTGGTCTATTCCAATATCCTTTCATTACTTGTGGACCTCTTATAATCAATTCTCCAATTTTACCAGGAGGCAAGGGGACTGTTCCTACTTCCATGTCAACAATACAGGCATCTGTATTGGGAATAGGCATACCAATGGAGCCGTACTTTTTTTTGCCGCGTAAGGGATTGAGATGGGTCAAAGGGGAAGCTTCAGTCAGTCCATAGCCTTCAATGATTTCTGCTCCGGTTAATTTTTTAAATTCTTGAATGTGCTTGACTGGAATAGGTGCAGAACCTGAGACACAGTATTGAATAGAGGAGATATCGTAATCTTTTAATTTTTTTTGTTGAAGAATGGCACTAAAAATAGAAGGTGCAGAAGGAAATATAGTAGGTTTTAGTTTGTCTATTAGTTTTAACAGATCCAAAGGAGAAAATTTAGGGATAGGAATGATAGTAGCGCCAATGGCCGTGGGAAAATTAATACAAATAGTAAGGCCGTAGATGTGAAAAAAGGGCAAAATTGCTAGAAACTTGTGTGGTTTTTTATTTACATCCTGTAAAATGTGAGTGGCTTGTTCAACGTTTGCGCTTAAGTTGGCGTGGGTGAGCATGACCCCTTTGGAAATGCCTGTGGTTCCACCAGTGTATTGAAGTAAGGCTACGTCCTGTTGAGGATCGATCTGAGGTAAGGTAAGGTCTTGGTTTTTGGTCAATAGCTTTTTCCAGTTAAACAAATTTTGGTGGTTGAATTTAATTTTTGGTTTTTGTTTAGCTCGCTTCATTTTGAAGTCATAAATGAAATTTAAAGGAAATTTTAAACAGTCTGAGATCTTGCTGATAAAAATCTTTTTTAATGGAAGTTTGGGCAGCAACTTTTCTATTTTGGGCCACAATAAGTCCAAGGTGATTAAAAATTTGGTTTGAGCATCGTTAAAGTGATGAACGATCTCTTTTTCCATGTAAAGGGGATTGGTCATTACGACAATAGCCCCTGCCTTTAAAGCCCCCCAATAGGACAAAATAGCCTGGGGAATGTTGGGCAGCATAACTGCAACTCTGTCTTTGGGATTTAAACCGTGTGCTTGCAAGTTGGCTGCTATGTAGTCTGTGAGTTGTTTGAGTTTTTGATATGAGATTTTCCAGTTGTTAAAAATAATTGCCGTCCTGTTGGGCTGTTTTCGAGCAACGTTTTCTAAGTAAGCAAATAAAGGCAAAGTATTTAGCCTGATCTTAGGAGATACTTCTGGATCGTAATTATCCAGCCAAGGTCGTTTGATTTCATCGGTTAACATGAGCTGTATTCTCCTTTTTGTTCAATTTTTAATCAATTAAAACAAATAGTTATCAAAAAAAGACGGGTTTAGAAAAGACTTTGTAGCTAAAAAAAAAGGGTCTAGCAAGCAGTTTGTTTGACTTTTGGCGTTATGGGGCTAAGCTACTTGTGAAAATTAACACTTATTGACTAGCAAATTAATGGTGATTACTTATTTGAATCAGATCGTAATCTTGTTTGCAAGGAGGTTAGAAATGAGACGCATTAAGTTGTTGGGGCTTACGGTTTTACTTGTCTTTTGGGGTTTTTCTTTGGCTTATAGCGCTAATTTGCCTGACTTTACCGAACTTGCGGCCAAGGCAGGCAAGGCCGTGGTCAACATTGGCACGGTTAAAATAGTAAAAGGTCCTGACATCAGAGGTTTTTTTCGGGGTTTTCCGCGAGGTTATGCCCCGTTTGATGATTTTTTTGATCAGTTTGAAAAATTTTTTGGTCCTCAGTTTTCCAGACCTAGAAAACAACGTTCTTTAGGTTCTGGTTTTATTATTTCTGCAGATGGTTACATTGTAACCAATTACCACGTAGTTAAGGGGGCGGATCAAATCAAAGTTACCTTGGAAAGCAAAGACGGTAAAAAGGTTTTCCCTGCCAAGATAGTTGGCACAGACCCCGAAACAGACCTGGCTTTGTTAAAAATTAAGGCCGACCATTTGCCAGTACTTCACTTTGGAGACTCAGATCAAGCCAAGGTTGGACAGTGGGTCTTAGCTATAGGCAATCCTTTTGGTCTAGACCATACTGTTACTGCCGGTATTATTAGCGCCAAAGGTAGGGTGATCGGAGAAGGTCCGTACGACAATTTTATCCAAACCGATGCTTCCATCAATCCTGGAAATAGTGGTGGTCCCTTATTAAACATGCAAGGTGAAGTCATAGGTATTAATACGGCTATTATTGCTTCTGGTCAGGGCATTGGTTTTGCCATTCCTAGTAACTTGGCCAAAAAAGTTATTGCACAACTCAAGACAAAGAAAAAGGTAGAAAGAGGCTGGTTGGGAGTAAGTATTCAAGACGTAGATGAAAATACAGCTAAAGCCCTGGGTTTAACTGAACCTAAAGGGGCGTTGGTAGCTTCGGTAAACAAGGGTGATCCTGCAGACAAGGCCGGGATAAAACCAGGAGACGTGATTATTGCCGTAAATGGAATTCCCGTTAAAAATGCAGGTGATCTTACGCGCAAAATAGGAAACCTTTTGCCAGGCACTAAAATTACCGTATCAATATGGAGAAAGGGTAAAGTCAAAGACGTAAAAGTGATCTTGGGTGAAAGAAATCTGGCCAAACTAACCAAACAAGAGCAGTTAAACAAAGAATTTACCTTTTCTGAGTTGGGTATTGCCCTTAGACCTGTAAAAGCCAAAGAGGCCAAGGCCTTGGGGTTGGCCAGACCACAAGGGCTTTTGATTACAGGCGTAGAAGATGGTTCTTTGGCTGCTGAATATGACTTGAGACCAGGAGACGTTATTTTAGAAGAAAATGGTTACGAGGTAAATACAGTAGAAGAATTTGAATCTGTTTACAAAAAGTATGCTAAACCTAAAAAAGTGGTCATGCTTTTAATTAAAAGAAGAGGAGAAAATCTCTTTAGAACCATTCCTTTAACTGAAAAGTAATGAAAAACTTTGTTTTAACCTCTGGCTGTAAGGTTAATTTTTTCCTCAAGGTAGGTCAGAAGTTAGCAGATGGCTACCATCTGCTAACTTCTTTTTTTTATCCCCTATCCACTCCATACGACAAGATAAGTATAACTATCTTGCCCCAAGATTGCTTTGAACTAGACTCAAATCTATCTTGTTTAATCCAAAACAATATCTTGGAAAAAACCTTTTTCTTGTTTAAACAGGCGAGTAGGATTAAGTTTGGCTGTAGAGTTTTTTTGGAAAAACGCGTCCCAATAGGTGCTGGTTTGGGAGGAGGGAGTGCCAATGCAGCTGTATTTTTAAATTTTTTAAATCAGCACTTTAATTTTCCTCTTTCTGAACCGGCGCTTTTTAAGTTGGCCGCTCAGATCGGAGCAGACGTCCCTTTTTTTTTGTGGAACCAACCGGCCTGGGTAGAAGGTATTGGTGATAAGATTTTTCCGGTAAATTTTCAGTTAAAAGACGTTTACGGACTTTTGATTTGTCCCAAATTCAATGTCTCTACGGTTTGGGCTTACCAAGAATTGGATAAACTGAGAGAGAAAGAAAAAACTTGCTTGACAAACATGGGACAAAAACATAAAGAATTTTTCTCTCAAGGCATGTTGATGTTTGAAAATGATTTTGAGCAAGTAGTATTTGCTAAGTATCCCTTACTTAGAAAAATTAAACAAGGTCTGGTTCAACAGTTTGGCTGGGGTGGTTTGAGTGGAAGTGGATCATCTCTGTTTTTTCTTTTTAAACAAAAAACAGACTTAAAAACAGCCAAACAATTTCTTGCCAAATTTGACGTATTAAGTTATAGTTATTTTTTTAATTAAGAATAAAGTCAAATATTGCTGGGGCGTCGCCAAGTGGTAAGGCAACGGGTTTTGGTCCCGTCATTCGAGGGTTCGAATCCTTCCGCCCCAGCCATTTTTTTGGAAAAAGCAATGTCCAGACACGGTGAGTTAAAAATTATTACGGGCAATGCCAATCCTGCTTTGGCTGAAGCCATTTGTGATCACTTGGGGATGGCTCTTTCTCCTACCTTGGTAACTACCTTTAGTGATGGTGAAATTAGGGTAGAAATTGGAGACAACGTTCGCGGTGACGACGTTTTCGTTATTCAACCTACGTGTTCGCCGGTTAATTATCACTTGATGGAATTATGTTTAATGCTTGATGCCTTAAAAAGGGCTAGTGTGGGTAGGGTAACGGCAGTGGTGCCTTATTATGGATATGCTCGTCAAGATAGAAAAGTAGTTCCCAGAGTCCCCATTAGTGCCAAGTTGGTGGCAGATTTTATTAGTATTGCAGGGATTAGCAGGTTGCTTACGGTTGACTTGCATTCTGGGCAAATTCAAGGTTTTTTTAATATTCCAGTGGATAATCTTTATGCCTCTGAAGTATTGTTAGATTACGTTAAAAATATCAACGGAGATATAGTTGTTGTTTCTCCAGATGCAGGAGGCACAGAAAGGGCCAGGTCTTTTGCCAAAAGGTTAAATGCAGAGTTGGCTATTATTGACAAGCGCAGGGATTGTCCCAATGAGGCCCATGCCATGCGAGTAATTGGCGAGGTTAAAGACAAGATAGCCATTGTATTGGATGACATGATTGATACGGCTGGGACCATGGTTGAAGCAGGCAGGGTGTTAAAAGAACAAGGGGCAAAAGACGTCTATGCCTGTGCCACTCATCCTGTGCTTTCTGGGCCAGCCGTGCAGAGATTAAAAGAGTCTTGTTTTAAAGAGATTATCGTAACAGATACTATTCCTTTAAAACAAGAAGCCAGAGAAGTTAGCAAGTTTAAAGTTATCTCTGTAGCCAGTTTGATTGCCAAGGCGATTCACAACATTCACACTGAATCTTCAGTAAGCGTCTTGTTTTCTAAGATGAAATAAAATATATTTTGGAAGATAAAAGGAGAATTTAAATGGAACAGGAAGTCGTTTTAGAAGCTAAAAAAAGAACCTCAAAAGGCAAAGAGGCCAATAGAAAATTGCGCAAACAAGGATACATTCCAGCCGTATATTATGATTATCAAGGGGAAAACATTTTATTGGCCATAAAAACAAGTGATTTTTTAAAGGCTTTTCACCGGGCAGGAACGAGTAACGTTATCCAGCTAGACGTCGTAGATGGAGAAAATAAAGCTTCCAAGTCTGCTTTGATTTGGGTGGCGGAAAAACATCCAGTTAAAGACCTGTTTGTACACATTGACTTTTATGGGCCTAACCTTAAAGAAGAAGTAGAAATGCTTGTGCCGATCAAGATTGTAGGAAAAGCCAAGGGTGTGGAAAAAGGTGGAGTTTTAGAGGTCTTTCGAGAAGAATTGGAAATCAAGTGTTTGCCTCTAAGCATTCCAGAGTATTTGGAAATTGACGTAACTGACTTGGACATCAACGAGAACTTGCACATCAATGAGATTAAATTTCCAGAAGGGATTACTCCTATTTATGACGAAAACTTTGCCGTAGTTGGTGTTGTTCTTCCAGAAGAAGAAACTGAAGAAGAAGAAGAAGGCGAAGAAGCAGAAGAGGACGCTGGAGAATAGTAACTCTTTGAACTTATTGTTTTTGGGTTTGTTTTGGCTTTTTGCTTTTAATGGCAATAGGATTTAAGCAAGAGGAGTTTAAAAAGTATTTTTTTTTAAGCTCCTTAAACTTTTGCTAATCTTTGATGACGTCCTTACAATAAGATGCTTCTGCAAAAAGTGTTTTTGGGAGAAGTTGACAAAGTTTAACGTATAAAAAACCAGATAATTTCAGCTTGTTCCAAGCGAACGGTTTTGTCAAAAAACAAAGTTTTTGACTTTTTGCAGTTACGTCGTATAAAGATTTTTTTCTGAATAAAGATAAATTTTACCAAGCGACTTTAGAGGAAAACGCTTTTTGCTAAAAGCGTACGTGGAGACTTTTGTAGCAAAGCGTTTTTTTTATAACCTGGGAAGACACGGCCTTTAGTGTTTTTTTTAAGTGCGTGCATTCCCCAAAAGTAAGTGTTTAGTTTACGCTATAGTCTTCTTCTTTGTCCCACGAGATTACCTTTTGTTTCTTTGAAAAAAATTTATGCTTAAGTTGATAGTTGGACTAGGAAATCCAACGCCTAAATACGTAAATACGCGCCACAACATTGGTTTTTTGGTTGTAGATCGTTTTTTGCAAAGCCAGAATTACACTTCTAAGTCTTTTGACTTGGGAGAATTGTATTGCCTTGAAGATAGCTCTTTGACTGGCCATAAGGTTTTGATCTTAAAACCAAATACGTTTATGAATAGGAGTGGACTCGCAGTTGCCAAGGTGATAAATTATTACAAAATTCCAGTTCAGCAAGTTTTGGTGGTTCACGATGATCTGGATTTGAAGTTTGGTTGTTTGAAGTTAAAGGTAAATGGTGGTAGTGCAGGGCATAATGGCCTGAAATCCATTGTTCAGGCAATAGGAAGAAAAGACTTTTTGCGCTTAAGGATAGGGATTGGCAGGCCTGTTTATGGCGAAGAGATTAGTAGTTACGTCCTTTCTAGTTTTTATCCAGAACAAAAAGAAAATCTTGCTCAAACTTTAGATCAAGCCGTTAAGGCTATAAAGTTGTGTTTAAGTCAAGACGTTCAACATGCCCAAAACATTATCAATGCTAAAAACAAAAAATAGTTTTTAAAGCGATCAGATTTTATTTTAATCAAAAATATAGACTTGATTTGGATTTTTAATTATATATCAAATTGATATTTGCTTGTTGAAGGTTATTTATTTGGAGGAAAATAGTTGTGTTTAAAAAAGGAGAATTAGTTGTCTATCCTGCTCAAGGGGTGGGAATGGTTGAGAAAATTGAAGAGCAAGAAATAGGTGGAGTCAAAACTCAGTTGTACGTAGTTAGGATTCTTAGCAACAACGTTACCTTAATGGTTCCAGTAAATAATGTCAAAAACGTAGGTTTAAGACCTGTTTATAATCAAGAACAAGGATTGGCTATTTTAGATTACTTGCAAGATCATTCTGACTTTACAGGATATACAGGGCAAAATTGGAATAGAAGGTATAGAGAGTATTCAGAAAAACTCCAAAGCAGTGAGCTCAAAGACGTGGCTTACGTGTTAAAAGAATTGTACCTGATCAGTAAAAACAAGGAGCTTTCTTTTGGCGAGAGAAGACTTTTAGAGCAAGCTATGTCTTTATTGTCTATGGAACTTTCTTATGCTTTAAATCTCTCGCAAAGCGAAGTCAAAAAGAAAATAGAAGCCATTTTTGCCGATGTTATCTCTGAAGATAAGTCTTTGCCTTCTCAAGAAAAATCCCCAAAAAACAAAAAATAAAAAAAAAGAAAAATAACTTCTCTTGATTTTAAAATTTCTTATTGTTTGTTCCTTTCTTTAATGTAGCGTTCAATAATAATTTTAGCCAATAAAATTTGTATGTTTGTCAAAACTTACGTGCTCATACTTTATCAAGAAATTGGAGGAATATTTAGGTATGAATTTGTCTGAGTTAAAAAAGAAGTCTATGGCAGAGTTAATGGATTTGGCGACTGAATTTAAGGTAGAAAATCCCAGTGGACTCACCAAGCAAGAATTAATCTTTTCTTTATTAAAAACCTATGCAGCTCAAAATGGATCTATTTATGGCGAAGGTGTGTTAGAAATTTTACCTGACGGGTTTGGTTTTTTGCGTTCTCCTTGGTATAGCTACATGCCGGGTCCTGACGATATTTACGTTTCTCCTTCTCAGATTAGACGTTTTGGTTTGCGTACAGGGGACGTGGTTTCAGGTCAAATTCGCCCGCCCAAGGAAGGAGAACGTTATTTTGCCCTGTTAAAAGTCAACGAAGTTTGTTTTGCACCTCCTGAAGATATTCGTAAAATTATCCTGTTTGACAACTTAACTCCCATTTATCCCAATGAAAAATTTAAAATTGAAAACGGAGCAGAAAATTATTCTTCACGCATAATTGATCTTTTAACGCCTATTGGTAAGGGACAAAGAGGACTTATCGTAGCGCCGCCTAGAACGGGTAAGACTACGCTTTTGCAAACCATAGCCAATTCGATCAATGCCAATCATCCAGAAGTGTATTTAATCGTTTTGCTTATTGACGAACGTCCAGAAGAAGTAACGGACATGAAACGTACAGTGCGGGCTGAGGTTATTAGCTCTACCTTTGACGAGCCTCCGCAAAGACACGTCCAGGTTGCAGAAATGGTCATTGAAAAGGCCAAAAGACTTGTTGAGCGTAAGTTTGATGTGGTTATTTTACTGGATAGCATTACTCGTTTGGCTAGGGCTTATAATGCGGTTATGCCTTCTTCCGGCAAGATTTTATCTGGTGGATTAGATGCTAATGCCTTGCAAAGGCCCAAGCGATTTTTTGGAGCTGCCCGCAACGTAGAAGAAGGTGGGAGTTTGACTATCATTGCTACGGCTTTAATTGATACAGGCTCTAGAATGGATGAAATCATTTTTGAAGAATTTAAAGGTACGGGCAACATGGATCTGTATTTGGATAGACATCTTGCCGATAAGCGGGTTTTTCCAGCCATTGACATTAATCGTTCAGGCACTAGAAAAGAAGAGCTATTACTATCTCCAGAAGTATTAAACAAGGTTTGGATTTTACGAAAGGTTTTGGCACCGATGAATCCTTTGGATAGTATGGAATTTTTACTGGATAAAATGAAAGGGACCAAGTCCAACAAAGAATTTTTAGCTATGATGAATAGATAGATGTTTCGTTTTGTTGTAATTATCAATTTAATTTTAATTTTAATTTTTCCACCCAATCTTTTTGCTGCTGACGATTTTAAAAAAGAAAAAGAATTAGGCCAAAAGTTTAAAAA
>Ga0256840_1004345_pt1 | contig 10691 bp, 9 predicted proteins | sample 355202metaG_FD_185969 | JGI IMG/M metagenome (GOLD analysis project Ga0256840, IMG submission 185969) | Hydrothermal vent microbial communities from Mid Atlantic Ridge, Atlantic Ocean - 355-202 | ecosystem: Environmental > Aquatic > Marine > Hydrothermal vents | place: Atlantic Ocean: Mid...
TGCTAAAGGTAGCTGTACCGCTATAGCCTTTTTTTTGAGCAGGGTTTATTAGAACTTCGCTGAATTCTGTTTCAAAAAGGTTATCGGGAATTTGTTCTTTTTGGGCTTTTATCTCTTGGAGACAGAGGATGTCCGTATCGCGTTCATCAATCCACTTGAGCGCTTCTTTGTTGGCAACGGCACGGATGCCGTTAACATTCCAAGAGATAATTTCAATACTATCTGACATGAAAAATGGTACTAAACAAAATCAACTTTTGCTAAGTGATGGTTAAGTCCAAGCTCTGCAGGCGTACAACCAAGTGCTAGACCTACCATTTGTTGCATATGAAGCACTGGAAGTTCTACTTCACGACCGATTGCTTCACTTGCATGTGCTGTTTGAGTGTCGAGTTTTAAGTGACAAAGTGGACATGGTGTTACCATCCAGTCTGCATTCCCATCCATAGCGCCTGAGATAGCATTTCCTGTTAAAACAGCAGCAGTGTGAGGTGATTGAAGCTCTGCATGGAAACCACAACATTTTGTTTTCTCTTCATAATCAACATTTTGACCACCACAAGCAATGATTAAATCATCAAGTGAAGTAGGGCGGTATGCTGACTCTGGAGTTTTATGTGTCTCATTTTGCAACTCACTTGGGCGAATGTTATGGCATCCGTAAAATGGTGCAATATTAAATTGGCTAAGAGGTGTAACAACCATCTCTTTAATCTTGTCAAGACCAATATCATCAATAATTGCATATAAAAAGTGCGTAACTTCAGATGTCCCTTTGTACTCTAGTCCAACTTCTGCTAGTTTTTCATTCACTCTTGCTTTGAGCTCTTCGTCATTATCAAGTCTGTGTTTAGTCATAGCCGTGTTAAGCTGACATGTATTACAGATCGTAACCATTGTAAGCCCATGTTTTTCGGCATAAGCAATATTACGAGCATTGAGAACTAATGATAAGAAATCATCATAATCTTGAAGGTGTGAAGCGCCACAACAAGAAGCTTCAACAAGTTCAACGAGTTCTATTCCTAATTTTTCTGCAACTGCCATTGTTGACATCATTTGCTCAGGTGTACTCTGTTTTGCTGTACAACCTGTAAAAAGTGCGTATCTTAATTTTTCCATTTATCTACTCCTAGAACTTTGCAGTTGATGATGATTTTACAAGTTTTTGAATTTCATCAAGATTTTCAGATTTTGTAAGTCCCCATGGTGGAACAATTTTACCTTTTGTAAACATTTTAAATGCAACAGGAATGTGTTTTACAATCGCAGGACCTTCAGAGTAAAGCACTAAGCCACCCTCATCCAAGATACCGTTTTTCTTGATGGATTTAACAAATCCAACTGCGTGACGGGTTGCAACATTATTCTCTGCAATACCTTCTTGGAATGCCATTTGGTGTAGTTTCGTGATTTTTCCGATTGGGTCAATCTCTTTTGGACATACCTCACGACACTCAAAACATTTGACACAGTCCCAAACACCTTGTCCCATCTCATTTACAGTTGCAAGTCTGTCTTCTGAGTTGTCACGAACATCTGCAGAGAATCTGTAAGCCGCTGCAAATGCTGCCGGTCCAAAATACTCTTCATTTGTCTCAACTGATGGACAGGCATAGTGACAAGCACCACATTGGATACAAAGGTCTGCATCATCAAGTGCATCTGCATCTTTTGGAGATACAAGATTTTCACTCTCTGGCTCTTCATCGACATCTGTAACGACATATGGTGTAACTGCAGCATGCTTATCCCAGAAATCACCCTTGTCAATAATCATATCTTTAACAGCGCGTTTAATGCTAAGTGGTTCAATAGTAAGCTCATTACCAAAAAGTTCTACCATATCATTCATGCTCTCTTTACATGCAAGTGTTGAGCGACCATTTACTTTGATAGCACATGCCCCACAGATACCGTGACGGCAAGATCTTCTGTAAGAAAAACTACCATCGTGATCCCATTTAATTCTATTGAGTATATCAAGTACAACCTCTTCAGAAGTCACTTCCATATCATAATCTTCGTAATATGGAAGATAGTCTTCATCAGCATTAAAGCGAAATACTTTAAATTTTACTTGTTGTGTAGTTATTTTATGTTCCATAAGTAATCCTTAGTAGTTTCTTGCTTTAAGTTCATGTTTGCCAAGAACAACATCCATGTAATCAAGCTTAATATTTCCATCTTCATCCATATAACCCATAGTGTGTTTTAAGAAGTTTTCATCATCACGCTCTTTGAAATCTTCTCTGTAGTGTGCACCACGGCTCTCTTTTCTTGGAAGTGCAGATTCGACAATAAAGAGTGCATAATCAAGCATATGTCCAAATTCGATCGCTTCTTGGAGCTCTGTGTTGAATACTTTTGATTTGTCTTTGATACGGATATTTTTATATCGCTTGCGCAACTCTTTGACTTTATCCACAGCAACTTGAATAGTCTCTTCTGTTCTAAATGCACCCGCATTTGCTGTCATGCACTGTTGGAGTTCTTCACGAAGGGCAGGGACTGTCTCATCACCATTATTGTTAAGTACCCAGTTAACCTCTTCAAGAGCAGTTTTTGCATCCTCTTCGCTTGCAGGACGAAGTTCAATATTGTCAATATCTTCAACCATTGTTTTACCGACAAAACGACCAAAAAGAAGTGCTTCAAGGACAGAGTTCGCACCAAGACGGTTTGCTCCGTGAACTGATACACAAGAACACTCACCCGCTGCATAGAAACCTTCTACAAACTCTTCATTGTTCTTGCGAACATGACCTGGAATATCTACTGGAATACCACCCATAGAGTAGTGTGCTGTTGCAGAGATTAAGATAGGCTCTTTAATCATATCAAGACCTAAGAATGTGATAGCAAGCTCACGCAACTCCGGAAGTCTTTCCATAATTAAATCTTTTCCTAAGTGTGTTACATCAAGATAAACAGCATCTTTTCTTGGACCAACACCACGACCTTCACGAATCTCATTTAAAATAGCACGAGAGACGACATCACGAGATGCGAGTTCTAATGCATTTGGAGCATATTTTTCCATAAAACGCTCACCTTTTGAGTTAAAGAGTCGTCCACCTTCTCCACGCGCTGCTTCAGAGATTAAAACACCATTTCCTGAAAGACCTGACGGGTGAAACTGAACAAATTCCATATCTTCTAAAGGAAGACCGTGACGCGCTACTATAGAGAGACCATCACCTGTATTTGCGTGAGCATTTGAGTTGATTTTGTATGCACGAGCATATCCACCAGTTGCAAACATTACTACTTTTGCATTGAAGATTGCCATCTGCATATCACGGATATTGAATGCTACAACACCGGAAACTTTTCCATCTTTGTAGATGATGTCTGCTGCATACCACTCATCCCAAAACTTCACACCAACACGAAAAGCCTGCTCATAAACAGTCTGAAGTAGTGTTAAACCAGTTCTGTCTTTTGCATAACATGCACGAGGAGATGATTGTCCACCAAAAGGGCGCTGTGCGATCTGTCCATCTTCGCGTCGGCTAAATGCAGCTCCCATTCTCTCAGCCCAGCGAATTGTCTCTGGTGCTTTTTTACACATAAACTCAACAGCATCTTGATCTGCCAGGTAGTCAGAACCTTTTACTGTGTCAAACTCATGAAGCTCGATGCTATCCTCATCACTGAGTGCAGCATTAATACCACCTTGTGCCGCACCTGAATGACTTCTTAGTGGGTGTAGCTTTGTAATAACAGCAACTTTTTTGCCTGCAGTCTGCAACTCTCTTGCTGCTGCACATCCCGCAAGACCTGCACCAACAACAATTGCATCGTAAGTATAAATAGGAATACTCATTAACTTTCCTTCAATAAAGAACTAAAATAATGTTGATTATAGCGTGTGAAGTCTTAGGGTAGGTTAAATGTAGAGTTTATTTCCTAGAAATTACAATGTGTTACCATTTGAGACATATAAGGCTTACTTATTTAAGTCTCTTGTCTGGAAAATTCTGTTATGACCTATTGATTGTGCATGGCGTAGAATCTCTTTGGCTTGTTTAACTGCTTCTTCTAAAGAACTGTTATGTGGTTTAATGACAAATCCACCCGTAAGTGTAACTTGAAGTGTCCCTTGGTTTGGTATGTGGAATTTTAATTCGGCAATACTCTCTCGAATGAGCTCCATATCTTTAAATGCCTGCTCTTTTGATTGGCGTGAGAGAATAACAGTAAATTGATTGTAATCAGTTCTTGCAATAATATCTATTGGATGTTCATACAAAGAGATAGTATAAGCAACTTTTTTAAGTATGGTCTCTATTAAACTTTGAGAAACTCCATGATTTTCTCTTGAAAAATTATCTATTTCCAAAACGGTTACAGAGGTAAAGTTACTATCTTTGAGATGTTTTTTCATAGAATATGCATTAATCATTCCCTTGTAGTTGTTAATTCCAGTGATGGGATCGATACGTTCTGGATCATTACTTGGGATACTTTTTCTATTCATACGTAGTGAAATTGCATCTGCTTCTAATGTATAGTAATCTTTTTTTGACTTGTCCATTTGTTGTAAAAAGTCAATATCTTTATAGATCTTTTTCAAAACACTTCTGTAGTAGAAAGTTGCCAACAATACGAGAAAGAAGAAAATATAGACAACAATCTCTATAAATTTGAATTTTTTCTCATTATAGCTCGCATTTCTAGAGAGCATACCATCTATTTTATAATTGATAAGATGAGATATCGCTGCTATTTTTGTTTTCAGTGTTGCTCTATTGGGATCATCTTGAGTTAAGTTGTAGTAGCTTTGTGTTGCATTGTTAAAGCGAGCAATTAATGCTCTGAGCATATCTAAATCATGCATATACTCATTTACATTATTGAGAAAATAGCGTTCTATAAAAGCATATTTATAAAGCATATGGAGTTTATCTATTTTTTGAAAAAGAAGGGTGCTTTTACTATTGAGTTGAATGAGTTTGAGTTCTTGGTCACTCTGTTTTAACCCCTCAATAGATCTTAAAATCTCTTTTTGGTCTTTTAAATTATCTACTTTTTCATAAGAGATATGATACTCTAAAGTTAAAAATAGACCAAGAATAGATACAAATAAAATAAAATATAAGTATATGGTTAAGTTTCCAAAAATTTGTTTTATTGATTGTTTCATGTTTTTCAGCTTCCTAAAATGTTATAATAAGCGACTATTTTATATTTGTAATTATTAATCTATGCTGAAGAGAAAAGAGGAATTTTTGAATTTAGAAAATTATTTTATATCACTTTTTAACAATAAAACGATAGGTGACGATGGAGCAGTTCTTGAAGGTTTTGTCTATTCAAAAGATGCTTTTTTTGAAGATGTTCACTTTAAAAAAGAGTGGATGAATTACTATCAGATTGCGCGTAAAGCGATGTTGGTCAACATCTCTGATGCAATAGCAATGAATGCAAAACCTTCCTATGCACTCTTAAGTGTTGCTATGCCAAAAAGTATGACAAAAGAGGAGATGTGTGAACTTGCAAATGGCTTCAAAAGTGTTGCTAAATGTTACAATTTACAAATTATTGGTGGTGATACAATAAGTAACACAAAACTCGATATTACTATAACAATTATCTCAAAAACAAAAAAGCCACTCTTAAGAAAGGGAATAAGAAATAGTTATCTTTTTGCATACACAGGTGAGATTGGAAAGAGTGCTCGTGATTTGAAGCGTCTTTTTACGCAAGGTAAACTTCATAAAAAGTCAAAATTTGTAGATATTGTACTGCGTGAGGATTTTGTTCAAAAAACAGCACGATTTTTAAAAGCAGGGATGGACATTTCAGATGGTCTTTTTAGTGATTTGGATAAAATAGTGAAAATAAATAAAATAGGTGTGGATTTTTTTAAAAAAATTGACAAAGATAGTGGATGTAGTGGCGAGGAGTATGAAATGCTTGTCGCTTTTGACAGACGTGATAGAAAAGCAATAGTAAGACGCAGTGCACAAAGCAGAACAGAGATAAATATCTTTGCAAAAGCCTCACGCAAGCGTTATATAAACAGATGTAAAGCACATCATTTTTAATAGGATAATAATGGATAGATTTTATTCACTTGCTCACGCAAGTATAGATTTTCACTTTAAACAGTCGCCTCGCGATTTTGTTGTAGAAGAGATACCTTTGTATGAATTTGCAGGGGAGGGAGAACATCTTATTTTGTTTGTAAGAAAAAAATCTCTCTCTACATCGGAGATGATAGGATGTATCGCACGCTATTTAGGCATTAAAAACAAAGAGATAGGGTATGCGGGGCTAAAAGATAAGCACGCTATGACAAAACAGTATATTTCACTGCATAAAAAATATGAAGAGGCGATGGATAACTTCTCATATGACGGCATTAAAATTCTCTCTAAAACTTATCATACAAATAAGATTCGCATAGGGCATCTCAAGGGAAACCGCTTTTATATTAAACTCAAAAAGGTTAATCCTACAAGTGCAACAAAAATTGATGAGGCACTAAAAAATATCGATAAAAACGGAATGCCAAACTTTTTTGGGTATCAGCGTTTTGGAAATGATGGCAATAACTATATCTTAGGAGAGAAAATTGCAAAAGGAGAAGCCCGTGAGCGTAATCCTCGTGTGAAAAAGCTGCTTATCAATGCTTATCAGTCACATCTTTTTAATCTCTGGCTCTCACGCAGACTTGAGATTAATTCCCTTGTAGAGAGTTTTGATGTCAGTGAGTTAGAATCTCTTTTAAATATGCCAAATGATGAAGTGCAAAAGATGAAACAACAATCGCATCCTTTTAAACTTATCAGTGGAGATGTGATGGAACACTATCCTCACGGGAGGCTTTTTGATTATGAAGGCGAGGAACATGATTTAAAACGATTTAATGAGCGGGATGTTAGTGTGACAGGATTACTTCCCGGAAAAAAAGCCCGTTTGGCCTCAATGGAAGCTCGAGTAATAGAAAAAGAGTATGATGATACTATCAATGCAGATGGAACAAGGCGCTATGCATGGGTATATCCAACAGATATAGAGGGGCGTTTTAATCAGGTAGAAGCACAGTATGAACTTAACTTTACACTGCCTAAAGGCTCTTATGCAACAGTGCTTATTGAAGAGATAGCAAAAAGAAAAATAAATTAAGGATTATAATAAACAATGCAAAAAAGACATATTACATCAGCAATTTCACAAACATTTGGAAAATTTGCCTCCAAAGAGTTTCCGACATGGTTTCAAAAGATTGTAAATCAAAGCTATGTGAGCTTAATGGGACTTGATATGCACGAATTTCATGCACCAAGTAGTTATAAATCGCTCAATGCTCTTTTTACAAGACACTTGCGTGAGATGAGAAGTTTTTCTTTCGCTGCCGAAGATTTCATATCTCCTTGTGATGCTTTAATCTCAGAATGTGGAAAGCTTGTAGATGATTATGCGATGCAAATTAAGGGTATGCGATATAAAACAGATGAACTTTTAGGCAATAGCTTCACGCAAGAGGAAAAAGATGTTGTGCATAATGGAGATTTTATCAATTTTTATCTCTCTCCAAAAGATTACCATCGTTACCATATTCCAATTAATATGAAAGTTTTAAAAGCTGTTCATATTCCGGGAAAATTTTATCCCGTGAATTTTCCATCGCTCAAAAAAAGGCTTAATCTCTTTATAGAAAATGAGAGGGTAGTCTTGCAGTGTGAAACCGTAGAAGGAAAAAAATTCTATATGGTTTTAGTCTCAGCGTTGAATGTCGGTGTGATGAAAGTGAGTTTTGAGCCAAGAATTCAGACCGATGCAGATGTACGAGGAGAACAGGTCTATGAATTTGACAATCTCTACCTTGATAAAGGGGAAGATTTTGGATGTTTTGAGATGGGTTCAACCATTGTTATTCTTGCAGAAGAAGGAATGTTTGAAGAGATTTTAGTAAAAGCAGGAGATAAAGTAAAGTTTGGAGATACGATAGCCAAACTTAATGTTTAGGAAAATTCCTAAACATTAAATCTAAAGTGCATAATGTCGCCATCTTGCACAATGTAATCTTTTCCCTCAAGACGCATTTTTCCAGCTTCTTTGGCTCCGGCTTCTCCTCCGTACTCTATAAAATCTTCATAGCTAATAACTTCTGCACGGATGAAACCTTTTTCAAAATCATTATGAATTACAGCTGCTGCTTTTGGAGTAGTCGAATTTTTACGGATTGTCCATGAACGTACCTCTTTGACACCTGCTGTAAAATAGCTCATAAGACCAAGTTTGTCAAAACCTTTGTGGATGATCTGCTCTAAACCTGACTCCTCGACACCAAGCTCATCAAGAAACTCTTTTGCTTCATCATCTTCTAAACCAACAAGTTCTTCTTCTACTTTTGCACAGAGTTTAATAAGCTCACAGTTGTTTTTTTCGGCATGCTCACGCAACGCTTTGACATATTCGTTGTCTTCTAAAAGTCCATCTTCATCGGTATTTGCACCATACATAATCTCTTTATCCGTTAAAAAACGCACTTCACGGTTGAGCTGTTGGTACTCGTCAGAGTCAGCTTTTTCAAAATTTCGTGCAAGATTCCCTTCGCCTAAAAACTCTAAAAGCTCTTCGGCAACTTCAAGAGCAGCTTTTGCGCTTTTATCTGCTTTTGCCTGTTTTTTGAGTCGCTCAATTCTGTTTGCAAGTACTTCAATGTCTGCAAGTATTAGTTCACCCTCAATAATTTCAACATCACGAAGTGGATCAATACTGCCCTCATTATGAACAATGTTCTCATCATCAAAACAGCGAACGATTTGTAAAATAACCTCTGTCTCACGGATGTTAGAGAGAAATTTATTTCCAAGCCCTTCTCCTTGAGAAGCACCTTTAACAAGTCCTGCAATATCAACAAAATCAAGCGTAGAGTATTGGATACGCTCTGGATTTACAATTTTTGAAAGTTCATGAAGTCTTTGGTCTGGAACAGGGACAACGGCTTTATTTGGTTCAATCGTACAAAACGGATAGTTTGCAGCCTCTGCATTTTGTGCTTTTGTCAGTGCATTAAAAGTTGTTGATTTACCTACGTTTGGAAGTCCTACTAAGCCTATTGCTAATCCCATTTATCTACTCTCCGATATAATTTAATTTTTGCAATTATATCGAAGTTTTAAGTTCATTAAGCAAATGTTCAATATGTTCAATAAAAAGTTGTCGAATTGCTTCTTTTTTTTCATCTTCTAATGTTTCAATACTATTTTCATATTGAGATGCCAATTCATAGAGTATATTCATACGCATATTGCCTACAATACCGCGAAGTTTATGAATTGTTGCTTTATCGATTTCATCTTCTTTGAGATTTTTTAGTATGCCTTGGAGTGATGTAGCAAAACTTTGCAAAAGTTTTTTTATCATCGCCTCATTAGAAATTCCTAAACTTTTCATAAGAGAATGAATATCCACACTATCAAACTCTATAGGTAACTCTTCTTGCTTGGAAGGTACATTCTCTAGATATTGATCTAAAACAGCATCAAGCTCTTCAGGCACTATAGGTTTGTTCAGTGTTGCGCTAATACCTGCATTTAAAAAGGACTCTTTATCTTTTTCTATGACATTTGCAGAAAGAGAAACAATTGGCTTGTGAAATCCACGTTCACGCAAGAGTTTTGTAGCACTCACACCATCAAGAATAGGCATATTGATATCCATCAATATTAAATCATACTTTCCACTCTCCTGTGCTATTTTATCGACTGCTTCTTGCCCATTATTTACAAGCGTATAATGAAGATCTCTTTCATCAAGAAGCAGGGAAATGAGCATTTGGTTTGTTTCGTTATCTTCTGCAACTAAAATATGACCCTGATAGCTTTTTTCTGCTTGTGCGGTGCTTTTTGAAATTAAACTTTTATCTGAGTGAGTGTGATCCATTAGCTCATCAAAAAATCCAGATGGCGTAATAGGCTGTTCTAAAATATGAAATCGTTCATGCATACAATGGTTTTGAAGAGGCTCAACGCCTTCAACAAAAATAATATGCAGGTTTGTAAAGTTATTCAAACATTTTAAACACTCTTGTTGATTAAAAAGTTGAGAGCATATGATGAGAATATCTGTTTTTGGTTGTATTGCTTCTAGATTTGAGATAGTTGTATGATGAATATTCCAATTATCTAAGTAATGAGTAATATTTTTATTGATAGCACATACATCTCTTTGGTTTGTGTCAAAAATTGTAATATGTAGTTTATTTATCTCTTCTTTGTTACTATCTTGTTCTAATGCTTTATTGTTATCTACAATAGGTAGCATAAGTGTAAAGAAAAATTCACTCCCTTTTTTAAGTTCACTTGTAACTTTAATTTTTGAGCTCATCATCTCAATATATCTATTACTGATAGCTAAACCTAAACCTGTACCCCCAAATTCACGGCTAATAGAGTTGTCTGCTTGTGAAAAAGCTTTAAAAATGGTTTTTTGTTTCTCTTTTGCTATTCCAACTCCTGTATCTTGGACACTGAATTTCAAAAGAGCATTACCATCTTCTTCCCTTAAAAAGTCTATATTCACAGAGACTCGACCATGTTGTGGTGTAAATTTCATAGCATTGCTAATGAGATTGTTTATAACCTGTTTAATGCGTTGTGCATCACACTTTAGTATTTGAGGCATATTTGGATTAATATAGCAATCCTATAAAGAATAACTTAAACGGAGAG
>Ga0256840_1004346_pt1 | contig 10689 bp, 6 predicted proteins | sample 355202metaG_FD_185969 | JGI IMG/M metagenome (GOLD analysis project Ga0256840, IMG submission 185969) | Hydrothermal vent microbial communities from Mid Atlantic Ridge, Atlantic Ocean - 355-202 | ecosystem: Environmental > Aquatic > Marine > Hydrothermal vents | place: Atlantic Ocean: Mid...
ATCACCTTGTCGGCTCTTAAAAATCAGTTGATCAAAACCCAAAGCCTTTACGATATTGCAAAAAAAATGCTAAGTATAACCATTGGATTTCCTATAGATAAAAAAATCGGTTTAACCGATACGCTTAATGAATTGGCAAAGCAAAACACGTCATTAGAAATTTTAAACACACCATTTAATAAAGAAAAACACATTGATTATAAAATGGAGTTAAACAACATTAAAGCCAAAGAGTTATTTATTAAATTGGAAAAGAGTAAATACTTACCTTCGGTTTTTACTTTTTTAAATTACGGATTAACAGCTAATAACGAACAATTCCGGTTTTTTAACAAAGAGCAAAAATGGTTTGATTCTTCTATTTTTGGCGTGAGTATTTCGATTCCGGTATTTACAAGTTTTAAAACAAAATCTAGAATTCAGCAAGCTAAAATCGAGCTTGAAAAAGAGAAAAATAATTTGACTAAAATTGAGCAACAATTGCAATTACAAGTAGAAAAAGCTAAAACCGATTATAATTTTGCTATATCCAATTATCAAAATGCAAAACAACGAATGGCTTTGGCAGAACGTATTGAAAATAAAGAAAAAATTAAATTTTTTGAAGGTGTTGGTTCCAGTTTTAATCTCACACAGGCACAACAACAGCTTTACACCACACAACAAAATTATTTGCAGGCAATTGTAAATATCATTCAGTCCAAAGCCAAATTAGAAACCGCTTTAAATCTATAAAAATGAATAAAACAGCATTAATAACAGGAGCTTCAAGCGGAATTGGTAAAGAAACAGCATATGTTTTTGCCCAAAATAAATTTGATTTAATTTTGGTTGCTCGACGCGAGGAAAATCTCAATATTATTAAAAAAAATATCGAAGAAAAACACCAAACAAAAGTGCAAATTATTGCAATGGATTTAGCCGTATTAGATGCAGCAGAAACCTTATTTGAAAAATTAAAATCACAACAAATAACTGTTTTAGTTAATAATGCCGGTTTTGGTTTATATGGTGATTTTTTAAATGAAGATCTTAAAAAAGAAGAACAAATGTTGGTGTTAAATATTGTTACATTAACAAAATTAACACGTTTGTTTGCCGAAAAAATGGTAAAAAACGGTGGTGGAAATATTGTAAATATTGCTTCTACCGCAGCATTTCAGCCTGTGCCTACTTTGGCAACTTACGCAGCTACAAAAGCCTATGTTTTAAATTTTAGCGAAGCAATTGCATTTGAGTTAAAATCTAAAAAAGTATATGTAACGGCAATTTGTCCCGGAGCAACAGCATCCGAATTTGGCAAAGTTGCCGGTTTTAAAGAGAATGATTCTTTTTTTAAAGGAATTCCTTCCGCTAAGGAGCTGGCAAACTTTATTTTTAATGCCATGCAAAGCAAAAAAACAACTGTGATTCACGGATTAAAAAGTAAAATTTTGGCTTTCTCCAATAGATTTGCACCGAGAAAGCTCACCACATTTATGGCTTACAAAATAATGAACTAATTAAAATCTAAAATAAATATAGAAAATGAAAAATATAAGCATTCTATTAATCGCAATTTCTCTTTTTTCGTGTACTTCTAAAAAGAAGGAAACAACGCTTCCCAATTCATTGGAAAGTTTACGATTAGAAAAGAAAAAGGTAGAAAAAATAAAAGATAGTTTGGATTTGGTTTTAACCCAAATCGAAACCAAAATAGAGCAATTAGATACGGTTAAAAAATTACAACCGGTTACGGTAATTAACATAAAGCCCACGGTATTTAAACATTTTATCCATATTCAAGGAAATACCGAAACAGATAAAAATATTGTTGTTAGACCTTTGGCAAACGGGCAAATAACCGGTGTTTTTGTAAAAGAAGGACAAAACGTGTATAAAGGACAAACCCTAATGCAAATAGATGATGCTGTTTTAAGAAATTCAATTAGCGAAGTGGAAAATCAATTAAGTTTGGCAACAACTACTTTTGAAAGACAAAAGCGATTGTGGGAACAAAAAATTGGTTCCGAAATGCAATTTCTACAGGCTAAAACCCAAAAAGAAGCTTTAGAGCGAAAAATAAAAACTTTAAAATCGCAATTAAAAAATTATAAAATAAAAGCACCTTTTAGCGGTGTTGTAGATGATGTAATGGCTAAATTAGGCGATTTAGCTTCGCCGCAAATACCAGCCGTTCGTTTACTAAATTTGCGTAAAATGTATATCGAAAGTGATGTTTCCGAAAACTATTTAAAAGATATTAAAAGAGGAAATGAAACGATTGTGTCTTTACCTACAATTGCCGAGGAAATTAAAACTAAAATCAGTAAAGTTGGTAATTATATCAATCCGGATAACCGTAGTTTTAAGGTTCGTGTAGATATCAATAATACAAAACAACATATAAAACCTAATATGTTGGCAGATGTAAATATTAAAGATTACGAAATGAAAAATGCTATTGTAATTCCGTCTAATTTGGTGCAAATCGATGAGAATGGCAAACCCTTCGTTTTTGTTATTTTAAAGGATAATGATGCTTATAAAGTGGTAAAGAAATTGGTGCAAACAGGAAAAGAATATAAAGGCAAAACCTTAATTTTAAAAGGTTTAAATCCAAATGATCAAATAATAAACGAAGGTTCCAGAAGTGTAAGCGAAGGACAAAAAGTAAAAGTAGATTAATTTTACAAAAAATTGATGATGAAACATAAAACAAATGCCATATCCAATTGGGCAATTAATAATAAAGCAACGGTTTTAGTAATTACGGCAATTATCTTTTTTGCAGGAATTAAATCTTATAATTCGATGCCAAATGAAGCATTTCCGGAAGTAGTTATGCCCGAGATTTTTGTAACCACAATCTATCCCGGAAACTCAGCTTTGGATATGGAAAAACTAGTAACCAGGCCACTTGAAAAAGAAATTAATAAAATATCAGGTGTAGATAAAATTATCTCTACATCAAAAGACGGATTTTCATCTATTGATGTAAAATTCACAACCGATTTTACACCTGATGAAGCTTTACAAAAGGTCAAAGACAAGGTTGATGTGGTAAAATCGGATAAAGATTTCCCTAAGGATTTACCTGCCGATCCCGATGTTAAAGATTTAAACCTTTCGGAAAAAATGCCGATTATGAATGTAAACCTTTCCGGAAATTTCTCCTTAGATCAATTAAAAGAATACGCTGAGTATCTTGAAGATGAAATAGAAAAACTTCCGGAAATAAGTGGTGTAGATATTAAAGGAATTCAAGATAAAGAAGTTGAAATAGCCGTTGATTTAAACAAATTGGAAGGGTTGCAACTTAATTTTAACGATATAGCACAAGCCGTTAGAAATGAAAATATGACGCTTTCCGGAGGAAATATTAAAGAAAATGATATGCTCTTAAATTTAAGAGTAGTGGGCGAGTTTAAATCACCAAAAGAAATAGAAAATATTATTGTAAAAAACCAACATCAAAATGTGGTTTACTTACGTGATATTGCAAAAGTTTCCTTTAAAGAAAAAGAAAAGGAAAGTTATGCAAGAGCATTTTTAAAACCAGTGGTAATGCTTAATGTAAAAAAACGAGCCGGAGAAAATCTAATTAATGCATCACATAAAATAGATAAAATTATCGCTAAGGCGAAAAAAACAGTGTTCCCGGATAAATTACAAATTTCCAAAACCAATGATATGACCGATAAAACCATCGCTCAAGTAAATGATTTGGAAAATAATATCATTTTTGGTGTCATTTTAGTTGTTTTAATTTTAATGTTTTTCTTAGGATTACGTAATGCTCTTTTTGTAGGAATTGCCATTCCGCTTTCTATGTTGTTGTCTTTTATTTTACTCAGTGCAATGGGTGTAACATTAAATATGATGGTGCTTTTTGCTTTGGTTCTGGCACTTGGTATGTTAGTGGATAACGGTATCGTTGTAGTAGAAAATATTTATCGTTATATCGATGAAGGTTACAGTAATTATGATGCTGCAAAATACGGAGTAGGAGAGGTTGCTTGGCCTATTATTGCTTCCACAGCAACAACTTTGGCAGCTTTTATTCCGCTTGGTTTTTGGCCTGGAATTATGGGGCAGTTTATGAAATATTTTCCAATAACATTAATCATTGTTCTATCATCTTCTTTGTTTGTTGCCTTGGTGATAAATCCGGTTTTTACGGCAATGTATATGAAATTAGAAGAAAAAGAAATGCCGCTTAAAAAAGTTATAATTCGCAGTATAATTGCCTTGGTTGCAGGTCTTATATTCTTATTTTTAGGATTGTCTTCACATACAAAAGGCATTATTGCTCTTGGTAATATGTTAATTTTATTTGCAGTTTTTAATGTTTTGTTTAAAATTGCTATTACACCTATAATTAAGTGGTTTCAAAACACATTTTTACCTAATTTGGAAAAATTATATGATCGTGTATTGCGTTTTTTCTTAAAAAGATGGAATGCATATATTACCCTTGCCTTAACCTTTGCATTATTAATTTTTTCATTTATTTTACTTAAAATATTTCCGCCAAATGTTCTTTTCTTTCCGGCAAGCGAGCCTGCACAAATCTATGTTTATACCGAATATCCTATTGGTACAGATATCGAAAAAACAAACCAATTAACTTTAAAATTAGAAAAACAAGTAATTGATTACTTAAAAAAATACGAAAAAAACGGAAAGAATTTTTTAGTGAAATCCGTTATCGGTCAGGTTGGCGAAGGTACCGGTGATCCGCAGAAAGGAGATATGGGTAATACGCCTAACAAATCTAGAATTACAATCGATTTTGTAGATTATGTTAAAAGAGAAGGAATTAGTACGTCCAAAATTTTAAATGATTTACGTGATTTATTAACCGGTAATCCAGGCGTAAATATTACGGTGGATAAAAACAAAAACGGTCCGCCGGCAGGTCCACCGGTAAATATCGAAATTTCGGGAGATGACTATAATAAACTGATAAATACTGCTAAAGAAATGCAACATTTCTTACAAGAGAAAAAAATTGCCGGAGTTGAAGATTTTAAATTAGATGTAGAAATCGGTAAACCGGAATTGTTGGTAAACATCGATAGACAAAAAGCAAATCGATTAAATGTTAGAACAGGTCAGATTGCAGATGTTTTGCGTACTTCGTTATACGGAAAAGAAATTTCAACATATAAAGATGGCGAAGATAATTATCCGATAAACATCAGACTGCAAGAAAAATATCAAAATAAAGACGATTTATTCAATCAGAAAATCACATTTAGAGATATGTTAAGCGGTCGTATGAAGCAAGTACCGATTTCGGCAGTAGCAACAACACATAAAACAACTACTTTTAGTGCTGTAAAACGAAAGGATTTAAACCGTGTAATTAGCGTTTATACCAATGTATTAGAAGGTTATAATGCCAATGAAATTGTGGCTAAAACCAAACAAATCTTAAAAGAGTATAAATTACCAAAAGGGTACCGTTTTAAATTTACCGGAGAGCAAGAAGAACAAGCAAAAATGATGGCGTTTTTAAGTAAAGCACTACTAATTGCAGTTATCTTAATCTTTTTAATTTTAGTGGCACAATTTAATTCAGCCGTAACACCTGTGATTATTTCACTTTCCGTTTTGCTGTCACTAATTGGTGTCTTACTTGGATTGGTGATTTTTAAAATGGATTTTATCGTTTTAATGACCATGCTTGGTATTATTTCTTTAGCCGGAATTGTGGTAAACAACGCAATAGTATTAATTGATTACATTAATTTGTTAATAGAACGTAAAAAAGCGGAATTGCATATTCCTCAAGATAAATTATTACCTAAAAAGCTAATTTTTGAAAGTATTGTAAAAGCAGGAAGAACACGTTTAAGACCTGTTTTATTAACAGCAATAACTACTGTTTTAGGATTAATTCCGTTGGCATTTGGTATTAATATCAATTTTATAACTTGGCTAACTGAATTTAATCCGCATTTTTATATTGGTGGCGAAAACGTGATGTTTTGGGGACCGCTTTCCAAAACGGTAATCTTCGGCTTGACCTTTGCAACCTTTTTAACCTTGGTAATTGTACCGGTAATGTATTATATTTTGTTCCGCATTCAATTGCGATTTAACAAAAATAAAATTGCAAAAATATAGCAAATGGAAAACGTAGTTTTTATAACCGGAGCGAGTAAAGGTATCGGAAAAGCCTTGGCGGAAACCTATTTTAAAAAACGTTGGCAAGTAATTACATTTGCTCGTACAAAAACGGATTTACCTGATAAAGTGACGCAAATTCACGTAGATTTAACAGATAGTAAAGCTTTAAAAGAGGCGATAAATAAGGCTTTCGCCGAAGTAAATACTGCTTCGTTAAAACGGTTTACTTTAATTAATAACGCCGGACGATTAGGGAAAATAGCTTTTACGGAAAATTTATCGTTATCAGATATCGCTTTGTCGGTTCAATTAAATGTTACGGCAGTAATGCAAATGACAGCTTTAGTTATTGGTAAATTAAAGGATGTTAAAGCAATTAAAACGGTTGTCAATTTATCTTCCGGAGCAGCAAGTAATCCGTATGCAGGTTGGTCGGTTTATTGTGCAAGTAAAGCAGCAATAGATATGTTTACAAAAACTGTTGCTTTAGAGCAAAAGGAAGCTGTATATCCGTTTAAAGTTATTGGTATTCGTCCCGGAGTTGTTGCAACCAATATGCAAGAACAAATACGAAATACATCAAAACAAGATTTTAATATGGTGGATAAATTTATTGATTTATACAAAAACAACCAATTAAGTACTCCTTTAGAAGTAGCCGAAAAAATGTATTATTTAGAACAAGCAAACAGCATTAAAAACGGAACTATTGTAGATTTGAGAGAGTTGTGATTTATAAGTGAAAAATAAAAAAATAAGAAAATTAGGGTAACAATATTAAAAATAATAGTATTTATATGTATAAATCTAATATTATGAAAACAAGATTCACCCTATTGCTACTACTAGTTTCTATTTTTATACAAGCACAAAGCAAAAAGAACAAAGAAAAAATAACATATTCGGTTTTTTCAGGAGTTTTTCTTCCTGCGGGAAATACTAAAAACATCCAGAATATTGGTTTTTCAACCGAGAACGGCATACAGATTCCTCTAATAAAAAAGATAAAACTTAATACTGCACTATTTTATAATTCATCTCAATTATTCGAAAAAAATAAATTTAATGATTACGGAATATCAGTTTCACCATCTTATCAATTAACTTCAGGTAAGATTGGAGTTTCGTTGTTCTCAGGATTGGGTTTTGGAAAAATTGTAGCGGACAATTATTCCGGTGATTATGAAGAAACAGATGTAGAAATAGAAAAATTTGAAACCAACAAAAGTACTTCATGGAGATTAAATACAGGTATTTTAATATCTTATAAGATGTCTAAAAATTGGATTATTAATTCTAAAATTCAATATGATAAAAATCTGAATAATCCTTTTACTCATTCAGTTAGAGATATTTCTTCAGCAATTAAAGGTGATAGAATTGATTACGATCTTGTTTCTACAATTCCTTTTACTAAGGATGAAATTTATTTTTCTAGTATTGGAATTCAATTAGGTATAACTTATCAATTTCAAGGGAAAAAAGCTAGAGATGTATCACAAAGAAATACAGAGGCAGGAACAGATGGAGTATCACAACCAGTAAGTGCTGCTAGTAAAATTGTAAAGTCAGATGGAGTTTCACAACCAGTAAGTGCTGCTAGTAAAAGTGCAAGAATAGTTGAAAATACACGTACATCAGGAACAGATGGCGATGCTACGGAGCAAGATGGCACACCAATACCAAGTCAAGCTCAAGATTGGAATTCAAGCAGAAGCAATAAAACTTCCAAAACTTCGCAAGTGATATTTCCGAGTTCCAATCCAAATGGAAATTCAGAGACAAATGCACGTACATCAGGAACAAACGAGGATGAAACCGAGCAAAATGGCACACCAATACCAAGTCAAGCACAAGATTGGAATTCTAGTCGAAGTAATAAAACTTCCAAAACTTCGCAAGTGATATTTCCGAGTTCCAATCCAAATGGAAATTCAGAGACAAATGCACGTACATCAGGAACAAACGATAATGAAACCGAGCAAAACGGCACACCAATACCAAGTCAAGCACAAGATTGGAATTCTAGTCGAAGTAATAAAACTTCCAAAACTTCGCAAGTTATATTTCCGAGTTCCAATCCAAATGGAAATTCAGAGACAAATGCACGTACATCAGGAACAAACGATAATGAAACCGAGCAAAACGGTACACCAATACCAAGTCAAGCACAAGATTGGAATTCCAGTAGAAGTAATAAAACTTCCAAAACTTCGCAAGTGATATTTCCGAGTTCCAATCCAAATGGAAATTCAGAGACAAATGCACGTACATCAGGAACAAACGAGGATGAAACCGAGCAAAATGGCACACCAATACCAACACAAGCACAAGATTGGAATTCTAGTCGAAGTAATAAAACTTCCAAAACTTCGCAAGTGATATTTCCAAGTTCCAATCCAAATGGAAATTCAGAGACAAATGCACGTACATCAGGAACAAACGATAATGAAACTTCTAGAACTTCACGAGTTGTAGATCCAAACCGTAATCATGTGAAAGATACTATTGTGAAAAAAGAACGGATTAACTTAATAAAAATGAAGAAGTCCAATTAAATATTGATAATATCCTTTTTATTATTAAGACGATACCGCTTTTTTGTAAATTTTATTTTAGCATAATTCACAACCGTTTCAAGATAATCTCTTCCACCACTTCCGGATTTAATAGTGTAGAAATATCGCCGAGATTATCCATTTCGCCAACAGCAATTTTACGCAATATTCTACGCATAATTTTTCCGGAACGTGTTTTGGGTAACCCTTTTGTAAACTGTATTTTATCTAATTTGGCAATTGGTCCGATATGTTCAGTGATGATTTGATTAATTTCCTTACGGAGGTTATCGTGATTTCTGGATTCGCCGATTTCTTTTAATATCACGTAACCATATAAAGCATTTCCTTTAATATCATGCGGAAATCCAACAATAGCACTTTCGGCAACAGCAGGATGTTCGTTTATAGCATCTTCAATTGGTGCAGTACCTAAATTATGTCCGGAAACGATAATCACATCATCTACACGACCTGTTATTCGGTAATAACCAACTTCGTCTCTAAAAGCACCATCTCCGGTAAAATAATTGTTTTTAAAAGCCGAGAAATAAGTGTCATAATACCTTTGATGATTTCCCCAAATGGTTCTTGCCATTGAAGGCCAAGGGAATTTAATACACAATTTACCGTTAACTTGATTTTCTTTAATTTCGTTTCCGTTTTCATCCATTAAAGCAGGTTGAATTCCCGGAAACGGCAAAGTTGCATAAGTAGGTTTTGTAGGTGTAGCATACGGAATTGGCGATATCATAATACCACCGGTTTCGGTTTGCCACCAAGTATCGATTATTGGGCATTTTTTCTTTCCGATATTATCGTTATACCAGTGCCAAGCTTCTTCGTTTATTGGTTCGCCAACAGTACCTAAAACTTTCAATGAAGACAAATCGTATTTTTCTACAAAATCCAAATTTTCTTTTGCCAAAGCTCTAATAGCCGTTGGAGCGGTATAAAATTGATTTACTTTATGTTTTTGAATAATTTCCCAAAATCTTCCCCAATCCGGATATGTAGGCGCGCCTTCAAACATTAAGGTTGTAGCACCGTTTGCCAAAGGGCCGTATACAATGTAACTATGACCGGTAATCCAACCTATATCTGCGGTACACCAGTACACATCATTTTCGGTATATTGAAAAGCATTTTTAAAGCTAAAAGCAGTATATACCATATAACCTGCCGTGGTGTGTACCATTCCTTTTGGTTTTCCGGTAGAACCGGAAGTATATAAAATAAATAACGGATCTTCGGCATCCATAATTTCCGGTTCACAGATATCTGATGCTTCGTCTAATAATGGAGCAAGCCATTTGTCACGTCCGGTTTTCATATGTATATCCGATTTTATTCTCTTAACGACCAATACGTTTTTTACGTTAGGTGTTTCCGTTAAGGCATCATCTACAATACTTTTTAAATCGATGGTTTTTTTACCTCTGTATGAGCCGTCTGAAGTGATAACAATTCTACAATCGGAATCATTTATTCTGGTAGCAAGAGCTGTTGCCGAAAAACCTGCAAAGACAACGGAATGTATTGCTCCGATTCTTGCACAAGCCAATACGGAAATGGCTAATTCCGGAATCATAGGCAAATAAATGCAAACGCGATCTCCTTTTTTAACACCTTGTTGTTTTAATACATTCGCAAATTTATTTACGCGTTTGTATAGTTCATTATATGTAATATGTTGTGCTTTTTCATTGGGATCATTTGGTTCAAACAGAATAGCAGTTTTTTCGCCTCTTGTAAGTAAATGTCTGTCGATACAATTCTCAGTAATATTTAATTTGGCACCTTCAAACCATTTAACTTCCGGTTTAGAGAAATCCCATTTTAATACATTATTCCAACGCTTACGCCATAAAAAATGTTCTTCGGCTATTTCTTCCCAAAAAGCTTCAGGATTAGTAACTGATTTGCGATAAACTTGGTAGTATTCTTCTAAGTGTTTGATATGAAAATTACTCATAATATATTAGGTTTGGTTAGTTGTTTTTTATTTGTTTAG
>Ga0256840_1004347_pt1 | contig 10689 bp, 8 predicted proteins | sample 355202metaG_FD_185969 | JGI IMG/M metagenome (GOLD analysis project Ga0256840, IMG submission 185969) | Hydrothermal vent microbial communities from Mid Atlantic Ridge, Atlantic Ocean - 355-202 | ecosystem: Environmental > Aquatic > Marine > Hydrothermal vents | place: Atlantic Ocean: Mid...
GTAACAGCTGGCGGTGAATTCTTGATTCTGCTTACTGATTCTTCCATAAATGATGCCCGGAATTTTACGAAACGTCTCCTGGATTCCGTGAAATCCATACTCAAAAAAGAAAAAAATGTTGTTTTATTAAATGCAGGAATAGCCCAGCTGGAAAATGACGATGAAGATGGTTCTTTATTACTCAAAAAGGCGCGTTTGGCTCTATACAAAGCAAAAATTCAAAGAGAAGTCATACATGTTCACAGTTTGAAAGCGGAAAAACAAATAGAAGAGCATACAACTTTCAATAATAAAATGAGAGCTGCCATAGAAAATAAAGAGTTTATATTGTACTTTCAACCAGTTGTGGATCTCAAAACTGGTGAGATGAGCAGTGCTGAGGCGCTAATAAGATGGAAGCATGATGGCAAAATTTTGTCTCCAAATTTTTTCATTCCATTTGCGGAAGAAAGCGGTTTTATAACGCAAATAGATGAATGGGTTCTAAAAACCGCGTGCAAACATATACGTTTTTGGAAAAACAAGGGATTCGTTGTTCCGATTTCAATTAACGTGTCAGCTCCAACGATGAGAAGAGAAAACTTCGCCACAGATGTTCAAGATACGCTGAACAGAAACAACGTGATGCCCAACGAAATAAACTTTGAACTCTTAGAAAGAGTAACAATGAGTGGAAAAGAAGTCGAGAAAAACATAAAAAAGTTGTCATCAATGGGTGTGCACATATCACTTGATGACTTTGGCACTGGCTATTCCAGCATGAACTATTTGATGATTTTCCCAATAGATACCCTTAAAATAGATAAATCATTTGTTCAAAATATGATCGAAGATGAAAAATACGAACTTAGCATTCAGATCATGATATCCCTTGGTAAACGTCTTGGTCTACGAGTTGTTGCAGAAGGAGTTGAAAATAAAGAACAAGTAAGACTTCTAAAAAGATTGGGATGTGATGCAGTTCAAGGCTATTATTTCAGCAAACCGGTAAGTGCGCCAGAATTTGAAAAGATTTTGACGCATGGTACTTTTATCCGTGTATAATAGAGAAACATATTTATTTTTCAAATTCAACTTATAAGGAGGTTTTTCTCATGGAGCGCAGTAGTAAAGTAATTGGAGGGAGCGTTCGGGCAGCGGACGAAATATTAAGAACGTATTTATTTTTAACCCTTCTCTCAGGCTTATTAGTGCTTATTCATATCAGTACGAGCGTTCTGCTGCGAAGATACGGTCTCCACGTTCCTGGTATAAGTGGGCTTACATGGATACCGTTGTTGGTTATTGGAAAAGTAAAGTGGCGAGCAAAAATCTCAGGAATCTACATGGCTTCCGTCTCCAGTGCAGCTGTCTTGCTAATTACACCTATACTTGGTTTTAAAGTGATGGGAGGAATATGGATACTACCGTTTCTAAGATATGGCATTCCAGGAGTGTTACTGGATTTATTTTGGCCTTTTGTTGAGAAATTTTCGAATAAGCCATCAGTTTATATGATTACCGCTACTACCATAGCTGCCTTATCACACACGGGTAAAGCTTTTTTCGTGTTGATTACACGTTACTTCCCCGGCCAACACATTCATTATGGTTTAATAGTACTTGTTTTATCACATTTTGCCTTTGGAATCATAGGTGGTGTCATAGGTGTGATGATAGGATATTTCAGGCTCAATAGCAAAAAACACAATATACAGCCAAGGAGGAAATAGCAACATGAAAAAAGTGATCTTTATATGCATAGACGATACAGACACCGAGAATAGTATGGGCACAGGTCGATTGGCACGTGATATGGCCAAAGAAATCGAAGAAAAGGGTTTGGGTGAAGTTCATGGCATTACCCGTCATCAATTATTGCTACATGAAGATGTGCCTTACACCTCTAACAATGGAAACGCCTGCCTCGAAGTCTGGAACTTTAAAAACGAGATTTATGAAATAGCTAATGAGTTTATGAAAACTCATTTCGTACTTGGCTCAGATCCGGGCTTATGCATTTGTCCAAAAGAAAAGGTTAGCCAGGAAATGATCCAATTTGGAAAAGCAGCTCAGCACAAGGTTCTCTTAAAAGAAGAAGCGTATCAGATTGCCAATCAGAATGATATATTTCTTAAGGAATTAGGTGGTACCGGACAAGGGATAATTGGTGCTTTAGCTGGCATAGGTCTTAGAGCTACGGGGAATGATGGTAGATTCATTGAACTCCCTGGTATAAGAGACATTTTGGAAAAAACACCTGTGAGGGAAATTATAAAGAATACAGCGATAGAAGCTGTAATAGATCTCCAAGGTAGGAAACTGCCTAATGAAGCTGTAATAGATCCTGCGGGATGGTTAAGACCATATCTTAAAAACGGTGTAGCTACATTAATTGTGGGAGGCCCGGTGGCTCGAAACTTAAAAGACAGCTCAGGAGGTTTTTACGTCCCCGTTAGATTAGGATAAAATTCTGCATCAGCGCGAGACGATGTTAATTGCTCCATTTGCAAAGAATGGGACTATTTATTTGTGTATTTTCGTAAGAAATATGCCGCGTTTCAAACTCGCAGTAAGTCTTTTTGCACCGCTAAGGGTATGATCTTCTGCAGCTATCCTCAATATAGGTTCCGTCCCGGAAAACCTTGTCAAAACCCAACTCCCGTCTTCAAAAACAAATTTCTTTCCATCGATCTTTCTGATTTCTGCGATTCTCTTTTTAGATATCTTTTCAAGATCTTGCGAAAGAAATTCTGTGGCTTTTACCTTAAGCTCTGGTGTAAGTTTGAGATCATCTTCCCAGAAATAGAGTCTGTCTCCCATTTTGTTGAACAGCTCTTTCATGATAGCTGAAAGTGGTTTTTTTACAATTGAAAGCATCTCCAAAAGAAGCATACTGGTATAAACCCCGTCTTTTTCCATTATGTGTCCTCTGAATGTTGCTCCACCGCTGCTTTCTCCACCTACCAATGCCTTGTGTTCAATCATCGCTTTTGCTATATGCTTGAACCCAACTGGAACTTCATAAACCCTTTCTCCTATCTTCTTTGCAAATATGTCCAAATTGTGCGTTGTCGAAACGTTTCTCACAACTCCTCCATTTTTCTCTTTCACTTCGTGAAGATAATTGTAAAGCAAGAGAATGATTTCATTGGGATGAATAAAATTTCCCTTTTCATCTACAACAGCGATCCTGTCCGCATCTCCATCAACTGCGATTCCAACGTCGTAGTCTCCTTCTCTCACCGTATTCATAAGAGTTGTTAAGGATTTTTCAGACGGAGCAGGCGATCTTCCGCCAAAAAGTGGATCTCTTCTGGCATGGAGCATTGTGAGCTCGCATCTTGCACTTACGAGCGCGAACTGTATGGTGCTTGCACCAGAACCATACATCGAATCAAAGCACACCCGAATTTGAGATTTTTTTATAGCTTCAATATCTATCTTTTTTTCAAGATAATCAAGATAAAATCCTCTGAAGTCTTCAACTTGCACATATCCCGTTTGTTCTGCCTTTTCAATTGGAACCCATGGTATTACATTAATATCGAGAGAATTCGCCTCTTTCTCTATTTCATTGGTAATTTCTACGGAAGCTGGCAATCCTTTCCGGGTTTCAAACTTTACGCCGTTGTACTCTGGTGGATTGTGCGAAGCCGTTATGATCACACCACCACCTGCTTTCTTTTTTAGAACTGTAAAAGTTACAAGCGGAGTTGGAAGAGAAGATCTACTCAGGTGAACTTTGATGTTGTTAGCTACGAAAACTTCGGCTGATACTTTTGCAAACGTTTCTGACAAAAAACGATTGTCATATCCTATCACAATCCCTTTACTATCAAGATGTGCTCTGATCAAATAATTAGCTATGGCTTGCGAAACACGTCTAAGATTTCTACTTGTAAATCCTCTTCCTATCTTGGCTCTCCACCCACCAGTTCCAAAATGTATGAATCGTTCTTGTTTGACTTCCATGTCTTCAACTTCCCTCTCAGCCATAACATTCTCAGCACGTTGAAGATCTTCTTTGGTGTTCACACCAAGGTATTCACTCTCATCAAAACTCATGTAAGTCTGAACTTTCAATCCTCTTCTTATCGCAGCATTCACAAGCTCTGGTATGTAATACTCGCCCCTACTTCCCATTGTTATTTCGGAAAAAAGTGAGAAAATCTTTTCTACGTTAACAACGTACATTCCAATGTTGTACTCCCAAGGTGGAGAAGAAGTGGGACGCATTTCTTCTTTCACTGCCAAAAGATCCTTCGATTTGCTCCTAAGTACAAGAGCGTATGGATATTTTCTTGAAGAAAATCCGGTTAAGAGCGTTATTTCTGCCCCCTTTAATTTGTGAAAATTGACTATCCCAGCAATCGATGATGGTCTTATAAGAGGTGTATCAGCATACATTATTAACACTTTCTCTCTTGGATCTATTCCTTCAATTCCATATTTCACTGCATCTGCCGTACCAAGAGCCCTTGGTTGAATAGCATAGTCAAAATCGCTCCCTATCTGAGACATTATCTCAATCGCATTTCGTTTTCCAACAACAATCCTAATTTTTATATCTTCAAAAACATTCTTGATGTTATCTACAACATGTAAAATAAGGGATTTCCCGTTGATTTCAACCAAAGGTTTAGGAGTCTTTCCCCCCATTCGCGTCCCGGACCCACCAGCAAGTATCACAGCATACATTACACCTACCTCCTCATCCTTTCAATCCGGTATGTGTTATACCTTCTACCATGTACCTTTGCATAAATAAATAAACGATAAATAATGGAATAACCGCTAAAAATGACCCTGTCAGCAAGAGATTCCATCTTGCACCATATTGAGATTGAAATTGTGTTAATGCCATAGGAAGTGTCATGAGGTTATCACTACTTATGTACAATATAGGTCTTAAAAGAGCATTCCAATTATTCATGAATGCTATTATAAACAATGTAGCAAGTGGTGTCTTCCCAAGTGGAAGAAAAACACTCCAGTACAGCTTAAACGGTCCTGCACCATCTATCACGGCAGCATCTTCAAGATCTTTTGGAACATTTTCATAGAATTCTTTTAACAAAAAGGTTCCAAAGGAGCCAACAAGAAAGGAAGGTACTATTAAAGGTAAGTACGTATCAAGCCATCCAAGTTTCATCATCAACAAAAATTCTGGAATGATCGTGACTTGAATAGGTATCATCATGGTCGATAGAAGTAAACCAAACAATATATTTTTACCTTTGAAATTCATTCTGGCAAAAGCAAATCCTGCCAACGAACACGTTATGATCTGACCAAAAGCAGCACTGAATGACACAAAAATACTGTTAAAAGTGTATCTTAAAAAATGATATTGCGACAGGACTGTTTCGTAGTTATCAAACATCCCTGGTTTAAAGAGTTTATCAGGTATGAAAGAAGGTGGAATCTTGAATATATTTTGCTCAGTATTGAAAGAATTTATGAACATCCACAAGAAGGGGAATATCATGATAATTGCGAAAATTATAAGAATACTATAAATTATAATCTCTCTCGTTATTTTATAATTCATGTTCTTCACCTCTTAGGATTGATATTTCACCCAGCGTTTTTTTAAATAAAAGTTGGCAAGAGTTATTCCTCCAACGATCGCAAGCAAGACATAAGCTATCGCCGAAGCGTAGCCCATTCTGTAAAAGACAAAAGCATTTTGGTATATGCTGTAAACAAGGGTTGTGGAGGAAACACCTGGCCCACCCCTTGTCATGGTGTATATGATTTGAAAGTTTCTGAAAGAATCTATTATGGCAATAATAAGCACAAAGAAGGTGGTAGGAGAAAGTAAAGGCAACGTTACATGCCAAAATGTCTGTTTCGGTGTAGCTCCATCTATTCTTGATGCTTCATAAAGCACAACAGGTATGTCTTGAAGTCCTGCCAGAAATAAGATCATATAATAACCTGCCATTTTCCACGTCATAACAAATGCAATGCTCATGAGAGCCCATTTGGGATCACCAAGCCACGAAGGGCCAGCCACATTGAAAAGCTGTAAAAAATTATTCAAAAGACCGTACTTTGGGCTGAGCAACCATCCCCAAACTAATCCAATAGCAACCGCAGATGTAACTACAGGAGAAAAGAAAATCGCTCGGAAAGTGTTGACGCCACGAAATTTTTGATTCACAAGAACAGCAAGCACAAGACCAATTACCATAACGCTGGGAACGTAAATGCCTGAAAAAATGAACGTGTTTTTTAACATTGTCCAAAATGTTGGATCTGAAAACATTTCAGCATAATTTGAAAATCCTACCCAATCCGGAGGTGAAAAGATATCCCAATGGGTAAAACTCATGAAAAACGCAAAAATGATGGGGCCCAATCTAAATACAAACAAACCCAGAAGTGCTGGCAATATGAAAACCCATGCATGCCATGGCCTGTACCATTTCAAGCCTTTTTTCAAAAAACCACCTCTCAAATTCGAAAAAGGGGGCAAAATGCCCCCTCAAGGAGATTTACTTGTAATATCTTGACAAAACTCTATTCGCGTAAGAAGTGACCTTTTGCATAGCTTCTTGAAAACTCATTTCGCCATTCATAACGGCGTCAAGTGCTCCATTGAGTCCAAGACCTTCAGCAGCTCCGTACCCTCTCCACTCGCTCCATCCTTTCGTGAAGGAATTTACCATTTCATCTTTTCCGAGTTGAAGCAATATGCCCTTTTCCGAAGGCTGCTTCCCTTTTTCCAAAAATGCTGCAGAATCAGCGAGTGGTTTGTAAGATGGGATTTTGCCAGCCATGTACATATTCATCGTGAGCCCTGGGCCACTCATGAATTTGGCAAGTTCCCAAGCCTCCTCTGGATGAGCTGTTTTGGCAGATATGGCAATCATATCTGGCCAAGCATAGAGAATTTTCTTTGAACCATGTGGTCCAACAGGCACAGGTGCAATTCCCCATTTGAATTTGTTTCCAATTAAACTCCTGTTATTTTCAATATTCCATGATCCATCGACCCACATTGCTGCCATTCCGAGTGGAAAAACATCTTGCGATCTGACGCCTGTCATGTCCTTTTTCATTGGAGCTACCTTATATGTAGTAACAAGCTTGGTCAGGAACTCCATTGTTTCGATCGCGTTTTTGTCGGGAGCAAATCGCTTTTTATCAGGGCTCAATAAGTGGCCACCATCTCTGTAAATCCAAGGTTCTACGTTGGCATATCTGCCATAAAGCCAAAAGCCCCACCGCTTTACCTTACCTTTTTCCACAATCGTTAATTTTTCAGCTGCATTGAGGAAATCAAACCAATTCCAGTTTTCGTCGGGGTAAGATAGACCAGCTTTGTCAAAAGCAGTTTTGTTGAAAAACAAAACTGGTGTAACCCACGCAAATGGCAAAGCGTAGATATCACCAGTACCCTTCGGATACTTGGCCATGTTGAAAAGACTCGCAAAGTAATCAGATATTTTCAAGTCCGTATCCACATACTTTTGAATGTCTAACAGGAGTCCATTTGCTGACCATTCTTCAATATAGCCCGAACTCATGTTGAAAACGTCCGGTAATTTGTTGGTAGATGCCATTATTCTAAGTTTTGTCCAGTAATCGCGAGGTTCGATCGTTGTCAACTCGACTTTGATGTTTGGATGGATACTTTCAAATCTGCCAACAGCTGCTTGTACTTTAGCCTTTATGCTCGGATCCCACATCCAGTAACGCAACGTGATCTGTTCCGCCATAGTAGTAAAAACAAGCAAGCTTATCATGAGCAGAACGATCCAACCAATCTTCTTCATATTGCAACACCTCCTAATTTTGAATCAATACCGCCGCAGGAATAGGCCTCTCAAACTCGTGATACGGAATGCCCATACGATCGGCATATTTCAGCGCTTTTCCACCTCAAAAGCGTATTTGGGTAGAACCACCACCATCGAGATTGATCGCATTTTGCGCTCCATTTTCAATCATCACTTGTGTCAATTCTTTAAGTGTGAAACCACGACTGTCAAAATCAGGTTGATAGGGATAACGGTTACATCCTTCAACTGCTACAACGATTATTTTTTCTTTATCATATCCTATAGCAATGCGTGCAGCAGGTGTTTTATCCCAATCAAATGGAAAAACAGTTGGTGGATAATCAATCTTTCCACCAAACTCTTCATCGCAGAATCCATACATCGGAATGCCTTCCTTTACAAGAATTGGTCCTCCTTGCACAGCAAAAGAAACGTTGTCGAGATCATCGTAAGAGATATCAAAGCTTTTCATTTTAGAAAATGTTTTTTTATCCACGCGAATTACAAAACCGGCATCTGGAATTTCAGCATCACCGTTTTCCCTCCAAGAAACAACTTGATCGTTTACCACAATCATATCCACAATTCCAGTGCTTCTATTAGTCCGAATCGCTTTAGGACGTCGCCATATTTCACAGTTATCAGATACCACCAGTCTCATTCCTCCAACTTTGAAATTCATATCCTCGACAGAAACAGTTTTAGCTTCTGAACTCCCATCACGATAGATAAAAAATGCGCCACGTTTGAAAAGTGCTGGGGTGATGACTTTCTCGTTGTTAACAGATAAACCATACGGTTGACCAAAATACGTATGCCGATTTTTCATATCTGTGATTTCCATTGTGAAAAACATAGAGTTGAAAGATATCATACTATTCATCGAACTTTCGGAGAGCTTCCCTAATTTTTTACAAACGGGAAGTAAATTCTCCGGCATCACGGTGGTTTCGACTTTCTTCGAAAAAGAAAAAGGATTCTTCTGCACAACAACACTCTTAGAAGATAGAAGCCACTGCCAAACTGGATTCTTGCTGCATAACTTCCCACCTTTCAGCAAAATATTTCCTAATTTAGCTTCTGATACGATCCACTCTTCAAAACGGCTTTCCCTGGAAAGAAGGTGCTCTCCATCAGCTGTTATGCTTGAAAGTTCAGAAACAACCGCTTTAGGTACGGCATTCAGGCAATAAGCAACTACGGGCAGAGTATTACCTGATATCATGAGCTTTAAACTTCTCATTTGGGCCACGGTATTCAACGTTTTAGCATTACACCCATTCAAAAACAAATTCTTTACAGCTTTTGGATGGTATTTGTAAACCGCGTAATTTGTAAACTCACCGGAATCATATATTTTTCTATTTTTTTGCAATTCTATACCGAAAATATTGAAATGTTTTTCTATTTTTCATTCACACTCCAAATAGTATTATACAAGATTTTTGTATTATTATAGTTAAAGACATATTTGTTCATGAGCACTAAATTGTCCGTGGCATTTAACAAGACTCAAAATCATAGTGATTCACCATATTCTGGGCCTTACTTTCAGCGTTCTGAGTGTATATTTCCTGTACGCCAACTCAGCCAGGAATGACAGTGCAAAAACAGCAGCGAGAGCAACCAAGGTCACAGGAGATCGGATCAGCAGATAGTAGGATAGTACCGCGAATGAAAAAATACATCCTAAGATGGCTAACCATATAATGTAAGGGTTCGCACTGGTTTCTTTGTACAGATGCAAATGTCCCACGTTAACGGCCGCATATATCAACAAAAAAGAAGCACTCCCTAACATTCCTATTCCCCCAAGATCTAAAAGGTTGGAAAACACTATCACGAGTGCTGCTGTGAGAAAAAGACCTTCAGGGGCTCTATTCCATATTTTCCTTTCAAACATCATGGGTAATTCTCCATCTTTGGCTATTGTGTAGCTAACATTTGCGCCGCCATAAAGCGTGGCATTTATTGCCGATGAAGTAGCAAACAGGGCAGCTATTGCGATGATCTTAAAACCTATTGCTCCCAGAAACGGTTTGGCCGCTGCTGCTACCGCATAATCACTTGCTTCCACGATCTTTGGAACAGGCAAGTTTCCGATGACAGCGATACTTGTAAAAACGTATATTAAGATCACTATAACCACGCTTATGTACAAAGCCATTGGTAATGTCTTCTTCGGATTCTTCATGTCCTCCGCAGCATTGGTCACCAATCCAAATCCTTCATAAGTAAGAAAAACGACTCCCGATGCGAAAAATACATCATTCACATGAGGCCAATGCGCCGGAGAAAGTAATGCAGGCTTAATAAAAAGAAATCCCACTACTGAGAAGAAGATCAGTACCCCAAGGTTCACTGTCACCACGAGGAGCTCGGAACGTCCAACAGCCTTTGAACCCATGAAATTGATAGCGGTGAAAAAGACAATAATAGACGTTGTGAAGATATGAAGCCAATAACCTGGTAGCCCAGGAAAGAAGATCATAGCATAGGCACCAAATGCTCTTGCATAAAGTGAAAGTGCAAATACGTACCCAATCCACAAGAGAATGTTAAATCCACCACTTATTATGCCATCCCCAAATCCTCTAACAAGAAACTCAACAGGTCCACCGGCAGAAGGAAATTTTGCTCCTAATTTTGCATAGGAATAAGTGCTTAACAAAGCCACTGTTCCAGCTATGACAAAAGATATGTACATGGCGTTTCCGGCTATTTGAGTGGCTGTTCCTAATAGGGAATAAATGCCACCTCCTACCATTCCTCCAATACCTATTGATACCGCCGACCATAATCCCATGATCTTCTTGTTGCTCATCAGTTTACTCCCTCCACAAAAAATTCTCACAACGCCTAATCTTTTTATAGCAAACATCGTACTTAAAGTAAATTCAAAATTGTTCTTACTTCA
>Ga0256840_1004348_pt1 | contig 10687 bp, 10 predicted proteins | sample 355202metaG_FD_185969 | JGI IMG/M metagenome (GOLD analysis project Ga0256840, IMG submission 185969) | Hydrothermal vent microbial communities from Mid Atlantic Ridge, Atlantic Ocean - 355-202 | ecosystem: Environmental > Aquatic > Marine > Hydrothermal vents | place: Atlantic Ocean: Mid...
GTTTGATCTCCTCGTCACTGAGGGATTTGGCAAATGAGATCATGATCGTACCGAACGCACTGCGTGTTTTGCCCTTTTTCAGATCGAAAAGACGTTCACGCAGTACTGACTCCTTACGTCCCTGAAGTCTGGGGGTCGCGCCGATCCCTTCGGCGTAAATCCCGTGACACGAACTACAGCCGTTCTTCATATAAAGCTGATGCATCGATTCGGAGGAAGAAAGGCTGGAGAGTATTGTTAGTAAGAGAGATACGTAACGCATTATATTACCCTTTTGCATAAATGTATTGTATACAAATGATGATATAAAAAAGTTTTTTAAAACTATGAAAAACATAAAAACAATATAAAAATAACAATAATTTAATCATGATATTAGTATAATCAAAATGTATCAGGTATTTGTGTGTATTGAAATTAGAAAAAGCCAAACCTGTTGTGAAGCAGGGACGGAAAGTTATGGGACTTGTATGAAAGCAAGTTCGCCAGACTGCCTAATATAGAGATATATGACTTCTTTATTTTGTGCATTCCGGTAATTCTATCGTTGGATAGATCTTTCCTCTCTACATATTCAGTATTTTGGCATCATTGGATTTCATGTAAAAAAGTAAAATAGTATTTTTGGGAGGTGTATTGATGAAGAAAATAACGAAAATAGGTAGGAGGATCTTTTGTATATTTTTATTACTGGGAGGAACATTGTATGCCATTGAAATACAAAATCTCTCCGAAGCAGTAGATGTTGCCGGTAAACAGCGTATGTTGAAGGATTATGCAATGATTGGTCTCCAAAATAAGTTTGGAGACCCACAAAAGGATCTTGAACAAATTATGTCAGATTTTGAGAACCATCTTGATTCTCTGATCGCATTCAACAAAGATCCCAAAACCGCACAGAGTCTTGAAAAAGTCAAAAAGATGTGGGAACCGATCAAAACAGCATTGAATGAAGCACCAAGCAAAGAGAAGGCGGGGAAGATGCAGGAAGACCTTGAGGCATTACTCAAACAATCCAATGAGGCAGTAGGTCTGTTTGCCAAGCAGACAGGAAAAGAGTCCGGAGAGATCATCAATATCTCGGGACGTCAGCGTATGCTTTCACAACGGATGGCGAGTCTGTATATGTTGAAGGTATGGGGTGTCGATGATCCTCAGTTCAAAGAAAAAATGGATAAGTCGATGAAGCTCTTCAAAGAGTCTCTTGAGAAACTGAAGCAATCGAAGATGAATACACCGGAGATCACTGCATTGTTACAAAAAGCAGAGCGCTCTTTCACCTTCTTTGAGATTATGAACAAATCAAAGTCAAAATTCATTCCGGCACTGATCTATAAAAAATCCAATGATATTCTGAAAGATATGAATACGGCAACCGGGCTGTATGCCGCTCAGGAATCAAAATAAAAAAGGAGTGAGAAGATGCTAAAAAAAGTAGTAACGGTGATCGGTTCTTCTATGGTACTTGGAGGATATCTCTATGCAGTAGAGATCCAGAGTGCCGAAGATGCCATCAATATTGCCGGTAAGCAACGGATGTACACGCAACGTATGCTGAAAGATTATGCGATGGTCGGGATGGGAAATACCTTCGGTGACCCAAGTGCAGACCTGAAGCAAACAATGGATGATTTTAGTGATCATCTGGCTTCGCTTCAAAAGTATGCCAAGCAGGAAGCTACCAAGAAAAGCCTTGAAAAGGTGGCATCTTTGTGGAAACCGATACAGGCAACATTGACAGAGAAACCAACCATTCAGAAGGTTGAGAAACTGCAGGAAGATCTGGAGAAACTGCTCAAAGCCTCTGATGATGTGACACAGCAGTTTGCCAAAGAGTCCGGCAAGAAGTCCGGTGAGATGGTCAATATCGCCGGACGACAGCGTATGCTTTCTCAGCGGATGGCAAGCCTGTATATGTTGAAAGTATGGGGTGTGGAAGATCCTCAGTTCAAAAAGAAGCTGGATGATACATTGACACTTTTCAAGGAGTCGTTGGCAAAACTCGAGACATCACCGTTAAACAATGATGAGAGCAAATCGTTGCTTGCAAAAGTGAAACGTTCTTTTATGTTCTTTGAAATGATGAACCGGTCAAATTCGAAGTTTGTACCGACACTGATCTATAAAAAGTCGAATGATATACTAAAGAATATGGATACAGTAACCAAACTGTATGTCAAAGCTAAGTAAAACAAGAAGAGGAGAATGAAATGAAAACAGAATGGATGAAACAAGTAAGTCTGGCAGCGGTAGCGGTGTTGGTGGTATCCGGTAGCAGTGTGTATGCAGAAGAGGGAACAACGGCGGCACCACAGGTGGTGACGAACAAGGCAGTTGTTGCAGATATGGTCAAGTTGATCGATGTGGCAGGAAAACAGCGGATGCTTTCACAACGTATTGCCAAAGATTATTTGTATATTGGAAAAAAGGTCGCGGTTTCCAAAGCGAGAAAGCAAATGAAAGCTTCTTTGGAAGAGTTGGTCTCCGCCCATAAAGTGTTGAAGGACTCCATTAATGATCCTGAGATACAAAATCTCCTTTCGTTCGTCGAGTTGAGTATCGAAGATTTCAAATCAACAGCCAATGAGCCGTTCAATCTTGATAATGCACAACTGATCATCGACCTGAGTGAATCGATGTTGGAGGGAAGCCAGTATGTGGTCAATTCTCTCAAAGAGAAAGTGAAAGTTAAAGAGTCAGCCATCGTTGGGAAGTCCGGTAAACAGCGTATGCTGGCACAGCGTATTGCCAAGTACTATATTGCCTATCAGGCAGGGATCAAAGATAAAAACACCGTTGATCAGATGAAGGCGGCGGTAGCGGAGTTTGCCAAAGCACATAAAACGTTGATGGCGAACCCTTCGAATACACCGGAGATCAATCGCCAACTTAACGAGATCGACAGACTCTGGAAGATCGTTTATAAATTCTATCTCAATATCGAAAAAGGCGGATTGCCATTGATCGTGTTCAACACTACAGATGATATTACCAAGAAGATGAACAAGATTACTGCACTGTATGTCGAGTTGTACAAATAAGAACTATTTGTTCGTCAGAGAAGGATAGAGAATGAAAAAAATCGTAATGACGTGTCTGCTGACAGGCAGCATACTGTATGGTGCGGTATCTGCGGAAACAGCAAATACAACGGTACAAAAACACCCGGATGAAACGAAACAGGCTGTAGTCACCCGGGGTAACGTCAAGATCATTGAGGCGACAGAGAAGATACGCTATATCAGTCAGGAGATGGCAAAAGAGTATCTCTTCCTTTTCAAAACACCACGACCGGATGAGACAAAAGTACGTCTGAAACAATCTCTGATCGCGCTTGCAGACAATCTACGGATCATCGCAACCACGACCAAAGATGAGGATACGAAAGATATTCTTGAATTTTTGGCATACAGCAAGGATCAGATCGCACAGATTGTCTCTGAAAAGGTCAGTGAAGAGAGGGCGGCATTGATGCTTGATTACAGTGAGACACTGCTTGAGGGGGCTGATTCGATCGCCCAGGCACATGCCTATGCGTTTAGTAAGGAAGAGCATATGTTGATTGTGACCAAGAAGATGGAGTATCTGATCGAGCGTATGATGAAATACTATATCGCATTGCATGTAGGGTTTGACAATCCGACCAACAATGAGCAGATGCGTATGGCGATGAAAAAGTTTGATGAGAATATGAAGCTGATAGAAAGTTATGCCTACCCTCAAGAGATCATAATGGTTGAAAATGAGATGATACATGCGTGGCAGGCGAATAAAGACTTCTTTAATCGGTCGGAGTCTCTTTTTATTCCAAAGCTGATGCTGCTCTCAACATCATCCATGGAATTATTGACCTCCAAGCTCGCACTTTACCATAATCAAAACCTCTAAAAGGAAAGCCGTATGAAATTATTGAACAACAAAAATATCTTTTCCTTTTTGATCCTGGTCGTGTTGGGTGTTCTGGGGTATTTTTCCTACCAGACCTATCTTTCATATAATACGTTTGAAACAGCTCGCAAGAGTGGAAAAGAGATTCGGTTTGTAGAGCTTGTCGACCAAACGTTGGATAGCTTGGAGGATGAACGCATCCAGAGTGCTATCTATATGGGGACTGCAGGTAAAAAAGGTATGGATACGTTGACAAAGAGTCGCGAGCTGGTGGATGAGACGCTCAAAAGTTTGCAGTCATATATCCAGAAGAATCCTCAGTTCGCAACATACCAAAAGCGTTTTTCATTGATCATGAAAAATATTCAATCAGTCAGAAACAAGGTGGATACACTCGGTTCAGACTATAAAAATATTTTTGTCGAGAGTTTTCATCAGGATATTTCCCAGCCTATGATCGGAGCGATGAAGATCATATCCGGGCAAAACGCTGATCAAAGAATGAAAGAGTATCTCAAAGCGTACACCTCCTATACCGCACTCAAAGGCAACCTTGTTCTGGAGGATACAGGTATTCTTTTTGTGCTAAACGGGCACTATCCTATGAAGGATGAGGATCTGGAAGTGTGGGATAATCTGCTTCTGTATGATCTCCTTCCTTCGTTGAAGACGATCAGCGATTTTGCGTTGCGAAAACAGCTTTCCTCTATTGTCTCCTCTGATGTGTACAATAAAATAGGGCGTAAGGAGCGTGTGGGTATCCTGTATGATGCCAAAAATGGAGCGTATCGTGTCAGTGTGCCGGCATGGATCAAGCAGAGCAGTACCAAAAAACAGTATCTCACTCAGGCTCAACATCTCTTACTGGGTGCCTCGCATGAACGTGCCTCCGCACTTTCTGACAAAAGCAGAAGTGTATTGGTTCAAAATGCGCTTTGGACAGGGGGTGTCCTGATACTCTTGCTGGTAATGTTGATCATCTATTACAATATCAACAAAGACAAACAACTTTTTGAAGATACCCTGCGTGATATCGAAGCGGTCTTGAACAAAGAACAGCAGCAGGAGCTGCAACGACTGATCGACAGCAGAGATATTAACAATATCTATCGTTTCCTTGTAGAAACGATCCGTGAAGCGAATCAGGCGAAGGATCTCTTCCTTGCCAATATGTCTCATGAGATCCGTACACCGTTGAACGGGATCGTTGGATTTACGCAGCTTTTGAAAGATTCTAAACTGGATGAAGAACAGCGCGAGTTTATCTCGGTGATAGAGCATAGTTCAGACAATCTTCTAAACATTGTCAACGATATTCTTGATCTTTCCAAGATCAAAGCAGATAAGATCGAGCTGGAGCATATTGCCTTCGATCCGGTAGAAGCGTTTGAATCATCGGTAGAATCCTACGGAGCACGGGCGGCTGAAAAAGGTATAGAACTTGGTGTTTATCTCGATCCTGAGCTTCCTCAGAAAATCATGGGTGATCCTACGAAAATTTCGCAAGTGATTGTCAACCTGATCAGTAATGCGATCAAATTCACCAAATCTAAGGGTTCAGTGGATGTTGTCATCGAAAAAACAGCAGAGAGCAACGACTATGTGACGCTGAAGTTTGCGGTATCCGATACAGGGATCGGGATCAGTGAAAGCCAGAGACAAAAGATCTTCGAAGCTTTCTCCCAAGCAGATGTCTCTACCAGCAGGAAATTCGGGGGTACAGGGCTTGGTTTGGCGATCTCCAGTAAACTGGTCTCTTTAATGGGGGGTGAACTGGATATTGAAAGTGAGGAGGGAAAAGGTTCCACGTTCTTCTTCACGTTGACACTTGAAAAAGCCAAGGAGCTTGAACCGAGAAAGATCATCAATATGCTCGGTTTCCATATCGGTATGGTTGACAAAGAGGGTGAGATGACCGCCAGTATCAGACGCAATCTCGAAGCCTATGTCACTTATACCGGAGCTACCTTTGGGGTATATAGTGATGAAGATGTCTTGCAGATGGATGACAATAAACTACCGGATGTATTATTTATTGATCATAACTATCATCAGAGAAAAGGAGAGATCGAAAAATACCTTGCTTTGCCGTGCAAGATCGTTTTGATGACTACCGGCGACAAAAAGAAAAGTATCGAAGATATCAGTGACAAGATTGATCGGATACTTTATAAACCGTTGAACCTGACAAAAACATTGAAAGCGCTGGAAGTTGCGTATGATGAGAAGATTCAGATATCTGCAAAACAAGAGGTTGAGCAGAAACGTATTCTCTTTGAAGATGTCCACATACTGGTGGCTGAGGATAATGCGATCAATCAAAAATTGATCAAGAATGTCTTGAACGGATTTGGTGTGGAAGTGACTCTGGCGGGGAATGGTGAAGAGGCTCTCAACCTGCGCATGCAAAATGAATATGATATGATCTTTATGGATATTCAGATGCCTATTTTAGGTGGGATTGAAGCGACACACAAAATCATGGAATATGAGGAGAAGCACCGTAAACATCACATTCCTATCGTAGCCTTGACCGCCAATGCGCTCTCCGGAGACCGTGAAAAATATATGGATGAAGGGATGGATAATTATCTCTCCAAACCAATTGACCTTGAACGATTGAATATTCTGTTGCAGGAGTATTTCCCTACCAAGATGAAGGTGCAGAATGGTAAAGAAAGCTCAGAGAAGTCCTATGATCAATCCGATGAAGTAAAAAATGCAAAAGAAAATGGAGTAGGTACCCAAAAAGAATCCGAAAATCCTGCTGAAACAGCTGTGCTGTTTGAAAATAACGATTCAGAGTTGCATACTATGGAAGAGGGAGAGACGGAAGTTGCAAAAGTTGTTACTACTGACAAAACCTCTGATATCGCTGATAAAGAGAACGTGAAGCCAAGGGAACAACGAGAGATATTGCTTTATCACTCTCTCTCTTTGATCGCTGACCTGTATGAGCGCATTTTGCAAAACCTTGGATATAGTGTTGACAAGATATTAAATGAAGATCTTTTTATGGATCGCATTGAAGAGGCTCAATACCAGTATGTATTGTTTGACGGAAAGCCTTTCATGAATATCAAATGTCTTGTTTCGGACATGATTAGAGACACAGGGGCAACACCATTTGTGATTTTAGCATCTGAAGGGAAAGAGAAAGATTTCTGTTGTGAAATACTTGAAGAAGGTAGTTCTGCTGATACCATCAAACAAACATTGGAAAAAGCTCAATAAGAAATTTTAGCCAAATAGAGACCTGAAGCGGGTGCAAGTGTATGGAGATGCTGTTTTTTACCTTCAAGCTGTTCTTTGAGTGTTTCTATATCGCGCAACCCTTGTGCATAGAGCATTGCCGCCTGTGTCATCATTCGTACTTGTGAACGCAGAAAGCCGTTGGCTTCAAAGGTAATGCAGTGCAAATCGCGAATTTGGTAGCTACGTGCGTTGTAGATGGTACGGATCGTGCTGTGTGGCTGCGATCCGCTCTTGTGAAAGTATCTGAAGTCGTGCTCTCCCTCAAAGTGTGCCAGTGCCTCCCTAAGACGCTTCTGATCGTAGGAGGGGAAATAGCCGATATAGTTTCGTTCAAATACCGTAGGAAAGGTTGTCTTGAAAATGTAGCGATAGAGACGTCTTTTGGCATCGAATCGTGCATGAAACGTCGGATATGTCCTTGTGAGGGTACGAAATCGGATCGCTTCGAGTTTTCGGTTGAGCAGGGTTTTGAGCTTGGCAAGATCCCTCTCCCAGAAAGGGGGAACATCGAAGTGGATCACCTGTCCTGTGGCGTGTACGCCTCTGTCCGTTCGACCACTGCCTGTGACGGCACTTTCTATCTGAAGTGAACGTAGTGTCTTCTCCAAGATGCCTGTGACGGTCTGATGTGTTGTTGTCTGCCGCTGAAATCCGTAGAAGGCACTGCCGTCATAGGCGATGACCGCTTTTATACGCATCTTAGAAGTACCTTGCAACTCGTTTTTGGAAGAGAAGCATACCACCGCCCAGTATCAAGGTCACGGCAACTGCAAGGAGGGAGAAATTGCCCCATTTTTCCAGAGATGAAGCGGTCAGATAGAGCAGTAACGCCGTAGTGAAGATGACAAGAAACGTATGGTTTGACTGGTAACGCGGATTGATCATCGTGAAGGCGGCAACAGAATAGACTGAAAGCAGCGGGATAAGACTGACAAAGAGAAAAAAGAGCATACGGTGCATGATCTTTGCATCCGTAGCTGCCTTTTGCCAGTAGGTGACAATATCTTCAAAATGAAAATGTCTTGTTCGGGTCGTATCGAAGGCTTCAAGGGTTTCGTACTGTGCTTCCTGCAGACTCTCCTGAGTATAGGTGTAACCATAGCCCTTTTGAAGAAGAAGAGAAGGTTGGTCGTTGCTGCGATGCATTATTCCCTCTGTGGCGGCAAAGAACTGTTCGTGAAGCATATCGGTACGGTTGTAGATGACAAGGTCCTTGAATCTTCCGGTGGTCTCATTCCTCTCTTTGACATAGACATAATACTTACCGAACTTCTGACCGAGTTTTCCCGGAACGATATTGAGTTTGGCTTCACTCTTTTTCTCCTCTTTGAACGACTTGTAGAGCTGTTTGCTCATAGGCATCGCCAAAAAAGAGAATGTCAGCAGCAGCAGAGAGAAGAGCAGGCTGATCCCAAAAAGGTTGTGCAGTATTCTTCGTGCGGGAAGACCGAGTGCATAAAGCGCAATAAGCTCATTGTCCGTGGAGAGTTTGACCAGCACATTGGCAAGGGCTGCAATGAAAGAGAGCGGCAGGGTATAGAAAACGATATCGGGTACGGAGTAACTAAAAAGTGTGAGCAGTTCGATGAAGGTAAGCTTGATCTGTGCGGTCAAGGCGGAGATCTTGACAAGGTAGACCAGTGAAATGATCAAAAAGAAAGGCAGGAATATCGTCAGGAACGACTTGGTGAAGTTCGTGGTGATATATCCTTTGATCTTAACCATAGATAAGCTTCTCCAGTAGCTGCGTAGCCTGTGTATCGTAGAGATAGACGATGAATGTCGCCATGGCAAGGAATGGAACGAAGGGTACACCCCTCTCCCGGTAGATGAGTGCCGGGATCATTGCCAGTATAGCGGAGAGGAAGATCGCCACGAAGAAATTGGGGAACCCAAGCAGGGCACCCATCGTTCCCGCAACGATCACATCTGCGCCACCCATCGCCTGACGGCGTGCAAGCAAGGAGGAGAGCAGCCCGATCAGATAGAGCCCGCCTGCCGCGATCGCGGCATACATTGCGGCATGAAGAAAGTCCGGTTGGATGAGGGCAAATGCCAGTGCGGCGAAGTTGACACTGTCAGGTACCGCCATATATTTGAAGTCGATCATCACCAGCGCCAGCAGTGCGGCAAACGAGAAGGCGACAAAGGGCAGATACCATACGAGACCCAGTTTCATATAGAGTGCAAGGAATATCAGACCGGTAAGCAGCTCTACCATCGGGTACTGTTTGGCGATAGGTGCCTGACAAAAGGCGCATTGCCCCTTGAGAAAAAGCCATGAGAGGATGGGGATGTTATGATACCACCTCAGCGGTGTCTTGCAGCTTTGGCAGTGTGAGGCAGGAAAGGCGATATTCTCTCCCTTTGGGATGCGGTAGATGACCACATTGAGAAACGAGCCGATCATTGTCCCGAAAATGAAAACCAAAAGTGCCGTAAGTATCGTGATCGTCATGCCAATCCTCCAAATCGTCGTGTGCGCTGTTCAAAATCGGTAATGATCTCGTCAAGTTCCTGTGTCGTAAAGTCCGGCCAGAGTGTCTGTGTGAAGTACAGCTCGGCATAGCTGATCTGCCAGAGCAGGTAGTTGGAGACCCGCTCCTCTCCGCTGGTGCGGATAAGCAGGTCGATATCACTGTAGGGGGTTTGAAGTGCCTGTGAGATCTCTGTTTCCGTTACTTCTCGTTTCCCCTCCCGTATGAGGCTGTTCACCGCATGCACGATCTCTGCCCTACCGCCGTAATTAAGCGCCAGTACATGGGTCAGGTCGGTGTTGTTGCATGTCGCCTCTTGGGTTACACGTATGCGTTCCTGAAGTTTTTTGGAGAATGCTGAGATATCACCGATGGCAAGAAAGCGTACATTGTTCTCCTGATAGGTGGCAAGTTCCTTTTGCAGGTATTTATCCAGCAGACGCATCAGGAAGTCGACTTCCAATTTGGGGCGTTTCCAATTCTCGGTACTGAAGGCGTAGAAGGTGACGGTTTCAATGGTGGGATGCTTGGCACAGTAGCGGGTGACATCACGGATAATCTCCACCCCCTGCTCATGCCCTTTGGTACGGTTGAGCCCTCGCTGCTGCGCCCATCTGCCATTGCCGTCCATAATGATCGCAAGGTTTTTGAGCACGCTTTTAGTCATCGGCGAGCTTTCGTGCTTCATCGAGGATCTTCGAAGCGAGGGTCAGTTTGTCCGCCTTGCCAAGCGGGGTGATATGATCGGGTGTGATAAACTCGATCTCGTTGCTGTCCGTACCGAAGCTGTCGCTGCCGCTTAGAAGATTGTAGCAGACGGCATCAACCTCTTTGGCATCAAGCAGTGCTTTAGCATTTTCCAGTCCGTGCGCTTCATCCATCTCTGCCTTGAAGGCAACGGTTCGGATGCCGTCTTTGTTGATACTGCTGAGGATATCGGGGGTCTGTGTCAACTCCAGCGTCCATGTCTCTCCAAGCATTGACTTCTTGAGTTTGCCGTTCTGTGGGAATGTTGGTTTGTAGTCCGAAACCGCTGCAACCATAAAGAGAAACGGTGTTTTTTGGAT
>Ga0256840_1004350_pt1 | contig 10685 bp, 9 predicted proteins | sample 355202metaG_FD_185969 | JGI IMG/M metagenome (GOLD analysis project Ga0256840, IMG submission 185969) | Hydrothermal vent microbial communities from Mid Atlantic Ridge, Atlantic Ocean - 355-202 | ecosystem: Environmental > Aquatic > Marine > Hydrothermal vents | place: Atlantic Ocean: Mid...
CAAACAGGTATTATTTGCTTGAAGTTGAATTGCATACCGGCAGGCATCATCAAATACGTGCACAATTGGCAAAAATAGGATTGCATATTAAAGGCGATTTAAAATACGGTTTTCCACGCTCTAATCCTGATGGAGGTATTCACTTGCATGCACGAATGGTTGAGTTTGTGCACCCCGTTAAAAAAGAATTGTTAAAGATTGTTGCAGAGCCGCCTGAGGATGTGCTTTGGAATGAGTTTAACAAATAAATGACTTTCTATATAGTTTCAAAAGAGCCACCATAAAGTTTATAATCAATCATTTTAGATTTTAAAGATTTTGATATCTATCGGTTTGCTCAAAAATTTAGCGCATCTTTATCAAAATTTATGGGTAAAAGCGAGTGTGCATTATCGAAAACTGATATTTTGCCTGAACTTGCCAGTATGATTTTAATGTTTTTCTGAAAACGTGTTTCGGTTTCTAAAATAACTTGACGACATGCACCACAGGGAGCAACCGGTTTTTCAATAAATTTATTGTTTTTTTGTGCAATAACGGCAATGGCTTTTACAGCCACATCGGGGTATTGTGAATTTGCCCAGAAAAGTGCTACGCGTTCAGCACACAAACCCGAAGGGTAAGCTGCATTTTCTTGGTTTGAGCCGGTAATTATTTCGCCGTTTTCAAGTAAAACGGCAGCACCTACCTTAAAGTCAGAATATGGTGCGTATGCATTAGCGGAAATTTCTTTTGCTTTATCAAAGAGTTTTTTTTCTTCGGGTTTTAATTCGTTTGCATTTTCGTATTCCAAAATATCTATTATTAATTGTCTTTTTTGCATAATAAACTGTTGAATTGTTAAACTGTTAAACTGTTATACTGTTGAATTGTTTAAACTTGTCCGCCAACCGGCGGATTGTTATACCAATTACTAATTATTTAGTTACCTATTATATTAAACAAGAGGGTTTTGGGTCGATTAAATAATTTTCAATGTCAAAACCGCGTAAAAAATCTTGTATTTTCAGTCGTTTTTTTCCTTCTAATTGAATTTCTTTTATGACAATGAAACCATCGGTGACAGCAATATGTAAATATGTTTTTTTATCGCTGTCTATATCGGCTGTTATCATTTCATGTTTTTCGGGTAAATAATCCGCTTCAAATATTTTTGCCGATAATATTTTGTCGCCTTCGATGCTTTGAAAAACAGTCCAAGCTGCCGGATAGGGGCTTAATCCGCGAATAAAATCATATATTTTCTTACCCTGTTGTTCCCAATTAATTTTACAATCGTTTTTAAATATTTTAGGTGCCGGTTTAAGTTGCGAAACATCTTTTATCAGCGCGTTTTGTGCTTTTGGTTCATAATTACCCTCGGCAATCAGATTAACGGTTCTAAGCACTAATTTTGCCCCTTTTTGCATCATTTTGTCGTGCAATGTGCCTACATTGTCGTTATGTGCAATTTCTATTTCTTCCTGTAAAATAATTTTGCCGGTATCTATTTCTTTATCAATAAAAAAAGTAGTTAATCCCGTTTTTGTTTCGCCGTTAATAATTGCCCAATTTATAGGTGCTGCACCACGATACTGTGGCAGGAGCGAGGCATGTAAATTAAATGTACCGAGTTTGGGGAGTTGCCAAACCATTTCCGGTAACATCCTGAATGCTACCACAATATTCAAATCGGGTTTTAATTCTTGAAGTTGTTTGTTAAATTCCGGATTTTTTAATTTTTCGGGCTGTAAAATGTTTAAATTTTGTGTTTCGGCATATTCTTTTACGGCAGATTTTCTTAATTTTTTGCCTCTTCCGGCGGGTTTATCGGGTGCTGTTACCACAGCAACTACATTATATTGGTTTTCAATAAGTTCTTTTAGTGGAGCTACCGCAAAATCGGGTGTGCCCATATAAATAATTCGTAAATTTTTTGCAATCATTAATTGTATTTTAATATTGTTTGCGTAGCAAAGGTATAAAAATTATTACAAATATTATCTATATTTTAATGTTCCAAATGTGCGAATTAAGTGTATATAATGGAATATTTACCATCCAAGTTTCTTTACGAAAATCAGACATCGAAGTCCTGATTGATAAAAGGGGCTTATATTTTTTTGCAAATACTTTTAGACTCTTTGCTTGTAAATTTTCTGCTGCTTTTACTTCAAGGGGAATAATTTTATTATTTGTTTGTATGAGAAAATCGATTTCGGCTTTTGATTTTTGTGATGACCAATAGTAAATATACAGGTCTTTTTGACTTGTAAGTTGCTGTAATACATATTGCTCGGTAAGTGCACCTTTAAATTCCTCAAATATGCTGTTTCCTTCTAAAAGCGTATGGCTATCTAATTGACTTAGTGCACTAAGTAAACCTGTATCAAGAATGAAAAGTTTAAATGTATTTATATCTTCATATGCTTTTAAAGGTATTGCCGGTTTATTTACATTATGAATTTTATAAACTAATCCGGTATCGACTAACCACGATAAGGCTAATTCATACTCTTTGGCTCTTGCCCCTTTTTTTAATAATCCGTATATAAATTTTTTATTTTCTTTTGATAATTGTGCAGGTATGGAGTTCCAAATCATTCTAATACGTGGAATAATTGTAGTAGGGGCATGTTTTGAGAAATCTTGTTCGTAAGCTGAGAGTATGTTGTTCTGTATCTCGCGAACACTATTATAGTCTTTGTTATTTGAAAATTCTACAACAGCTTCAGGCATACCACCAACAAAGTAGTATTGTTTTAATTTTTCAATGTACTTGTTTTTGAATGTTTTAATAAGTTCCCAATTTGCATTTTCTATTAAATCAATAAGTGCATTTTCATTTAAAGCGTGTAAAAATTCTTTGAAATTTAAGGGATAAAGATTTAAAAAATCAACTTTTCCTACAGGAAATGATGTATTTTTATGCAATGCTACACCCAAAAGTGAGCCTGCCGCAATTATATGATAATGTGGTACATTTTCGTAAAAATATTTTAATGAATTTAATGCTTCCGGTATCTCTTGTATTTCATCAAGGATAATTAATGTATTTTTAGCATCAAATTTTATCGAAGTTTCTATTTGTAAGGCATCAATGATTAAATTGATGTCATATTGTTCAAAAACTTGTTTTAAATGTTTGTGTGTTTCTAAATTTACATACATATATTGCTTATAGGCTTTTTCTCCGAATTCTTTCATTAACCATGTTTTGCCAACTTGTCTTGCACCTCTGATAATAAGTGGTTTTCTGTTTTTTGAACTTTTCCATTTCAAAAGATTGGTATATTCTTTACGTTGCATATTTTATTGAATTTATTTGATATTTTTTACAAATTTAATAAGAATTTACATTTTTCGGAAGAACTTTTGTGAAAACTTACATTTTTTCGTACGACTTTTTGTTGATTATTACATTTTTTCGTACGACTTTTTGTTGATTATTACATTTTCAGGAACGACTTTTTGTAATTTGCAGGCTTAATTCTGTAATTTATGAATATTTTTAACTTTGCCTTTTCTTTTAATTTTTAAAAATGAATAAAGCAGATTTATTAAAAAAAATGTTGCCGGGTTTTTTGCCCTTGTTGGTTTTTATTGTCGTTGATGAATATTTGGGTACGGAAGCCGGGATTTATTTTGCATTGGGCTTTGGGCTTATTGAACTGATGTACATATATTTAAAAGAGAAGCGACTTGAAAAATTTGTGATTGTTGATACCCTGTTTTTGGTCGTATTTGGTGGTATTTCATTGCTTTTGCACGATGATATCTTTTTTAAATTAAAGCCTGCGCTGATTGAGCTAATTTTTGTTTTATTAATAGGAATTTCTGCTTTTTCCGATAAAAATATTATGATGAAAATGGGGCAGCGCTATATGAAAGGTGTTGAAATGAACCCAATGATGGAATTGCAGTTTAAACGTAGTTTAAAAGTGATGTTTTGGCTCTTTCTTTTGCATGTGATTTTGATTATTTATTCAGCTTATTATATGAGTAAAGAGGCTTGGGTATTTATCAGTGGGGGCTTATTTTATATAATGTTTGGTGTGTATTTTATTTTTGAACTAATACGTAATAAACTAAAATCCAAAAGATTAGTAGGAGAGGAGTGGCTGCCTTTAGTGGACGAAACCGGTAAGGTAATTGGCAAAGCGCCCCGTTCGGCTTGTCATTCGGATAAAAGTTTGTTGCACCCCGTGGTACACGTGCATTTTTTTGATGAAAACGGTCGTATATTTTTACAAAAACGTCCTGAAAATAAAGAAACACAGCCGGGAAAATGGGATACGGCTGTGGGTGGGCATATATCGGCAGGCGAAAGTTTAGAAGAAGGTTTGGAAAAAGAGGTTCGAGAGGAGATTGGTATTACAAATGCTGATTATCAATTTATTAAGAATTATGTATGGGAAAGTGATATTGAGCGTGAGTTGGTTTACTTGTTTTTTGCAAAAACCAATCAAAAAATTAAAATTAATAAAGATGAATTAGCAGACGGAAAATTTTGGACTTTTAAGGAAATAAAAAAGAATTTAAGAAAAGGAATTTTTACCCCTAATTTTGAAAATGAATTTGAAAATGAAATTTTACCTTTGGTAAAGTTGTAGTATTTATTAAAATTTTTGCCACAGATGCACAAATTAGTGGATGTAATAATTGTTAATTTTCTGATATTTAGTATTTTATGTAAATTTTAAAAGCTATAATTTAAATTATTAAAAGTTTTGCCACAGATGTACAGATTAGTAAATGTGTATAATGATTACTTTATTGATTTTTAGTGTTTTATGTGAATATTTTGGACGAACGACATTAATAAAGAACCATTTATTTTTTATTAACCAATTGCAATCAAAATAAGAAGGATAATTGTAATTACTATTGCCGAAAATAATGCAGAGAGGAATAGGAAATTTGTTTTTTTTATTGCCCAAACAATAATTCCTGCAATAAGGTATAATACAACGATTATTATTAATAAAAAAATGAAAGTATCCGCTTTACCAAATGCACCAAACTCAGGGTCGCCCTTGTTTTCCATAAAAAAAACAGCATAGAGCATAAGCAATAAAAATATTGCCGGCACACCAAATTTTACCCAATTTTTAATTTTTGTTATCATGTTAATTAGATTTTTAAAGATGAAACAGCATATTAAAAGTTTAATCTAAATTTAATACATTTTTGAATTTTATGCTAATTTGATTTTATATTTTTTTGTTAAACTTATTTAAGGAGCTAAAATCTTATGCTTTTTGTTTATATGATAGTTTGCTAATTGTTAAGTTTTATTGCTGTATTGTCATTTATTGTTGAATTTTAGCGAATCGCATTTTAAAACATGTGCAAGTTATAAGTTAAAATTACCCTTTAAGCTTTTAATATTTCAACAGGTTATGTATCACAGTCCATTCCGTCAATTTCTCATCGAGTTGTTTTCTGGCATTGGCAGGGCTGGTAGAGCTTAATGTATGATAAGAAATATATTCTTTTTTAGTAAAATATCGATTATAAAATTTTTCAGCACTTTTACCGTTAAAAATGATGTGTCGGATATTTGGGTATTTTAACAATAAATCATTGATATTATTGGCTTCTTCATTTTTAATATTTGAATCCAAACTACCTTCGCGAAAACAAAGTTTAAGCGTATCCCATAGTGCCAAATTGTTTTCAAGGATCAATTTTTTACGTGTTTCATAATCTTCCGAGAAATTTTGATTGAATAAGCGAAACATAATTTTCCAAAATGCATTGCGCGGATGTGCATAATACTGTGCTTCTTCAAGTGATTTTATGCCCGGCATAGTACCAAGAATTAAAAGCTTACTTTGTTTATTAATAATTGGTGGAAAAGAAATTGATTTCATACTGCAACGCTTGTTGATAAATTATGGTCTTATTTTCGTTAAACTGTGTTAAAATTCAAGCAAAATTATACCAAATATTTTTATTTGTAGTTAATTAATTTTACTTTCACATTAATTTAGCTATTTATTGAATATTTTAAATACTGAAACGATAAAATTTATAAATATAATTTTAAGAAGGATATGAACAAAAAGATAATCCAATATGTATTACCGCTTGGTTTAATATTATTTTTTGCATTTACTGTTTATCATACAGGAAATAAGGATAAAGTACTCCTGGAAGTAGTGTCAAAAACATTGCAGGCAGGGCATTATGAAGCTTATGAAGTTGATGACATGATATCTGCCAGAGCTTATAAGCAGTTTTTAGAAAGTTTGGATTACGGGAAACGCTATTTTTTGAAATCGGATATTCAAGAATTTGAAAAATATAAGTACCTGATTGATGATGAGATTAATAATTTAAGTTTTGAGTTTTTTGATAAATCAACGGATGTAATTACTGAAAGACAAAACGAGGTTGAGCATTTTTATAAGCAACTGCTTGCAAAGCCTTTTGATTTTAAGAAAAATGAACAATTTGAGACAGACCCTGAGAAATTGGATTTTCCGAAAAATGAAAAAGACCGTAAAAACCGTTGGCGTAAATTATTAAAATATCAAACTTTAGTAAAACTAAATAACCTTCTGGAGCGACAAGAGAATGCAATTGCAGATAAGGATACTTCGTATAAAGTGATGCCTTTTGATTCCTTGGAAGCAAAAGCACGCAAGCAAGTTGCTGAAGATTATAAGCAAATGTTTCGTAGATTGCATCAACAAACTGATAAGGATCGAATGAATGCCTATTTGAATGCCTTTGTACAAAGTTACGATCCGCATTCGGAATATATGTCGCCAAAGGAAAAGAAAAATTTTGATATTCGTATGTCTGGTCAATTTGAAGGAATTGGTGCTTCTTTGCAAGAGCTGAATAACGGATATATTAAGGTAGTACGTATTATACCCGGAAGTGCATCTTGGAGGCAAGGCGATTTAAAAGCCGGAGATATAATTCTTAAAGTTGCACAAGGCAGTGATGAGCCGGTAAGTATTGTGGGAATGCGATTAGATGATGCGGTTCAGTATATTAGAGGTAAAAAAGGAACAGAAGTAAGGCTTACCGTTAAAAAACCGGATAACTCAATAGTGGTAATTCCTATTATTCGTGATGTAGTAATTTTGGAAGAAACCTATGCTAAATCGGCAATTTTAAAAGATGAAAATTCAAATTTTAAAGCCGGTTATATTTATTTACCTTCTTTTTATGTCGATTTTAAAAATCGGAACGGAAGACATTCTTCAAAAGATGTTGAAATCGAAATCAATAAATTGAAAAAAGAAGGTGTTGATGGAATTATTTTGGATTTGCGTTACAATGGCGGAGGTTCTTTGCAAGATGTGGTGGAGATGGCCGGCTTATTTATTGATAAAGGTCCCGTTGTACAAGTAAAAGGTAGATACGGTAAACCTTATATTTTAAAAGATTCGGACCCCAAATTACAATACGATGGTAAATTGGTTATTATGGTTAATAAGTTAAGTGCTTCGGCTTCTGAAATTATGGCTGCTGCTATGCAAGATTACGGAAGGGCTGTAATTGTAGGTAGTCCCGTAACTTACGGGAAAGGCACTGTGCAAAAAATTGTTAATTTGGATCAGATGCTAAATAGAAATTACAATGATTTAAAACCCTTGGGGAATATGCGCTTAACCATTCAAAAATTTTATCGGATAAATGGTGGGGCAACTCAGCTGCGTGGTGTAAAAGCCGATATAATTTTACCCGATATTTATGCCGGTATTGATATTGGTGAAAGTGAGTTGCAAAATGTTATTCCTTGGGACGAAATTCAACCTGCACAATATACAAAATGGAAACACCCGATTACTAATCTTGATGAAGTGAGAACAGAAAGTATAAAGCGTATAAGCACTAATAAAAATTTTAATTTGATTAAACAGAATGCGCAAAGGGTGAAAGAGCAAAAAGAAAATACTTTAATTAATTTGAATTTGGAAAAATACAGGGCTGAACGTAAAAAAATAAAAGAAGAAACAAAAAAATACGAAAATGTGTTTAAAGAAAAAACATCAATTGATGCTTTAATTTTATCAATAGATAAAAATCAGATGAAAACAGATACTACTAAAATGGCATCGTTTAAGGATTGGATAAAAAATATTGAAAAAGATGGTTATATTGAAGAAACTTTTAAAATTTTAGAAAGTTTGAAATAGTTTTTAAGCGTTCAATGTGAATATAGAGAAAACTCAAATTGTCTGACAATAGAAAGACATTCTGAGTTTTCTCTTTTTTTATGCGTATGAAAGAAATGTTTTGAAGTCCTAACGGACGTTCAAAAGTTATAAAGGGAAACGTTTTGAAGTCCTAACGGACGTTCAAAAGTTTTTTAATATTGCTTGATTAATTTTTTTTATCAGTCCGGGTCCTTCATAAATAAAACCGGTGTAAATTTGAACAAGAGCAGCACCGGCTTCTAATTTTTCCAAAGCATCTTCAACACTCATAATACCGCCTACCGAAATTACCGGAAAAGCATTTTCCGATTTTTTTACAATATATCGTAAAATTTCTGTTGAACGATTTTTTAAAGGAGCACCGCTTAAACCTCCGGCGCCAATTTTGTCAATATACTCTTTGGGGTAGGATAAGCCTTTTCGCTCAATGGTTGTATTGGTTGCTATTAAGCCGGCAATCTTTGTTTCTTTAATAATTTCTATAATATCATCTATTTGTTCAAATGCTAAATCAGGAGCAATTTTTAATAAAATAGGCTTGCTTGTATCTTTCTGATTATTAAGGCTTTGTAAGTGCTTTAGTAGTTTTGTAAGCGGTTCTTTCTCTTGTAAGTCTCTCAAATTAGGCGTGTTAGGCGAGCTTACATTTACTACAAAATAATCTACATACGGAAACAGACTGTTAAACGCTTTTTCATAATCCGAAATTGCATTTTCGTTGGGTGTAATTTTGTTTTTACCGATATTTCCGCCAATAATTATTCTAGATTTTCTTTTTTTCAGATTTTTAATTGCCCTATCTACGCCTTTATTGTTAAAGCCCATGCGGTTAATTAAAGCTTTGTCTTTTGGTAAACGGAAAATTCTGGGTTTTGGATTGCCCGCTTGCGGCTTGGGGGTTAGTGTCCCGATTTCGACAAAACCAAAACCCATATATCCGAGCATGTCAAAAGCTTCGGCATCTTTATCCAGTCCGGCAGCTAATCCTATAGGATTAGGAAATTCAATTCCGAAAACTTTATGTTTCAGTTTATCATTATTTATCTGGAAATTCTTTTTTAAGAGTAAAGAAGCTCCGGGAATAAATTTTGCAAGTTTAAAAAAAGCAAATGTTAAATTATGAATTGTTTCCGGTTGAAATTTAAAAAGGATGGGTCTGATAATTGATTTATACATTCGATAAATTTTTTTGCAAAAATAAATTTTTAATTGAAAATAATGATGCATAATCTTAAAAAAGGAAAAATTTTCCTGCTACTTTTTGGGCTTTGAGAATAAAATATATTGTATCGTACGTAAGGAATGAAAAAAATATTCAATTCTCAGGGACTTAAAATCAGGATTTTTTGCCGGTTTTTTTAGGGCTTAATTCTTCAAAAGTCCCGTCGTCAAAGAAAACTACGATGCGTTCAATGTTCTTAACCGGAGGTATTGTATTGTTTACAAATTGTACCGAATTAGAAGAGTTTTCCTGTTTTGTATCTATTTTTTCCGATTTTTCTTCTATAGGTGTTGATTTTTGTAAATTTTCATCAAAACTCAATGACGATTGTTGCGTTTGTTTATACATTTCGCCTTTGCCGATAATTAACCAATCCGGATTCAGGGTAGGGAAGTTTTTTAAAACTTTTTGTATAAAATCCAAACTTGGTTTATTTCTTCCAGATAAAATATGAGAAATGCTTGAACGCTGAACCTGTAAAATTTCAGCAAATTTTGAAGAAGATAAATTTTCTTCGGTCAATAGTTTCAAAATCCTGTCTTTTATTTGCGAATTTATCATGTTACAAATGTAATAATTATTTTGTTTACATATGTAACTTATGTAAACGATTGGTGTTTACATTTGTATATCGTAGATACTTATGACAAGTTGTATTTTTTAATGTATTAGCAATTCAAGAACTAATTTGATGCTTTGCTGCTTCAAGATTAATTTTTTAACTATAAAACGCTTCAATTATCTAAAAAACTGCATAATACAATGTCATATTTTCAAAAAAATTACAATTTATACTGTCGGAAAAGCCAAATTATTCTACTTTTTCTTTGTAAAAGGCATAAAAAACCCGTGTTCATAATTTTTACTTTAAATAATTTATATAAAACATTGGTTATCAAACTATAAAACGATATTAATACACATATGTAACCAAGAATTTACAATTATTTACTTATTAATCTTTGGTGTTTAAAGTATATCATCAATTACAGAATGTATTTTACTGGTTTAGTGATAAATATAGAGCATATTATAATTAGATGTTTATTTATGTAAAAGATAATATCCATATGCACTAACACAGAGTGTTTACTTTTGTAAATAGCTGATTTTTTGTACGTTTGTTTAGTGTTGTAAACGGTTTTTGTCTTTATTTACATTTGGATACAAATAATAAGAAACTTGTAAAATTTGTTTTGGAAAAAAACTTAATATATTTTCCGGGGAAAATGTTTTTTAAAAAACGGATGCTTAGGATGTGCTTAATTTGACAAAAGAATGTTAATTTAATTTATGCCATAGAT
>Ga0256840_1004351_pt1 | contig 10684 bp, 10 predicted proteins | sample 355202metaG_FD_185969 | JGI IMG/M metagenome (GOLD analysis project Ga0256840, IMG submission 185969) | Hydrothermal vent microbial communities from Mid Atlantic Ridge, Atlantic Ocean - 355-202 | ecosystem: Environmental > Aquatic > Marine > Hydrothermal vents | place: Atlantic Ocean: Mid...
TGCTCTGCTCAATACGATGTGCAGCCATCTGTGAACCATCAATCAAAGAGTCAATGTCAGCCTTCATTAATCGAGCATAAGAACCTTCTGAGACATCCCCTGCAAAAATTAGAGACTTATCCTCTTTATTAATGGCTAACACTGAACGGATTATGGCTTTTGAAGAGAAATTATTTTTAACATTAAACGGAAATTGAAGTCCACTCCCTGGTAGTCCATCAGCATATTCACCTAGATACTTCTTATAAAGTGCCAGTGCTGGTTGTCCATCTATTTCATAAACAATATTACCTTTAGACTTTGTAATACGACGGTAGATACCAAACTCTTCCCAACCAGCATAACAGCCATGAGTAATACTCAAAGCCTCACCATAAAACCCAACAGCAACAATACGGTTTTGCTTAGCTTTTCCATTTGCAATAACCCAAGTCTCTTCAAACTCTTTACCATCTGCTGCCAAACCACCTGTAATAGGCAAACTGTAATTCACAGCCCTATTGACACCCTTCGCCAACAAAGAACCATTTCCATTAAGTCCATCAGAAAGAATAAAAAGATGTTTTAAACCATCTTGTGCTAACTGAGCAATAAGCTCTTCTGATACTTTTTGAATATCATCTTCTGATGTAAAATCTTTAATGGCAATCTCAACACTGCCCTTCTCAAAAGAGACAGCTGTTGCTACAGCTAAAGATTCATCCAATTGACTTCCTAAGATATTACCACTAGAAGAGCAACCTACAATATCAGCTTTGGGATACAGCACTTTAATTGACGCATACAGATGCGCTTCTTTTATAACTTTACTCTCTCCAAATAAAAAAACAATCGTTGCATCTTCTAAAGGTGTTGTAGTTTCATTAGGATATTTCCATTCCCCATCATACGTCACTGTTTCTGTAATCATACTATTAATTCTCCCTCCTATTAATATAGGTCACCTATTTAATTGAATTGAAAACTTCTACCCAGCCATCATCCCATAAGGACGAGCCAGTTTCTCTTTTAACTGGTAAAGACTCACAGAACGCCCTTCACGAGCAAACTCACGACCATCCATAAATACTATCATGGTTGGAACAGAAAAAACTTGATAGTGAGCAGCAATCTCTGGGTTTTCATGAGCATCGAGGTAAATCTGTTTTAACTGTGAAAACTCTGTATCAAAAAGCTCTTTGAACTTAGGTCTAAGTGCATGACAAACGTTACAATTTTCGCCTGAAAAATAGAGGAGAACTCCAATTTCTGTTTTTATGGTGTTTTGTAGTTCTTCTAGGGGCATGGGGTTCCTTTAGTTCTTGGAAGTGATGGCTTATTTGGTAACGAAGCTGAAGCTTCGTTACCAGTTCAATTTTTAATTTATGCATATTTGTGTCGGGATGAGGGAAACCCGACCTACGGTGGTTTAATTAAACCACCTATTCAAACAGAGAATACTCTTCTTTAATCTTAGGAAGCATCGTTCTATCCAAAGCATAAACAAAGGCATAATTATAATAAGCATTCTTCAAAATATGACGAGCCTCATCCACATTGACATACCAGTTTGGTCTATCAACCCCATCAACCTTCGTTTTTGGAGGCGTAAGCACAATGGTCTTTACCCATGCACCGTTATAACGAACATACTCACGAGCTTTATTAATGTCAGCCAAATTGTCCGTAAAAATAGCAACCTTATCACTCTTACTTGGTACCATAACATTTAAAAATCCATCTATAAACACAGGAACAAAATGTTTGGTGTACTTTACTCTGTCCAAATCATAAGGGAAATGGTGCAGGTCACAGAAGTCAATCACACGCTGTAAAATATCCACATGAAAAGGAGTAATATCTTTCTCTTGATAGATATAATTATTTATTTTAAATGTTGTCTTAAAAAGCGTATCGGTAATAATCTCACAACTCGCCTCTTTATTTAAAACAGCAACATCTGGTTTTATCATCTTCATAAGTTCAACATCTGTACCGATAAACATCTTGGCATCAGAGTTCAAAATCTTCTCAAACATCTTTCGCCAATCATCTGGCAAAATATCCACATTTGATTTTTGCGTCACCACCATCTTCATAAATGACAACTCATGCTCTGTAAAGAGGTAAAAACTCGCTTCACGAGAAATTAAAACATAACGAATCAGTTTAAATGCAGCCTTTTGAATGTCATTAACCTGTATCCACGCAACTTCATTATCAGTTATTTTAATATCTGCATCAGCGTAGATAATCCCATACGCACCATTTTCTAATGCTCTGGCTATCTCCTCTTTATCGTTAGAGATAAAAAGGTCACCCTCCTCTACTTTTGAAGGAAAAACAGTTACTGAATTTATAGCTGAAACGGTTGGTTCAGTAATAAGTGTTCCTGCTGTCAGGTTTAATAAATCTTCTATTGTCATTAACACTCCTTAGCTTATTGATGTACCAATGGTTTTTGGCTTCTCTGGACGAATTAAACACAATCCATCTTTATCTTTTGCTGCAAGTAGCATACCCTCTGACTTCATACCCATCAGTTTTGCTGGTTTTAGGTTTGCAACCACACACACTTGTGTATTTAAAAGTTCTTCTGCTGAGTAGAACTCTTTAATTCCTGCTACCACTTGTCTTGGCTCATCTTCACCAATGTCTACTTGAAGTAAAAGAAGTTTTTTACTTTTTGGAACTTCCTCTGCTTCAACAACCTCTCCAATTTTAAGAGAAGTCTCAAAGAACTGGTCAATCCCAATAAGAGCAATTCCTTCAGTTGGGGTAACGTCTTTATTTTTTTCTTTTCTAGCTGCTTTTTTAGCTTCTGCTTCTTCTTGCTCTTTTTTTAAAGCCTCTAATCTTTCATCGACCAAAAGCTCTTCTTCTATTCTAGGAAAAAGGGGATCTCTTTTCTCAATAGTAAAGGGAACTAATATTTCATTATTTCTAATATATTTTATAAATGTTTCAGGAGTAATTTCAAAACCTAAAGCTTCACAAATAGTACTTGTAGTCTTTGGCATAACAGCATGAAGCATCAACGATACCTTAGCTAAAATGGTTGCAATCAAACCATTCAACGCCATGGTCTCCTCTGTTTTACCCTCTTTTATCATTGTCCATGGTTGGTACATGTCAATGGCTTTGTTCGCCACGGTTAATGGTCGCCACAACTCTTCTAAAAATCTATGAAGTTGAAGCTCAAATATCAATGGTTCAAGTTTAGTAAGAGAAGCTTCTACCTCATCAAGCTCTGCTTGGTAAAACTTACTCACCAAATCAGACTCTACTCTACCTTCAAAGTACTTACCACTCATCCCAATAAGACGATTTAAAAGGTTTCCAAGATCATTTCCAAGGTCCGAGTTTATTCTGTCCATTAACGCTCGTTGTGAAAAGTCACCATCTCCACCAAAAGGAACCTCACGTAGCATAAAGTAACGGAAGTTCTCTAAACCATACGCATCTGCAACCTCTTTAGGGTCAACAACATTACCTTTTGACTTAGACATCTTTTCACCATTACGTGTCCACCAACCATGAGCACCAATGTGCTTTGGAAGAGGCATATCCAGACTCATCAAAAATGCTGGCCAATAGATGGCATGAAAACGTAAAATATCTTTACCTATAAGGTGAACACGTGCTGGCCAAAACTCCATGTTCTCTTCATCTGTTCCATAACCCAGTGCTGTCAAGTAGTTCATAAGTGCATCGAGCCAAACATACATCACATGTTTAGGGTCATTGAACTCTTCTGGTAATTTAACACCCCAGTCAAAAGAGGTACGAGTAATAGAGAGGTCATTTAACCCACCCTCTACAAAACGAATCACCTCATTACGTTTACTCTTTGGTAAGATACAATCAGGATTCTCTTCGTACCATGCCAACAATCTATCTTCATAAGCAGAGAGCTTAAAGAAGTAACTCTCCTCTTCTACCACCGATGTAGGTTTACCACAGTCTGGACAAAACTCACCATCTACCAGTTGCAGTTCAGGGAAAAATGTCTCACAAGAGATACAGTAATGCCCTTGATAGGTATCTTTATAAATATCACCTTTTTTGTGCATGGCAGTAAATGCTTTTTGAACCCCTACTTTATGGTCTGCATCAGTGGTTCGTATAAACTTATCATAAGAGATATCAAAATCATCCCAAAGGTCTTTAAACGTTTTTGAAATCTCATTAGCATACTCTTGAGGTTCACGTCCTCTTTTTTTAGCTGACTCTTCTATTTTCTGACCATGTTCATCGGTACCCGTCAAAAAGAAAGTATCTTGCCCAATAAGACGAGCATAACGTGAAATAGTATCTGCAATAATAGTAGTATATGCATGACCGATGTGTGCAACATCGTTAACGTAGTAAATAGGTGTAGTAATATATGATTTGTGACAAGACATGAGTAGTTTTCCCTTAAACAAATGAGTTTAGTTATATTTATTAAAAAATATTTTTCGTGATTTTATCTAAATATTGCTGTTACTTCAACTTATTACGAACATTATACAAGTTCCAGTAAATATCAATGGCTTCTTCCAGCTGTTTGTCGCTTAGCAGACTTTTATCTTTAACAGAAAAACGGTCAATAAAAAGGTCGGTCATGACGGATGTCTCTTCCATTGGATGTTTTAAAAAAGCTTTTAAAGACGCTTTAAAGGTTTTTTCCCCACTAAATGTCTTGAGATACCTCATGTACATATGCTCTAATGAGAGAGGTAAATAGCGATGACAAGGGATACAGTTACGTTCATAGATATTTATCTTATTCTCTTCACGCCTCTCTCTATTTGTATCATTATTATCTTTCTTTAGCACTTCAGCATAGAGTATACTATTTAAAATCAGCCCTAGCATCATGGTTCTTTTAATCATCTTAAGCCACCTTTTTTTAACTTCTCTTTTACAAGGTCTACACGCATAGTGGTACCCTCCCCTAAAACCGACTCGACACTTATTTTCAAATTGTACTCATCAATAATACTTTGTACAATATTAAGACCAATACCAAACCCACCCTCAGAGCTGTTAAATCGTGTATAACGCTCAAACATGGCAGAGACTTTTGATGCTTCTATACCAATACCACTGTCTTCAACCATAAAATAATCTTTCCGTAAAGTAATGCTAATGTTTCCCAAACGCTTATTATATTTAATAGCATTGGAAATAAGGTTATCAATGACACGTGTCATTTTGTTTACATCCATATATATCGATGAATATTGCAAATCTAAATAAAAGGTGATTTTTTTAGACCCTGCTGAAATGGTAAAATAGTCTACTCTATCTTCAAAAAGCTTCTTCAAGTTTATCCACTCATTGTTTATCTGCTTATTGTGATTCAGAGTTAAATAGGTTAAGTCTTGGTAAAGATGTGAAACTGTTTTAGCAGCGATATTTATACGGTCCAACTTTTTTCTGTTTTTCTCTCCCATGACATCCGTGTCCATCATCTCAATGTTGGCTAAAATGGCTGCAATAGGCGTATTTAACTCATGGGTGGTATCTTTTATAAAGTCATCAAGTAACATAATAGAATTTTTCATAGGACGTAGAAAAATCTTAACAAAAATAAGACCAAAAATAGCCAATACTATTAAGGTAAATGTCCCCAATATAAAAATGTTGGTGATGGTCTCTTCATACCAACCTTCATCTTCATCAACCTCCAAAAAGAGGTATTTTGCTCCTAGATAGTAGTCATCGAGATATTTAACAAAATGGATGGTATCCCCTTGCCTATAGATCTCTTTATCAAAATTAATATGTTCATTTTTTAGAGTAGAAAAAATTTTTACACGCTCTATGTCATAAATAGCTGAACGATAATTATAACTACGTGGATATTGGGTGCGTGAGGGGAAGTAGTGGTGTAGAAGCTTTAACTCTTTGACTTGCTCATTGGCATAATCAGAGAGTTCTGTTCTCTGCTCAGAGAACATTAACTTCTCTTGACTTTGATAGTAGAAAACTCCTAACAACAGTAGAACCATTGTTACAAGAACAATATAAAGAGAAAGAAACCTCGTAAGTGAACTCTTTTCACTACTCCGAAGTAAACTTGTACCCTTGTTTTTTGATGCTAACAATTCTATCCTTACCTATAATTTTACGAATGTTTTTAATGTAAGTTCTCAGTGCTGTATCACTTGGATCCTCATCATAATCCCATAACTCTTTATAAATTCTATCATGAGAGAGTACTTCATTGGGTTGTTTCATAAAAAGTTTAAAGAGTGCAGACTCTTTGTTTCCCAAAGTTTCAGCCATGCCATTAACCAGCAACTCATTTGATTTGGTGTTGTACTCAATGTTTTCACCAAGAGAAATGAACTCTGTAGACTCATGAAAAAATCCTCGTCTCAACAGTGTCTCTACACGAATAATTAACTCTTTAAGCACAAAAGGTTTACGAATGTAGTCATCACAACCACTCTGAAAACCCTTTTCCAAATCATCAACACCATCTAAAGAGGTGATAAAAATAGACGGAGCCAATACATCGTTTTCTCTCGCCTCTTTCAACAAAGTAAATCCATCCATACCTGGAGTATTAACGTCTAAAAGCAATAAATCATACTTGCTCTCATAGAGTCTGTCTTGTGCTTCATGTCCATCATACGTACTCTCTACACTGTAACCCTCTTCTTCTAAAAACTCTGTTATCGTTTCATTAAGATTGGCATCATCTTCTAATAGTAGTATCTTTGCTTTAGCCATTATATACCCCTTTTTATATGTATTGTTTCGCCCAATTCACAAGACGTGTAGCACTCATCCCACCAGAGAGACGGTCGATCTCTTCTGTTCCTTTGAAAACCAATAGAGTAGGAATACTCTGTATGCCATAAATGGCTCCCAACTCTTGATGCTCTTCAGTATTTACTTTTAAGAACTGCACTTGTAAAGGGAGCGCCAATGCAGCCTCTTCAAATGCTGGAGCCATCTGAATACAAGGTCCACACCAAGGAGCCCAGAAATCTACAACAACAGGTATCTCACTGTTAACTAAAACATGTAACAAATCTTCTTTATCAACCTCTAGAGGTTTTTGATTCAACATGGACTCCTTACAGTCTCCACAGTTTGCTTTAGCATAACTCTCTTTTTTAGGTATTTTATTAACTTTACCACAATGGGTACAAACAACTTTTACACTCATATTTGTTTCCTTTTATCGCTATAAGTAAGTATTATATCCCATTTAGATTAATGAATTGTCAAAATATTAAGATAATTTCAAAAAATTATATTATTATAATCAATATGAATGAGGAGTAAGCCCATGATTTTTTCAAAACTTATAAAAAATCTTTTTATGATTTTAGTGGTTGTTGTAACGGTCATTGGACTCTATATGCTCACTGCTTTTATGCTCACCCTCTTTCCTAGTAAAAGTCTAATAACAACAGAAAAAGAACAAAAAATCTACATCCTTTATAATGAGATGCACAGTGATATACTCTTCAACTTAGAAGAGCTATCCGATTCTACATCGAGCCAATGGATAAAAGAGTTACCCCTTATCATAGGTAAAAAAGGTTACATTTCTTTTGGTTGGGGAGACAAAGAGACCTACCTCAACACACCCACATGGAGTGAAATAAAAGCCTCTACCTCACTTAAAGCACTTTTTATCAATACCCCTTCTCTTATGCATGTTGGCTACTACCCTAGTATCAACTATTTTCCTGAAATTAAAGTCGTAGCACTGAGTGAAACTCAAAAAGAGACGTTAACAAAAACCATATTTAAAAGCTTTAATTTTAAAGAAAAATCCTTTAGAGGTTATGGTGTTAATGATGTTTTTTACACCTCTCCCTACCAATATAATTTTATTAATACCTGTAACACTTGGACAGGTGATACCCTAAGAGCTGCCAATATTTCTGTAAGCTATTGGACACCTTTTTCTTACAATGTGGTAGACTCTCTTCCTTAATATCCAATCTTTTCTCATTAGTTTTACTAATTAACAAAGATATAATAAAAAATATAATAGAATAAAACATAATTAAATATGTTTAAAAATTATTAAGGAAACAGTATGAAATATAAACCATATTTTTCAATCATTTTTATACTCTTTATATTTTCCACTCTTTCATTAGCAACTGTCTATGAAAATGGTGAAAACAACACTACAAACCACTGGACAGCCTATGACAAGCATAAGATATATGATCAAAACTCAAGTAGTCAAGTTATAGAAAATAGCATGGATGAAGATAAAAAATCACGTATTATAGAGTTTAAAGGTAAAGAGATATCTTATACCTATCTACTGGGAGCACGAGAAGGATCTGCTGCATGGAACAACACAGAGGAGTCTATTCTCTCATGGAGTATGAAGATGAAAGAGCCGTATCAGATAACACTCTATATGCAGACAAAGAAGGGTCTCAGACAGATCTATTTTTCGCATAGTAGAAGTCCAAAAAATCTCAACAGTAGTGCATACATTCATATCAATTTAGAAGCAACCACCATGAATGACCTTTGGCAAACTTTCTCTTTTGATTTGGCTACCATTATAAAAAAAAGTGATATAGAAAACAAACTCCTCTCTGTCAATGGCTTAACAATTCAAGGTTTAGGTGCTATTGATGATATTCAATTAACATCCAATAAAGATGACTTTATCAGCACATGGAACATTACGCAAAGTCAAAAGTTACGTATCGCAACAAACAACAAACTGCACTACAACTTTGACATCATCTGGGGTGATGGTTCCATGGACAAAAATGTTACCCAAACCATCACCCATAACTACAAAGATGCCGGAGTTTATACCATCAATATTCGAGGAGAATATCCTCATATCTATGACCTTTGTTCTAAAGAACAGAGTTTAATCTCTATTTACCAATGGGGTTCTCAACCATGGAAAAGTATGAAAGAGTCCTTTAAAGATTGCAAAGAGTTTTCAGCCATTCATGACACAAATGCTCCAGACCTATCCAATGTTAAAAGTATGTACAGAATGTTTTACAATGCACATACGTTCAATGAAGAACTCTCAGACTGGAACCTCTCCTCTGTAACAGATACGAGTTCCATGTTCTACCATGCAGAGAACTTTAACCAAAATATTGCCAAGTGGGATGTCTCCTCCGTTACCGATATGTCTTTTATGTTTAGTTTCTGTTCAAAATTCAATCAAGACATTAGCCAGTGGGATGTCTCATCGGTTGAAGATATGAGGCTTATGTTTTGGTCAGCTAAAATGTTCAACCAAGACATCAGCAACTGGAACGTCTCTTCACTCAAAAAAATGCGTGGTATTTTTAACGAAGCAACAAACTTTAATCAAGATATCACAAAATGGAATACCTCATCTGTCACAGACAACTCCAACAAACCTTTCAAAGAGAGGGCCATTCCCCAAAATGCATCGGTAGTGACAGATATCTACAATGAACTGGAACAGATAAATGGTGTTAATGAGATTCCATAAACTTTAAAATCTCATTACTAACAACCTCTGGTTTTTCCTCTTGTGGCATGTGTCCCACGTGAGGTAAAACTTTAAGATAACTGTTCTTTAACGCCTCTTTTAATCGGTATGCATTATTCACCGATATCGAGACATCTTCTTTTCCCCAAACAATCAGTGTCGGTAGCGTTATTTCAGCATATCTTTTCTCTATGGTTGAAAGGTCATCAGGAATTAACTGATGTACCGTTTGCAAGTAAGCATACTTAGCCAAAGGAAATGTCAAATAAGCTGCTGTTGCATCAACACTCTCATCAGAAATTAAACTATCATTATAAAATGCAAATTTATATCCTTCTCTAGCAATCTTCTTATTATCAAGTAAATGAATACCTAAATAACCTATAAATGGTTTATTTAATGTCTCCATCATGGATGGTAATTTTTGATTATATGACATGGAGTTAATAAGTATTAATTTTTCAATATTTTTATCTACCAACTTATCTTCTTGGATAAGTGCCATAATAAGTGCTACCCCACCACCAAATGAACGACCTACTAATGTAATATTTTTAAATTTTTCTTTTTGAATAAACTTCTGCACCAATAAAGCTTGATCATAAACAGAATAGGCTTTATCTTTTAATTTAGGTGAATCTCCAAAGCCTTTTAAGTCCAACATAACCAAATGATACTTGGTTGCCAATTCAGGTACTAAGAAACGCCAAGTATGATGATTTTCACCAAAACCATGTATAAATACTAGTGTTTTATTTGACTTATCACCATATTCATCATAATATAAAGGGAGAGGCTCTATTTTAGAATCTACAATACGCTCTGCCCAAGTAATAGGTATTTTCTGTGAACAACCAATAAATAAGAGTAGATATCCCAATAAAAATAAAAGTTTTTTATAAATTTTTTCCATAGTTCATTATAACAGTAAAATCTATAAAAATAGATTTTTCTGAATCTACTCTTAAATATTTTTTTAGTATAATATTAAACAACAAATAATCACAAGGAGAAACGGATATCATGAATAAAATCCTCCATATCGTTAGTGGTACCACTGTTACTGATGTTATGAAACAAGCAAAACTCTCTGGAGATTTTTTAGCATGGGATGATTTTTTACATGAAGGGCCTGTTCCTAAAGCATTCTCTTTGCAACAACTTTCAAAAATACGTGCATACTTTATGGACAAACAGGGCTACAGTCAACTCGATGAAATTTTTAAAAAATTTGAAGAG
>Ga0256840_1004352_pt1 | contig 10684 bp, 8 predicted proteins | sample 355202metaG_FD_185969 | JGI IMG/M metagenome (GOLD analysis project Ga0256840, IMG submission 185969) | Hydrothermal vent microbial communities from Mid Atlantic Ridge, Atlantic Ocean - 355-202 | ecosystem: Environmental > Aquatic > Marine > Hydrothermal vents | place: Atlantic Ocean: Mid...
TATTAGTTTTAAAAGGTCATCATACTGCTGTTTTTTATGAAAATAAAGTGTATTTTAACACAACCGGAAATCCTGCTTTGGCAACTGCCGGAAGTGGTGATGTGCTTACCGGAATTATTACAGGTTTTTTAGCACAAAATTACGCTACATTAGATGCTTGTTTAGTTGGTGTTTACCTTCACGGAGCAACAGCAGACATTGCATTAAAAGACCACGTTTACGAAACCTTTACCGCTAGCGATATAATTAATTACCTACCAAAAGCATTTCAATTTTTATTTGAAACTGACAAAAAATAATTTTCGGTGTGGCTTAACAGCCACACCGAAAAAACAACCTATTCCCTTTTTTTCTTTATTTTGTTACAAATTTAAAACCTAAACTTATGATGTTAAAATTAAAATTTGTGTTTCGTTTGTAATAACTGTATTTTAAATCCGCTTGTTTTAAAAATAATTGCCAAATATTTCCTTTTGCAAAAATATCGGTATAACGAATACCAAACCCGTATTGATTAGCATTAAATGCCGATAAGTCATAATCGGATGTGTAAAATTCATCTGCTGTGGTATGTGCTTCATATGGAGCAAAATAATCTGCTTGTGTTTGTGTATAATAACGATAAGACGGATACAAGGTAAACTTACTTGCAATTTTAATAGGTAATTCTACATTTGCTGTTTGCGAGGTAATTCCCCAATCATCAAAATAATATCTGTAATAGGTTTTTACAACTAAAAACTCATTGATATAATAATTTAAACGCATTCCCACAGGAAATTTAATCCGAGAACTCGGCAAGCGTTCAAAATCATCTGCTAATTGAAAAACACCTTGATTTTTACTTGTTGTATAAAACGGAATATCATTTGCTTTACCAATATAATAATTAGGTCTATCTTTAAAATAGACACGTTGCATCGGATTAGAAAGCCAGCCGTTTTGTTGCACTATGTCTGCAAATAAAGAAATTTGCATTCGTTTTGTTAAAATTTGAGATAAGCTTATAGAACCTGTATAAGTATTTCTTGCTTTATTATCAACCAGACTACTATTAAATGGTCGCCAAGCATTACTTAGACTTGCTTTATTAATAGGATTACCGTTTTGATCTAAAATAGTTACACCATCAAAAAAGCCTCGGAATAAATTTCCATCGGTTTCGTGATAAGATTTTATTTCGGTTGGATACACAGGTCGCCATTGATCAAAAAATAAATTGGCTTTTATGGCTATTTCGGTATTTTTTTGATTAAATAACCATGTGTGATTTGCACCAAAACCCAAAGAAAAATAATCAAATTCATTTGCAACGCTCACATTTGCTCCCCAGATTTTATTACGATTATCCGAACTATGCTGATAACCAATTACTGCATCTAACCAAACATCACTTTTTGAAGCACCGGACGATGCTGCCCAAGGTGTACCTGTAATACTGCTATTGTTAACCCTTCTGTCATCATCATCATCATCACCTCCTCTGGATGCTCCGGAAAACGGATTTAAGTTACTGGAAGAAGCCGAAGTATAAGCCGATATTGTACCGTCAACTGTTAAAACATCGTCTTCATTTAAAGGAATGGCTACGGTAATATTTGTAGCAAAATCATCTAGTTTTTCGGTTCCAATTCCACCTGTAACAGCAGCATTTTCTCCATCTTGACCGTAATAGCTTAAAAGCATATCTACCTCAGCCGTTTCCAATACTTTTTTCTTAAAAACCTTTGTAGAATTTTGTGTTTTTTGAGCATAGATTATGCTAAAAGAAAAAAACAGTATGATATATTTTATCGAATTCATTAATTATGTTTGTTTAATTATTAGTTAATTACAACCGCAACCTCCGCCGGTTTTTCCGCCGTTTGCTCCCGAAGCAGCTTCGCGATATACTTGTGCATTGTTTTCAAATTTTTCAACTTTGTTTGCGGATAGCTCCATATCAGGATCGCTTAAATATTGTTGTTCGTAACTTTTTACGGCAACACAAGAATTAAGCAAAATCGATAAGAGCAAATAAAATACATATTTACGGTACATAATTTTCAATTTTAATGTGATTTGATGTGTTAATTTTTCCTTTATCATCTATAATGATACATTCTACTTTTGGCAATTGATTAATTAAATTTAAACCAACTTCTTTTCCCATTACAAAAACAGATGTTGCCAAAGCATCTGCCAATTCGGCTTTTGGTGCAAAAACAGTAACACTTACTATTCCGCTTGACGGATAACCGGTTTTAGGATTTATAATATGTGAATAACGTTTGCCTTTAAACATTATATATTTTTCGTAATTACCTGAAGTTACTACCGCTCCTTGTTTTAAAGGTAATAAAGCAAATGCTTTATTTTTGTTAAACGGATTGGTAATTGCCACTTTCCAATCGGTACCATCAGGTTGTTTTCCCCAAGTATTCATATCGCCGGAGGCATTTATAATACCGGCTTTTACTCCTTTATCTTGTAATAATTTTTTGGCTTTATCGGCAGAATAACCTTTACCTATTGCTCCGAAACCAATTTTCATTCCTTTGTATTTTAAATAGACTGTAGTATCTTTTTCATTTAAAATAATATTTTGATAACCTACTTTTTCAACAGATTTTTTTATTTTTTCTTCAGAAGGAAAATCGGTCATTGAACCATCAAACTTCCATATTTTATCCATCGAGGCGTACGAAATATCAAAAGCACCATCCGTTAATTTGGAAATCACTTTACTTCGTTTAATCAAATCAAATAATTCCTTACTCACTCTTACCGGTTTTATTCCGGCATTTTGATTGATTTTAGAAGTTTGCGAATTTGGTTTCCAAGAAGAAATGATATTTTCGATGCGTTTAATTTCGTTAATAGCAATTTTAATTTCTTTTTCTGCTTTAACGGAATCGTTTTCCACTACGGTAATATCATATCTGCTTCCCATTAATTTGGTTACCTTAGTAAACCTTTTTTGCGAAAAACCAACAATATGAAACAATATAAAAAAGGTTATAACGAAATGGTGCATTTTAATATATAAATTAAGATTCTAATTTTTTAATGTATTCTTTTGGCGAAACAGCTTCGTAACTTAACTGTTGTAATACCTTTCCGGTAGCGTCTATTACCACAACAAAAGGAAAAATTCCATTTCTATTATAACGCTCTGCTAATTGGTTATTTTTAGCTTGTTGTTCTTTTGATAAGCGGTTTTTTTTCTTTCTCGGAAAATCGGCTTTAAGCATTACAAAGTGTTTTTTTGCGTATTCTTTAAACTCGGCAGATTGCCAAATTTCGTGATCTAATTTAATACAAGGAGTACACCAATCGGAACCCTGAAAAACCAACACAATTTTTTTGTTTTCGTCTTTTGCTTGTTTTTTTGCTTCGCTTAAATCCGTTAACCAAGTTTGAGCATTTACAGTGCTAAAAGCAGTTAATAAAATTGTAATTAATAATATTTTTTTCATCTGTTTATAATTTTATTGTTGTTATAACTTTTTATTATTGGATTTATTATCCGTTATCACTATTATCATCATCACCATTATCATCATCACCATTATCATCATCACCATTATCATCATCACCATTATCATCATCACCATTATCATCATCATCATCACCATTATCATCATCACCATTATCATCTTCTTCATCATCATTTTGACCATCTCCGTCTGCATCATCATCATCTCCATCTTCTACACCGTCATTATCGGAATCTGTATCTAAGTAATCCGGTGTGCCATCATCATCGGAATCACCATCTGCTACATCTCCGTTGTGATCATTATCTTCATCTGCTGTATCTACGCCATCGCCATCATCATCGGTATCTTGGTAATTTGGTGTTCCATCATTATCGGTATCATCATTGGCGGGATTCCCATCATTATCCACATCTTCATCTGCTGTATCTACGCCATCTCCATCATCATCGGTATCTTGGTAATCCGGAATATTATCGCCATCGGTATCATCATTTGTTTCATTTCCATCATTATTTGTATCTTCATCTACATCTGCTATTCCGTCATTATCATCATCGGTATCTTGGTAATTTGGTGTACCGTCATTATCGGTATCACAGCTGTTAATTGCATTTAAAAATTCGGTTTCATCAGTAATAGTTTGCGTACCGGTTGGTGTGACAATATCAAAAGGAAAAACTATTCCGTTTATATATAATGCATCTGTCATTGTTGTTAATACTATAAGTAATTGATCTGCATTTTCAACTACAACAATTGTTCCATTATTATAAGAAAGTGTAACAGGATACGCAAAATTAAAACAAAAATCATATTCTAAAGATAAGTTCATATCTGTTACTGTTTCGTCTAAAGAAGAAGTCTCAATTTTTGAAGACATGGTACTTGCTATTATTTTTGCCGTATCACTTAATTCTGTTTGTTCTTGCTGTTCAACAGGATTGTCTTTTGAAGTACAAGAAATTAAAATAAAATTTAAAAAAGTTAAGGTAATTAAGAGTAATTTTATGGCTTTCATAATATATAATTTTAGATTGTGTATATGTTTTCTAATAACAAAACGATTGACTTGGATTTTACCCTATTTTTTTTATAAAAAAGGTGGGAAATCAAAAATATGAATTTCCCACCTAACAAACTAACAATTTTTTTGTTGTATTTTATCCGTTATCTCCATCGTTATCACTTCCGCCATTGTCATCACCGTCGTTTCCTTCATTTCCATCGTCATTTCCACCTTCTTGATCATCATCTACACCGTCGCCATCTGCATCGGTATCATCTCCATCTGCTACTCCATCATTATCAGAGTCTGTATCTAAATAATCAGGTGTCCCATCATTATCAGAATCATCGTCAGCAGTATTTCCATTGTGATCATTATCTTCATCGGCAGTATTTACACCATCATTATCATCGTCTTGATCTTGACAATTTGGAATTCCATCTCCATCTGTATCATCGTTTGTTGGGTCTCCATCTCCATCTAAATCTTCGTTAGCAGTATCAATTCCGTCTCCATCATCATCACTATCTTGGTAATTAGGAACGCCATCACCATCTAAATCATCATTTGTTTGGTCACCGTTTGAATCCATATCTTCGTCTGTATCTGCAATTCCGTCGTTATCATCATCTGTATCGGTATAATTAGGATTTCCATCTTGATCTGCATCACAACTTGAAATAGCGGCTGCAAATTCTGTTTCATTTGTAATCGTTTGCGTTCCGGTTGGTGTTACCACATCAAAAGGAAAAGCAATAGCGTTAACATAAAGTACTGTAGTCATACTGTGTACAACAGTGGCTAATTCTGTATCATCATTAACAATAACTGTTGTTCCATCATTATATCCTAATGTAATTGGATATACAAAGTTGAAGCAGAAATCAAATTCTAAAACAGAACCTACACTTGCTGTTCCGCTTGCTGACGGACTTCTTAAAGTAGATGATGTAGTTGATTTTAAATAGTCTGAAACGATTTTTGCTGTTTCACTTGTTTCCGGCAATTGATCTTGTGTGTCATTCGGATTTGTATCTTTTGTACAAGAGAACAATCCTCCTACTAAGATTGCTAATACTAAAAATGTTTTTAATGCTTTCATAATTTAATAGATTTAAAATTTGTTTTTTTTGATTTAAAAATGTGTATTTCGATTAATCATTTATAAAACGAGTATGTTTGGATTTACCCTATAAAAAATATTTATATTTTTAGATATCTTACTATAACTATTTAATCAATTAAAATAAAACTAATCAAAAAGAGGGTCTCAATAGATGCCCTCTCTAAAAAAAACAATAACTTATCTGTTCTTTTCTATTGAACTCTATAGGTTATTTATTAATAAGTTTAAATAATTTATTAATTCTCTCATTCTGCAAATTAATGCCTTGTTGGAGTTTCCTTATGATTTCATCTTTCCGGTTATTTTGTTGTTTTAAATCTTCAATAACTTTGTTTTGTTCTTGAATAGCTTTTACTAACGGCACTACAAATTCGGCATAACGTAAGCCGTAGTAATCGTTTTCGTTTTTAGGTTTATCTACACCGCTGAAATCATACCCTAATTCTTTCGCTGCTTGTTCTACTTCTTGTGCTATAAATCCTGTTTGGATTTCTTTTTCGGCTTTTCTTTTGTATTTGATTAATTCCCCATTTTTACCATTACTTATAGAATCCGGTACTTTTAAAAATGCATCTATTTTTTTGATATCTAAATTATATGTTACCGGTCTAAGTTTTAAAATAAAATCTAGTCCTTTTACATTTTCTTTCACATTTTTTTTAAACCTACCGTCAGAGAGATTTGTCCAAGGTCTAAAACCGCCTATACTTGTAACATTACTTGCTCCTATTCTAATTTGATTTGAAGCAGATATAGGTGCAGCATAACCAAAAGCAGAAGAAAAATTAAAAGTTCCGTTTACATAAGCTGCATAACCTACAGCTGTATTATAACTACCAGTAGTATTAGCATTAAGAGCATTTAGACCTATAGCAGTATTTAAAATTCCTGTTGTGTTCCATGTTAAGCTTGCTGCACCAATTGCTGTATTATAATAGCCCGTAGTATTAAAATAAAGACTTTGTTCACCGTAAGCTGTATTGTAGTAGCCGGTAGTATTACTATATAATGAATAAGTGCCTGCTGCTGTATTAGAATATCCTCCTGTATTATTAAATAGAGAATACACCCCACCAGCAGTATTACGATATCCTGATACATTATACATAAGACTATTTACACCTAAAGCTGTATTCCAATACCCTGTTGTGGTACTTAATAAAGCGTTAACACCAATTGCAGAGTTAGAAATACCAGTAGTATTAGATTTTAAAGCATTTCCTCCAATTCCTGTATTATAATTACCTCCTATATTCTTATTAAGTGCTTCCCAACCTATACCTGTATTATACGTTCCCACTGCATTGGTAAATAAGGCTCGGGTTCCTATTGCAACATTGTAATTACTGTTATTGTTACGTAATGCATTTACTCCAACGGCAACATTTTCAATACCAGTAGTATTTAGATATAATGCAGAGTTACCTACTGCTACGTTTTGCTGTCCTGTTGTATTGGAGAACAAAGAGTTAACCCCAAATGCATTATTGTATAAACCGGTGGTGTTAGAATGTAAAGCATAATAGCCATTTGCTGTACTATTAAAACCAGTAGTATTACTAAATAAAGATTCAAAACCGGTAGCTGTATTCCATTTTCCTGAAGTATTATATCGAAGGGATAAATAACCTATTGCGGTATTACTGTCTCCTATGGTATTACCATATAAGGCAGCGTTACCAATAGCAACATTTTTAAAGCCTGTTGTGTTTGACCAAAGTGTATTTACTCCTAAAGCTGAGTTAAAACTACCAGTAGTGTTGTTTTCAAGGGATTGAAAACCTATACCTGTATTGTAATTACCGGTTGTATTTTTATTTAAAGATTTTAATCCACTTGCTGTATTACTTATACCTGTGGTATTTGAAAATAAAGAATTTCCACCCGTTGCAGTATTAGAATTACCGGTGGTATTTGAAAACAATGCTCCGGTACCCAAGGCAACATTAGAATAACCAGTGGTATTAGAAAATAGAGCTTGGTTACCAATACCCGTATTCCAATTACCGGTAGTATTTGCAAAAAGAGCTTTCCATCCGCTCGCTACATTACTATGGCCTATTGTGTTTGATGATAGTGCTAAAGCTCCATTTGCTGTATTATTAATTCCGGTTGTGTTTGCATATAAAGTTTGAAAGCCTACAGCAGTATTATCTCCTCCTGTACTGTTAGAATATAATGAGTTAGTGCCTATAGAAGTATTATGATGTCCCGTAGTATTGCTAAATAAAGATTGAAAACCAATTGCAATGTTATTAATTCCAGAAATATTTGAAAATAAAGCTTTAAAACCGTTTGCAGTATTATAATCTGCCTTGTTGTTGTATAAAGATTGAAACCCAATTGCTGTATTATAATTTCCAATTAAATTTGATTCTAAAGCACCTCCTCCAATTGCTGTATTAAAGAAACCGTTATTCCATATTAATGCTCTAGAACCAATTGCAGTATTTTGAAAGCCAATTGTGTTTGAAAATAGTGCCAGTGAACCAATTGCCGTATTATGAGATCCGCTCGTATTACTTTTTAAACTATAAAAACCAACCCCAACATTTTTATTATCTGTACTATCATCATTTAATCCGGCATTGATTCCTAAAAAGACAGAGGAACCATTATTGGTGCCGTCATTATCAGACTTCCCATCTAATAAATCGTTTATTTTATGAGGGTTAATTAGCGTATTGGCATCTGTCCAATTCATAGTACCGTTACCATCGGTTGCCAATACTTGATTTGCCGTGCCATCAATCGTTGGAAAAGCATATCCTGTTAAAGTTGGGTTTCCTATCTGAAATTGAGAATTGGTACGTAGGATATTGCCCGAAGCAGTATTATCTGCTCCAAATTCACCATAAATTAAGGCGTTGTTTGCATTGGCATTTCTATTTTCAATGAATAATTTATTATTTCCATTTGAAAAATATCCTGCTTGATATCCCAAAAACACATTTGAAGCACCCGTATTACTATATCCTGCTTCATAACCAACAGCTGTATTGTAAGAACCTGTTACATTAGAATATAATGATCTAAAACCACTAGATGTGTTTCGATAAGCACCTGTAGAAGTAAACATTGCTTCAAATCCTGAAACGGTATTCCTGTTTCCTACTGTAAGGCTAAATAAACTTCTTGATCCATCTGCTACATTGTAAGAGCCTACAGTAGAATATCTCATTGCATTAACACCGTTTGCTGTATTATTTATACCAGTTGAATTTTGAAATAATGCGTTAATACCAATTGCAGTATTTTGAACTCCTGTTGTATTAGAAAATAAAGCATTACCACCCAAACCTGTATTGAAATTACCAGTGGTATTATTAAAAAGAGAACGATAACCTATACCGCTGTTATAAATTCCTGTTGTGGTTGCTCTAATACTTTGAAAACCTACTCCGGTATTACTATTATTGGTACCATCATCATTTAATCCGGATTGCACTCCTAAAAATACTGATGAACCGTCGGAAGACGATTTTCCATCTAATAAATCGTCTATTTTCTTAACACCACTATTACCTCCAAGAGGTTTCCAAGAAGTTATGGGTTGATTCCAATAATAAAACCCTTTGTTTGGCGTCCCATTTCCTGTAATAAAAACCAACATACCGTCTTGTAATATTGTTGGGTTTGTTGTGGGAAAATTATTCATTTTTGGTATTAAAACACCATCTGTATTAGTTGGTGTAGTTAAGCTCGTTGCTTTAATTTCTAATTTGGCATTAGGAGTAGTGGTACCAATACCTACTTGCGAAAAAACAGGTAGGTAGCTTAAAAGGATTAAGAATAGTAATAGTTTTTTTATCATTTTATTTTAAATTTTAATATTTTTTACAATACATTACGGTAATATTTTTAGGTCTTGTTTCTGATCCTCCTGAATTAGTTGAATTAAAAGCAGGAATATCAAGAGTGTGGTTATGATTACCGGAAAGGAAAGAATTAAAAGGAGCTATTTTTACAGTATGCCGATGATACCCTGAGTAATCTGTATATTGCAAAGTATTAGGATGCCATTTAGAGTATCTTTTATATGTATTTCTTGCAGGTCTGCTTGGTGTATTATATCCTCCTACTCTATATAAATTTGTAGAATGTCTGTGATTTCCACCAAAGGCTGTATATGTATTTGGTGGATCTATGGTGTGCCTATGATTACCTGTTGTATTTGTATTAGTTGCAGGTGGATTTACTACATGATGATGTACTAATATTTGATTATTTTGTTTTGTACCAACAGCATCTCCGGTTGTCCCATCACCTCGATTTGTTCTACTTGCTACATCCGGATCCACTCCTGAACCATGATTATACCCTCGTAGAAATTGCCCTCTATAATCCGGTAAATTAAATGTTGTCGTGCCATTACCTGCACCATAACTCGTACCTATAACTGAAAATAAATCAGCATACGGTGTTCTACTTACAGCTGCACCATTATATTCTAAATATCCAGAAGGCACATTGTTTGTAGAAAAAGAAATAATTGTTCCTATTGGATTACTATCTTTACTCTTACCTAAAAGTCTATTCCAACTTGTACCGTTATAAAAATGAAATCCTTTTACATCATTTATTTGATTTACTAAAAGTCCTTCGGCCGGATTAACAATTGCTATACGCTGTGTAACAGTCATTCTAGGTATTAATACTCCTTTTGTAGTAGAAACAATATCTAATGAAGATGAATTGTTTGGTGTGGTAGTACTTATACTTACTTGTGAAAATGTATAAGCACTAATCAAAACTACAATGGTAAATAATAATTTATTTTTCATATCATTAAAATTTAATAAACCTCTTTTACTTCTCCATATCTGTATAATAAAAAGTTATGATTGCTATTATGAAACCTATGACTGTTAAATTTCAATAAAAACCAACAAGAAAAACGAGCTTTAAAACCCGTTTTTCAAACTAACCAACAAGAACTGAGTAACCCCCAAAATAATTCAAATAAAAATTTAATTCAATTATAAAACGATTAAACTTTTTTTTACCCTATCATTTTTTTTTTTATCTTTGAAAAAAATATCATATTATGAATCCAACACACATTCACTT
>Ga0256840_1004353_pt1 | contig 10683 bp, 8 predicted proteins | sample 355202metaG_FD_185969 | JGI IMG/M metagenome (GOLD analysis project Ga0256840, IMG submission 185969) | Hydrothermal vent microbial communities from Mid Atlantic Ridge, Atlantic Ocean - 355-202 | ecosystem: Environmental > Aquatic > Marine > Hydrothermal vents | place: Atlantic Ocean: Mid...
CAAGTATTAACTATTCCTATTGTTTTCCCACCACTACCTGAACAAACCGCCATAGCCACCTACTTAGACCGCAAAACAAAAGCCATAGACCAAAAAATAAACTTACTCACCCAAAAAACTGCCAAATACAAAGAACTACGAAAAGCCATTATTAACCAAACTGTTACTAAAGGCTTGGATGAAAACACAGTTTGGGAAACACACAGATTAAAAGATGTAGGATATATTTTTAGTGGCTTATCAGGTAAAAGTGGAGATGATTTCAAACAAGATAACAATCCTAATAATAGAGGCTTTATCCCATTTACAAATATTGCAAACAATACATATTTAGATACAGAGCATTTAGGTAAAGTAGTTATCAGTCCAACTGAAAAACAAAACAAAGTCAAGAAAAATGATTTGTTCTTTTTAATGAGTTCAGAAGGCTATGAAGATATTGGAAAGTCAGCAGTACTTAAAGAAGATTTATCAGAAACTTACTTAAACAGTTTTTGCAAAGGGTTTAGAATTACAAACACCTGTGTAGATGCTTTCTTTGTCAATTACCTTTTGTTAAGTGATGAAAATAGAAACAAAATGGTTATTCAAGGAAAAGGTTTTACAAGAATCAATTTAAAAATTGAAAAAGTAAATAACTTTTCAATTACAATTCCTTCAACTAAAGAAGAACAAACCGCCATAGCCAACTATTTAGACCAAAAAACAAGTAAAATAGATGCCGTAGTAAGTAATATAGAAACACAAATAAACACCTTAAAAGAATTGCGTAAAACCTTAATAAATGATGTGGTTACGGGTAAAATAAAAGTAGTGTAATTATGAGTAAAACATTCAACATATACTGTGACGAGAGTTGCCATTTAGAAAACGACCATAAACCGTTTATGTTTTTGGGCTCTATAAGTAGTGCTTACAATCAGGTAAAATTTCATACCGAAAAAATAAAAAACCTCAAAAGCAAACACCACTTTTATGGAGAGATAAAATGGTCTAATGTTTCCAAGTCAAAATTTCATTTTTATATGGAATTGATTGAGTATTTTTTTAATACCGATTTAATGTTTAGAACCGTAGGTGTAGAAAAATCTAAAATAAACAATGAGGCTTTTAATCAATCCTATGATGATTTTTATTACAAAATGTACTACACCTTACTAAATTATAATATCAATACATTATATAAATACAATGTGTATTTAGATATAAAAGATACCCTAAGTGCCTATAAAGTAAACAAACTAAAAGAAGTATTAAACACCAAATACAGTGTGTTTAGAAACGTACAAAACATACGTTCTCACGAAAGTATATTATTGCAATTAGCCGATTTTATAATGGGAGCAATATCGTATCAGCACAACAATAAAGAAAAAAAGAATTTGGCTAAAGTTCAAATCATAAAAAAGATTCAACAGCATTCTGGAGAATCTCTTATGGGAACAAACTATTCTGAAAAATTAAACCTTTTTTTTATAGAACTACGATAACCTATGCCTTTAAATTTAATAAAAAAATACAACAATCTATTAGATTTGGGAGCATATAACAACCAGCAACGAAAACAATCTTTGTTGGCTATCTTTAATAGAGATATTGCCACAAACAAGAACTTTGCATTCAATGGTAAAAAAATAACACCAACACCACAAAAAGACGGGCAAATAAAAATGGAATTGTTGTATTTTCATTTAACAACCATAGTAGAAGACTACGTAACAAAAAATAGAGTGTTTGACATTCATAGGGCAGTAAGATTACATTGGATAAAACATCACATAGATTTCAAAAAGAAAAATAATATATTGCATTTTTCAATAAAAGAACCCGCTGGAATAAGAACATATATTTACGATAAAGACGAAAAGTATGTAATTATACTAGAGCCATTAAGAAATGGCATAGAATATTATTTAATAACCGCATACCACCTAAGAGGTAAAGATGCAAAGAGAAACAAGATTATAAAAAAGTATAAAAGAAAGTTAGATGAATTACACTAAAAAGCAAAAAACGCAGAGCATCTTGGCTAAGCGTTTCTCGATTTCCTTCTTTCGAATGAAAGATGAACTGGGTACAAATGTACACGTATTTTTATACTTATCAACAATATTGTACTTTTTTTAACATAAACTTATGCAAAACAAGTGCCAAATAGAGCAGGAAACACCTATAAAAATGAAACGCCTCACAAATGAGGCGTCAAACCGAGAATACTATTCTTGGTGTGGTTCACAACAAAAGTACTCATTTTAGAATAAATTAAGTAACAAATATGAAAGAATTAGACTTACAAGACAAATACATCATTCGCTTTCTTTGCCAAAGAGCAGACGGCTTGCAATACAGAGAAGCAAAAGCAAATACCGTTTCTAAAGATTTCTTTATCAATGAAGACCTTAAAAACTTTATTTCAGATACATCACTAAACAAAACCAACTATCGTAAACTTTTAAAAAAGTTTAGTTCAGAAAAAGAACTATTAGCAGAGTTTACCGCTTTTCTAAACGAGAAAATAAAAGCATCTGCAAATATGGCTTTGTTTATTAACACCTATAAGTCTATTACATTCAAAGGTGTTAAGTTGCATTTGTTTTATCCAAGTGATTCTGTTACACAAGGAGATAAACTGTTTGACCAAAATATATTTACCGTAGTGCAAGAACTCCCTTATCGTTTTAGTTTTGAAGGCAAACAAATCTTTTCGTTCCGTCCAGATTTATCCTTTTTTGTAAATGGCTTGTTTTTAGGTTACAATGAGTTAAAAAGTAATTACAACAACCAAAACGCTCGCAACAATGGACGTAAAAAAGTAGCCAAAGACTATTTAGAAGCCGTACAAGAATATTTACAAATTGCAGGTAATAATGATTTATCACAAACAATTAGAAAAGACTTTTTAAAGATATTTGAAAAAGCAATACACATTACTTCTACAGATGTAAGCGAAACCTATATTATTCGTAATATTTCCAATCATTTTGATGAAATAAAAAATAGAACAAATACAGGAAGTTATGACTTTGATAATTACTACAAAAAATTATTTAAAGATTTTAAAACCTACCCCGTAGTAAACAAAACGGCTAGTAAAACCGAACGTTTTGAAGAAGTATTTAGAGCCTTGTACGATAAGAAAATGATAGAAAAAGAAATACTCTATTATAATTTTTTAGAACGAGAATTGATAAAAAAAGAAGGTAGTAAAACCAAAGAATACAAGCACAATGATGGTAAATTAATAGCACCAAGACCCAAACAAAAATTTGGTACAGATAAAATATTGAGTAAAATTGATGAGTTTTTAGAACACGAAAACGAACCCGATTATTTTATCAATAAATTACAAGAAGAGCTCAAAGCGAAAGGTATTGGAGAAGCACAAATAAAAGAACTAATTGATAAAAGGTTAAAATACCAAAACAACAAAAATGTATATTCGCTACTCTTACAATATGCAGCAGGATTTGGAAAAAGTAATATCATTGGTTGGTCAGCATTACAATTAAAAGACCTTAGGCGTAATGGCGAATATATTTATGATAAAGTAATGTTGATTGTAGATAGAATACAATTAAGAGATCAATTAGATTCCAAAATGCACAATATGAACCTGCAAAAAGGAATGTTTATAGAAGCCAATGATAGAAAGAGTTTCTTAAAAGCAATGAGTTCAGATACAAGAATTATCATTGTGAATGTTCAAAAATTTGCTACTGTAAATGATATATTAGACCCATCTATCATAGAGCATTTATCTACATTAAGAATTGCATTTCTAATAGATGAAATCCACCGTAGCAATAGTGGTGTACAACACGAACAAATGATTAGTGTGTTTGATGAACTGCAAAGTAGTTTTGATAAAAATAAAACTTATACCACCAACAACAAAAAGAATTTAATAGTAGGTTTTACAGCCACACCAAGCGACCACACATTAGCAAGGTTTGGTGAGTTTAATAAATATGCAGAAGCAGAAAAAATATGGATACCTTTTGACAGTTATACAATGCGTAACGCTATTGAAGATGGCTATATTTTAAACCCTATAAAAGGGATTGTTCCAGTATCGGCAAAAATGTTTTTTGAAATTGCAGCTAGTGATATTGAAGGCTTTGAAGGCGATATGGGTTATGAAATGATACCTGATAATACAGACACAGGTATAGATGAAAATGGCAGAAAATATGCTATCCGAAAAAAGAAAATATATGGTAATACTAACCGAATAGAGGCAATATCAAAGTTTGTAGTAGAACGATTAATCTCAGTTGTATATCCACAAATAAGAAAAAAAGCAAAGGCAATGTTAGCCGTTTCGTCCATTCCGTCAGCCATAAAATACAAAGGGTTTATTGATAACTACTTCAAAGAACTCACACAAGAAAAGAAATATGAAGAATATAAAGATACCCCAGTTTTTATAGTGTATTCAGACAGTCAAGAACACCAAAGATGTAGTAGTTTAAACAATGGATTGAGTGAAGAAAAAGTATTGCAAAACTTCAAACTATGTAAAAATGGTTTAATTATAGTAATAGATAAATTACAAACAGGATTTGATGAACCAAAATTACAAACACTGTTTTTAGATAAAGAAATAAGAGGTATCAATGCCATACAAACAATATCAAGAGTAAACAGAACTATGAAATACAAAAATGATTGTAAAATCATTGATTTTTCATACAAGAATAAAAATGTAAAAAATATAAAAGATGCCTTTGCTCATTTTAGTAATGTTGTTGTTTCTGACTTTGACCCATTGGGTGATGAAGATAAACTAATAGAACATTATAAAGACTTGAAAAAGCATTCGTTATTTAAGGATTTGTTTAGTGATTTTAAGAAATATCACCAATCTTCGGATAAAGATATAAATATCATTCTGAACCTTGAAAATAGTTTTGAAGATTATATACTAAGTCAAAAGAAAGAAGCAAAAGCACTAAAGAAAATTATTAATTCTTATTTCAAAATATTAAACCTTATTGAATTTGTAATTGATTTAGATGATAAGTACAGTGAGAAATTATTTTTAGATTTTTGGAGAAAATACAACCAAGAATATGCAAGATTAAACAGACAAGATGAAATTATTGATGATGTAGAAATATACTTTGATAATAAAATAGGAATTTTAGCACCAAAAGAATATGAAGATAAAGACAAGCCAAAACCATCTATTGCAGCAGACCCACAAGGAGAATACAAAAAATACAAATACGACATATTAAAAGTAATAGAAAAAAGAAACCAAGAAGAAGAAGCAATTTTAGAATTGATAGAAGAGTTTGAACAAAAGATTACAGATTTCTTTGCTTATATTCAAGCAGACAATAACGGTAAAAGATTAGTAGCCAAAATCAAAGATGATGGTTCCGTATTTACCCAGGAAGAAATATACAATGACTTCTCAAAGATATACAGAAAATACACCATCAAAAACAAAGACTTAGGTAAGTTCTTTATTAGAGAAACAAAGGATATTCTAAGCCAACTTTGTGATGATTTTGAACGGGCTATAATAAATGAATAAAATAAATAATATGAAAAATAGCACACTATCTTTTTTTGCAAGTATATTCAAATTAGCAGACAATGATTATATACCAGAATTGAGCTTGGAAATACTTGGCTTTATGGATGAGTTGTAGAAATGTTATGAAAAACAAAAGAAGTGAAAATATAAAAGCTATGAAATTTACAAGTAAAAACACAAAATTAGATACTATTTTTAATGAGATAATAAAAGACATTATAGACAATAAAGACAATGATGCTTTTTATCATAAATTAGAATTTAATACTAAGCAACTAATAAATCTAAAAAACGAAAAAGGAGAATATATTTATCCAAATTCTACTGGCGAACTTATTACTATGTTTAACAGTCTAAATAATATTAAAGAAAATCACTGTTTATATTGGTTTGAATTGGAAGATACAGTTAAAGCAGAAGAAGTTAATAAACTTTTAAACGCATATAGAAACAAAAAACTAAAAAAAGTTCCAGCTACAAATAAGAATGAAAACAGTAAAATACTATATGTTGGTGTTAGGCAAAAAGGCTTTGTTAAAAGAAGTGGTTTAACAAATATTGTAGGTAGATTAAATCAACATTTAGGATATTATCCAAACAAAAATACTCAAGGCTTGCAATTATATCACTATTTAAAAGATAAAGATTACAAAATAACTATAAAAGTAATTGAGTTTGAAGGTTTAGACAAACACTATTTGAATATAATAGAAAAAAAGATTGCAGAACAATTAAAACCATTGTGCGGCAGACATTAAAACTATGGAAAAACTACAAAAAATAACATTCATTGCATTATTAGAAAAACTAAGCAAAGAACAAGTAGCTACTTGGTGGAAAAGTGTAACACCAGATAATGTATCAAAAGAAGCAAAAAAAACAAATTGGAAATATTTTTTGCAAAAAAACGATAAACGTATTGAGTTTAAATGGGCTTTATATGATTTAGCAAAACATTACGGTTATATATTTACAACTTTTAATTCAGATAAAGGTTCGAGAAATGCAATTTGTGAACGCTTTGGTTTTGAAATTTATGAAAAGTTAGTATATGATAATTCTGAAAAAAAATCATTTTTAAAACTCTATAACAACAAGATAAAGTTAAAACCTGTTTTTCAAGATTTTATTAATTATGCTGCTGATATTGTAACCAATAAAAATTTTGATGCGTACAAAACTAGAATGGCTATTGATACTAAAAATGAAGCTTTGTTCATTATTGGTATGCGAACAGTACTATCCTATCGTGAAAAAGACAACAAAGCCATTATTGGTTTTGTTGTTAGTGATGACTTTGCAAATACAACAAAACTTGAAAAACGTTATCAATATAAAGGAGAACCACAGCAAAGTTACCTTGAATATACAGTTTCTAATTGGCAAGAATTACCAGAAAATCTTTTATCTGAAAATACAATAGAAATTCAAAAAAAATACAATAGTGTAAAAGAAACTAAACGTTCTACTTGGAATTCTGAAGCAAATACAACAAACAGTGTTTTAAAATATTTGATGTTTAAAAAAATAAATGTGGAAGAATGGCTTATTGAAAATATTACTATAGAAAAAGAATACTTGAATCTAAAAAATGAATTTGCAGACTGGCTTGTTACCAAAAGTAAAGCAAACTATTTTAATAGAAATAAGAATAAAACAATACAATTTTTAGAGAGATATAACGAATTATTTGATTTTGATTTATATAAAACAAGTAGAAATGAGTATTTAAAGCATTACAATAGAATAAAAGTTATAATATACAATAATGATACTTCAACTGATTTTTTTGCTTTTAGCAAAAAAGATAGTAATCATAGAATTAAGGCAATTTTAGGAAAGGATAATTACTTTAAATTTTTAACTTCCTTTTTTAAGAATGAATTTAATACTACTCTTAATAATACCATTGATATGAAACAAATAAAACATCCACTAAACCAAATCCTCTACGGACCACCAGGAACAGGTAAAACCTATAACACCATAAACAAAGCCATTGCTATTGCAAACCCTGATTTTGATTTATCACAAGAGCGTTCCATAATAAAAGAAGAATATGACCGATTAATTGAGAATGGTCAAATACTATTTACAACCTTTCATCAAAGTATGTCTTACGAAGATTTTGTAGAAGGCATCAAGCCCAAAACAATTGATGAAAAAGATGTTGTTTACAATGTAGAGGACGGTATTTTTAAGCAGATTTGTGAGAAGGCACAGGAAAAAGAAACTGTGAATTTTTTAGATGCTTACTATAAGATGATAAGTGATTTTAGAGAATGTGATAATGAAATATTAGATTTAAAAACACCTAACGGAAATGTATTTAGTGTAAATGCAAATTCTAATGATAACCTACAACTATATACAACTGCTAATAGAAATGAACAAGGCTCTTTAACCAAAGAAAGATTAGAAGCTTTCTATAAAGGAGATGAAAGTGTATTTTTAGGTTGGCAAAGCTATGCAAATGGTGTAATTAAACACTTAGAAGATAATTACGGACTAAGAAAATCCGCCATACAAACAAATTTAAACTATGTCTTAATCATAGACGAAATAAACAGAGGAAACGTATCTGCAATTTTTGGAGAACTCATTACATTAATTGAAGAAGATAAACGCCTGGGTAATGATGAAGCCTTAACCATAACGCTACCTTACAGTAAAAAAACATTTGGTGTGCCAAAAAACCTTTATATTATCGGTACAATGAATACTGCCGACCGTAGTGTAGAAGCTTTGGACACAGCGCTTAGAAGACGTTTTAATTTTAAAGAAATGATGCCTGAATATGATTTAAAAGAATTGGAAACAGTTTTAACTGTTGATTTAAAAACAACCTTAGAAGCTATAAACAAACGCATTGAAATACTTTTAGATAGAGAACATCAAATTGGTCATTCTTACTTTTTAAATATTCAAACCGAAGCAGATTTGTTAAATGCTTTTCAAAACAAAATTATTCCTTTATTACAAGAATACTTTTATAATGATTATGATAAAATAGGTTTGGTATTGGGTGATAAATTTATTGAAAAAAATAAACATAGAGATAATACTATTTTTTCAAATTACACACTTGAAAACAAAGTAGATTATTTACAAGACACTTTTTCTTGGGTAGATTTAGATACTTCAACAATTATTGATGCAGTTAATTCAATTTCAGGTACAGAAAACAATGACTAAATCCATTGTCAAATACGAATACCAATCGCTTTATGTTGGAGAAAATGGGTTTACAAACAAACATTGGGAAGCCTTAGTAAAACTAAACAGCCTGCATCAAAACACTTATTTTGATATTATTAATAAAGGTATCAGGTTTAAAGAACACGTTGGTATCATTCAAATTGATGGTTTGTCAATTGAAATTCATCCAAAAGCAGACCGAGAAAGTAAGGGTAAACAATGGAAAAATGTATTGCTTTCTATGCTACAAGCTTGCAATAGATTGTCTCCAAAATCGGCTGGAGCTGCCAATGTAAACAGACGAAACTTAAATCTATTAGAAATTTATTTTGAGCTTTTTATTACCGAAATAGAAACACTTTTACATCAAGGTTTAATTAAAAAATACCGCAAAGAAACTAAAAATGTGTTTGCCTTAAAAGGAAAATTAGAATTTGCAGGGAATATTCGTAAAAACACCATTCACAAAGAACGTTTTTATACTACACATCAAGTATATGACAAAAACCATACAATTCATCAAATACTAGCAGTTGCATTAGAAATCGTTTCAAAAGTTAATAAAGCTAGTTATTTAGCTAGTAAAATTGCGATTGCACGTTTTTCTTTTCCTGAAGTAAAAAAAATAAAAGTAACTGCAGAAACTTTTGATAAAATTCATTTTTCAAGAAAAGAAAAACCTTATACTTACGCTTTAGAATTAGCAAGACTAATCATTCTTAATTATTCACCAGACATTTCAACAGGTAGAGAAAAAATGCTTTCCTTACTATTTAATATGAATGATTTGTGGGAAGAATATGTTCTAGTAATGCTAAGAAAACACTTGTTAAAAATAAATTCAGATTGGCAAGTTACAGGTCAAGAAAGTAAATCTTTTATTCAAGGGCACTCTTTACGACCAGATATTGTTTTAAGAAATGCAGAACAAACTATTATTATTGATACCAAATGGAAATTAGGCAATCAATACATAAGCGTACAAGATTTAAGACAAGTTTACACTTACGGCAGATACTGGAATGCAGAAAAAGTAATGTTACTTTACCCTGGAATTACAAAAACAAAGTTTGAAACCTTTGCAGATGAACTAGATAATCCACAAATCACTTGCAAAACTGGTTTTGTTTCAGTTATTGATGAAAATGGAGATTTAGATAAAAGTATTGGTGAAAAAGTTATTGAATTATTAGGTTTGTATAAATTCTTCGATAAAGCTATTCAATAAATTGAAAATAGAATAAACTAAAAATTTAAAATTAAATAGATTAAAAAACGACTAATTACAAGCTCTTCATTTAACAAAATAGTATTAATTACGAAACAAACAGCACCCAATAAAGCACCTTAAAATTTAAAACCCTTACAATCAAATGATTATAAGGGTTTTTGCGGAGAAAGAGGGATTCGAACCCCCGGAGGTGTGACCCTCGCTGGTTTTCAAGACCAGTGCATTCGACCACTCTGCCATTTCTCCAATAGTCGTACTTAAGATTTCCCTTAAGCGGATGCAAATATAAACCTTTTTTTTACTTTATAAAAGTATTTTTAAGCAAAAAATAAAAGTATTTTCTTTCTTGCTTAAAATCAATAATTTAAAAAAATAACAATTACTTTTTTAAATAAAATATAAAAATATCTTTTACTTTTTATGTATCTTTGCTTTATAAAACACATCAAGCAAATGATACAGGCTATAATTACCAATCTAGAACGTGGCGAAAAACTAATTAATAACATTTCAACAATGGAATACTGCGATAAATCAGTTGCTCCTTATTTTTCTAGTATTGGCGCGCACATACGTCACATATTAGATGTTTTTGATTGTATTTTTGAGGGCTTAGAGTCTAAAGAAGTAAATCTTGCTGCTAGAAAGCGTAATGAATTAGTAGAAATCAATAAAGAAGCTGGTTTGGCTTACCTGCACCGTACTATAG
>Ga0256840_1004354_pt1 | contig 10680 bp, 9 predicted proteins | sample 355202metaG_FD_185969 | JGI IMG/M metagenome (GOLD analysis project Ga0256840, IMG submission 185969) | Hydrothermal vent microbial communities from Mid Atlantic Ridge, Atlantic Ocean - 355-202 | ecosystem: Environmental > Aquatic > Marine > Hydrothermal vents | place: Atlantic Ocean: Mid...
GTCAGGTCCATAAGAAGACAAAATGGGGTTTAAAAGATTTGTATTGTTAAAATGGATGATATTGGTCATTTTTCCCTAAAGGAATATAGCCCCCAAAGTATAGTTTTGCAACTGTAATTGAGCAGGCCTTTAGCTAGATTCAATCCTTTAAGACGCTTATGTAAAAATTATTTTTTGTGGACGTCGATAAGGTTTAAGTGAAAAAATTTTTAGCTATTACAACGTGTTGCAAGTAAGCAGTTTTATCAAAAAAACGACTTTTGACTTTTTGCATTTGACTCCTCTAATGAATCTTTGAAAATCAAGATCCCTGTCGTCTTAATTCAATCCATCCGTGAATCTCTCGTTTTTGGGGCAGATTTTCGTGCTAGCTATTTCAAGACACAACTTCTCCCAAAAAAATTTTTGCAGGAGCATGTTTCAAGGGATTTTATGGTGGCAAAATTACCTCTTTTTTAAATTTAAAAAAAGGTAATTTTAACAACATTTGTTTTAAAATACAGCCATATTTTGAGGATATTTTCAGTTAAACTATACATTTTTACCCGAAAATTTATATTTTAAGGTAAAAATTTTCAATTAAATTTATTCGTAAGATTAAAAAGCAGTTGAGGAAGATACCTGCTCAGGATGTCCAAAAAGTTTTTGATTTTTTGAGGAATTTCTGAAAAGTTCAGAGATTCCTTCTGGTTTTCATTCAATTTATTTATCACTGTACCTTATTTTTGGGGGTTTAAGGGGACGAAGCCCCAAGCCGCTGGGGGTAAAAACCCCCAGCCCCCCAAAATGTTGTTTTAAAAACAATATAACTCCAAGATATTAATTTTAAAAAGCAGCTTTATTCCGGGGTTTAAGGGGGCGTTAGCCCCCTTACGCTGTGCCCCATTGTGGTTTACACATTTTAATAAAAAATCAGAGATCCCTTATAAAAATTATAATTTGCAATAAAATGTTTTTTGGGTAAGATCAGAGTCTCTGAGTTTTTTCAAAGATTTCTTAAAAAATTAAAAAGAGTTAGCTATATATCTGAGCAACACAAAATATAAATACCATAATTATTCGTAGGAGGGGAAAATGAGAAAGTATTTTATTCAACTCATAGTTATTCTAGTTTTGATATTTAACCTACCCTACATAGCTCTATCCAATTGTGAGGACCTCCCATCTTTTAATTTACAATCGAATAAACTGGTAATTCCTTGTATTAACGTGATAGAATTGGGAGTAAATACCTGCATAAAAGCGACTCTATCTTTGACAGTAGAAGGAGAGAGTGTTTTTTTTGATATAGAAGACATTTCATGGACAAATCAGGTTGTACCTTCTGGGGAAGAATCACTAATAACTCCTGTCTTTGACTTTGAAAATAATATTCTAGACATTCCCTATGTAAAAGTGGGAGCAGGTGTTGTTGAAGTATCTTTAAAACTCATTACAGAGGAGCTTTTTGAATTAGAATCTGCACAAGTAACTATTTTACCAAGTATATGTAGTAGTAATGTGGCTTCTTGTTGGATGACCACCGAGGATAATGGAGCGGGAGCGATGCTTGCCTGTTATGAGTTTTCTGGATCTTCCATATTTATTGAAGGGATAATGTCTGGTACATGTATCAATATGAGCGGCAGTGCATATACACCATGTCCTGAGGGGGCTGTTTATTCCTGTTCTTATGATTTTTCTCAAGGTAACAAAGTAACGCTTTACTCCTATGACTCTCACAATCCTCTTCCCTGTAGTGGGCTTGGAAATTTTTTGCCATTTTCTTTTTAAGGAAGAGTTTAGGGGGCCATGCCCCCATAAAACTCATTGTTCAATATCAATCTCTCCATCCAATCTGCAATTTTCAACTGCCCACCTTATGGTTATACTAGTTGGTATATCTGAGAGAAAGCTACTATATTGAGCTGGAACAGCAGACAGAATAGGTTGTAATTTGTCTGAGATGTCAAAGACAAATGACCCACCGCCTGAGACGTATCCCGTAAATGGATAGGGAAAGTTGCCTTCACTTACGTCCACAACCAGAATTTTTTTCTCATAAAGTCTATTTCTTTTGAGGCTTAAGGCCTGCAAGTAGAGAAAGCCCTAGTTTTCCTGATACAAGGATTGATAAGAAACTTTTTTTGTTCATTTTAAAACTCCTTTTTTGCTGAATTTATCTTTTTTATATCACATAATGGGAGTTCCACTCCCATCCCATATTTTAATTACGTCAAAACTTAAATTTTGAGGGTTAAACATAAACTCAAGATAATAAATTTCCCCGTTGTAGTTTGCCTTTACAAATAGATATGCAGGGGTATTATCTGCCCCTTTCTCACAGGGATAAATAAAGGGTAGTTCTTCATTTAAACTTAAACCAGATATAGAAGGAGCGTCTATGTTGTCATAATCATAAGAGCCCTGTCCAACGTTAGCTGGATCCAGCTCAAAAGAGAGCGTATTTATGTTAAAATCAAACTTTGCCCAGAAGGTATTTTCATATCCTTTTACGTATATCCCGTCCAAAATTATGGAATTTCCCTTTACCCTTGGGGTGGCAAAGGCAAAGCTGATATTTTGCCCACATCCAACAAATGCGCTATCTCCTATGATGTTATCTCCTATCCTGGCCGCAATCAACTTTCTTATTTCTGTTTCTCCATCGTCAGTCTCTTCACTTTTTACTTCACCTACTCCCCTTGCAAAATAGACAGTTGATTCCCACTCCCCTCCCGTTATCTGTAGCTCTATACACTCAGAAAAAATCCCTGCAGGAACTTCTATGGTATTGCCAGTTGATACGAGTTTGACCGTTCCCAGAACTGTTTCCACTTCTTCCCCTACCTCCATATTAGCAGGGAGAAATAACAGAGGTGGATCAAAAGATTCATCCGTGTATTCTTCTGCGTCGTATTCATACAACTTGGAGATAAAAATCCCATTATTTTCGATCTTAAACTCTTTATAGTCGTTAAAGGTTACTTGGGGAAAATTTGTTGGATCTTCTCTGGAATAGTCTTTTATGAAGGTGTTTCCAGAAGGATCTGAAAGTCGTTGAAAAATTTCTAGTTCATAGTCATCTGAGGTGGTGTATTTATAAAAATAACCACTGGGGAGTTGAGGTTGCACATAATCCCTTAAGTTTATGGCATAAGCTGAAAAAGCAATGAAAATCAAAAATAGAGCAAAACAACAAATTTTTTTAAAAGAAGTATTATCCATCTATTTTACTCCTCAATTTTTTTTTGTTTAATACAGCCGCCCCTATAAAGGGGCAGCTCTGTTCTTGTGGTTAATTTTTGGCAGGCAGGTTTTTAAATAATGCTGGATTTTCAGAATACACAGGAACGCCCACATAGGTTTTGACTGAAGAAAACGCGTTTACATCGTCAGCAGAAGCAGGTCCTTGGTACGTTCCCACTTCAGCTATTGATAAACTGCCGTCAGGAAGGATATTTAACTCAAATACGGTCCAGACCCACTTATCTCCCAGATCTGCAGGCGCATTTGTTGGTGGATAAAACGTCCTTAGAAGCTCATCTCCTTGAAATATCTTAACCACTGCTCCACTTGTTGCAATGTTACCACTTCCTAAATAGTGGTGCACAGAATAGCGATACCTTCCAGGAATAAAGCTACCGTTTACCTTGGTGATGGTAATGGTTTCAGGCCCATAGCTACTTGTATCATCCACGTCTAACCATGCAGGTATTAATAGGTCGCAGGGAGAGCCGTCGCAATTATTACGTTCATCATAATAGACGTGGAACCTATTTGTGTTTTCCATTGGAGAGTCTGAGCTTTCAGACATAGGTCCAGTTAAATGAGAATCTAGATCTTCTGGATTTACTCCCCAGGTCAGGACAATCCTTATATCCCCCTGGGCTACTCCTTGATCGTTTGCAGGGAGTAAAGATACCCCTGCACCTGTATTCTCGTTACAAACAACAGCCACGGCTGTATCCTGAGGTAAATATCCTTGAGCCACTACATTGACCTGAACACTTCCCTCTGACAGGTTCAAAAAGTGGGCAATGCCATCCTGAGAAGTGGTTTGCACCTGACTTCCTATGGTCACAGTGGCTCCGCTAATTGGAGATCCTGTTAGTGCGTCTGTAACCTGTATTTCTAAGTTTCCTGTACACGTTGCAGTATCATCTGAACTTGTAACACTTACAGGACGAAGACAAAGACCCTCTTGATCCCATTGCCAGATCACGTTTACCACTTGATTTACAACACTTGCTTCACCTGTTAGGGGATTTACAGCACTGAAATCAACATTGATGTCGTTAATTTGAAACCTTTGGCTGGAAATACCAAATCCACTACTGGAAGAAAAATCCACTGCAAAATCATTACCCGCTGCAAAAGAATTCACTGAAGTTAAAAGTAAAATAATTAAAAGGGTTATAAACCTTTTCATAACAATATCTCCTTAATTTAGAGTTTTTTCTTCAGATGTAACATACCACCTTCCCCTTGCCTTTTTAAGGTACAATTTTCGCCTTATTATTTTAAAGGTTGGAGGATGATAGTTAGAGGATACTATTTTTTGGGCGAGAATTACACACGTTCGTTCACTCACGTTTTTCATACCTCCTTTTTTTATGGCTTCTAACAAGGCCTGGTTCATCAAAGGTTTTATCCACACGCCTAGTTCGGGTTCTTTTATTTTTACGTTTACCACGCATCTAGTTTGATTGCAATCTATATTTGTAATCTGCCAGGTTGTGTTTTTGACCAAAATTGTTTGCATATTGGATATACACGGCTTACTTTTGGTCTTTGCTAAATTTTTTCTTATTTTTTCCTGAAAATAAGAGTCCACAACCTGATAAAATTTTTGATTATTTCCATAAAAAGAGGTGTTTTTTTGAGAGGCACAGCAGGGTAAACTTAACAATAAAAAAACTAATAATAATTTTTGACGTAACTGCAAAAAATAAAAATTTGTATTTTTTCTGAACAAATTGGATTGTAATCTATTTAAATCGTTGAACATTTATTTTGCGATCGTAAGACGGACAGGTAAAAATAAAGTTTTTGCAGGCGCATCATTTTTTGGATAAATTAAAATACGTATTTAATTCCTGCATATAATTTGCGGCCATCGGCTTGAATTGGACTAAAAGTTCCTGGAGTTTCGTATTGGTGGTTAAAAATATTTTTTATCTTAATCCAAAAGTCTAGCCCTTTTAACCAATTTTTCATTTTAAAACTACAGTCAAAAGTAGTTGCCGGAGCAAAGGAATAGGACTTATCTTTATACGTAAATTTTTGTCCACCAACGTAATTCATTCTCAAAAAAACGTCTAAACTTTTGCTCTGATAACTTAATCCAGTATTTAAAATTTTATTGGCTCCGTAGTTATAATCTTTTTGCCAGCTCGTATAGTGTTTTTCTGTATCCCCTGACGGACTTATTGTAATATAATCCAAGACCCTATAATTTTCTTTATCCCCCCAGTTTTTAAACCAAGTGGTATTTAACCAAAAACTTACGTGATCATTAAAATGATAACTAAACGTTGTTTCCAAACCCAAAAAATTTTGTTCATCGGGCAATGAATATCCACCATAAGGATCTTCATTGATATGATGGGAGATTACGTTGTAAAAAGGAATTAAAGACAGTCTAAATCTTTTATCATGGTGATAGGTAAGTTCTAGATTTAAGGTTTTGACCTCTTCTGGATGGGTGGATTTATCTCCCAAAAACTGGGTTGCATAAGGAGTTCTGTAAGCCGTGCCATAGATGGCTTTGAGATAACAATTATCATTATAGTTCCATAACAACCCCAGATTATAACTCAAGTATTTATGGTACTCACTATGCAGATCAAATCGCGATCCCGCCCATAAATCTACGCGTTCAAGGTGATGTCTATACTGGGCAAACAGAGAAAATAACCTCGTGTTAAAACTCGCCTGATCAATTAACATTTTAAAGTGGTTATCTTTGTGTTGGATGTAGTCAGGTAAAAAAGTCCTGGTCTGAATGTCAGCATCCTTGACCCTATTGATCCGATAAGATGCGCCCAAAGTTAATAGGCCACGTCTCTGCAAAAAATCTTTGTTGAGCAAAGATTCAAAGTAATAAATGTAATTTTTTTGTTGCCACTTAACGTCCATTTCTTCTTTTTTTTCGTAAAAGTAATTGTAATAACTCTTCAAAGAAAAAGATAAGCTATCGGTCAAATCTTTTTTCCAGGCTACTTTAATTAGATTAAAAGGATTATTTTTTTTGGCATCCCATTTTAGCCCAGAAGCGAGATCAGACATAACGTACGGTTTGTCGTAATAAGAAAATCGGCCAGAAATATTTAATGAGTCCACGAAATTTAAGTTAAAAACTCCATGATAATACCTTTGGCTAGGCAAAGATTGGTCTTGAGCAAGGGCATCCAGATAAACGTTGTTTGCTGGATTGATGTAGGTAACTCCCAGAGATAAAAAAACGTCCCACCAACCAAAGTCTTTGCCCAAATTGACAAAACCACTTTTATAATGTTCACTTCCCCCACTTATTCCCCATTCCATTCCGTTTAAATCCTTTCCTGTTTTTGGGACCAAGTTTAATACGCCCACAAAGGCATCAGGTCCCCACAAAACCGAGGCAGGCCCTCGCACTACCTCTACTTTTTTTATGGAAGCAAGAGACAATTCAAAGTCCAAAGGATAGATGTTTTTGGTGCTGTCAGAACGTAAAGGAACTGAATCGTACAAAAACAAAATTCCAGAAGGCACTCCGCGCAAAAAAAGCTGATGCCCCCATTCCTTCTGAGCCAAGTAAAAACCTGGTTCTTGGGACAAAACTTCTGCTAAGGTCATTCGTGTGTCCAAGTGGTTAGTGCTAATGACCTGAGCAATAGCAGGGGCATTGGCCGGAAATTCAGGCCTGCCTGAAGCAATGCTAAGAACGTCTAAGTCCTCACCTTGAAAAAACAAAGACTCTGAAACTCTAGCCAAAGAATCTTTAACCAAAAAAAGCAAAACACTAACTACAAGTAAACAAAGATATTTTGTCCTTTTGTTGCCAACCATTTTTCTATCCATATTGTCCATTGGTTTTGTTTATTTTTCGAGCAGCTTTAATCTAGTTCTAAATTTTGATCTGGTAAGACCGAGCAACTTGGCAGCTGCACTTTTATTGCCCTGAGTTCTTTCTAAGGCTTGTTGGATCAAAGTTTTTTCTAATTCTTCCAAGGAGACTCCCTCTTCTGGCAAGTGATAGCAGTTCAAAATGGGGCTTTTATTTTCGCGCAAAAAAGAAAGGTGTTCAGAATTAAGCGGAAGTTGTCCTCCCGCCAAAATAATAGCCCTTTCTATGGCGTTTTTTAATTCTCGCACGTTTCCGGGAAAAGAATATTCCAAAAGTATTTTTTTGGCCCCTGAACTCAACACAGGCTCTGTTAATTTACCCAAAAACTGTTTGACAAAATAGATCACCAAAGGCTCTATGTCTTCCTTTCGTTCCCTTAAGGGAGGGATTTTGATGGGAAAAACGTTTAACCGATAGAGCAAATCTTCTCGGAACTTATCTTGCTCTACTAATTGAAAAAGGTCCTTGTTGGTGGCTGCAATAATTCTGGCTTCGACGTTTATTTCCTCTACACCACCTACCCGCTGCACCTTTTTTTCTTGCAAAACTCTCAATAATTTACCCTGCGCATCTAAAGGCAGGTCCCCTATTTCGTCTAAAAATACAGTTCCCCCCCCAGCAGCTTCAAAAATTCCTTTTTTGGTCTTAGTTGCGCCAGTAAAAGCGCCTTTTTCATAACCAAAAAGCTCTGATTCAATTAAAGAGGGCGGAATGGCCGCGCAATTGATGGCCACAAACCTTGACTTCCTCCTGGGGCTAGTGCGATGCAAATATCTGGCAATTACCTCTTTGCCCACCCCAGACTCGCCTGTGATTAGGACCGTAGTGTCTTTAAGCTGGGCAACTTTATTGACCAACTTGAAGATTTCTTTCATACCTGGCGACTCACACACGATGTCCTGAGGCAGGGTTATGGCGTCTAATTCTTTTTGCAGGGCATTTTTTTCAGCAATTATTCGCGAGATGCCAAGAGACCTCTCTATGGTCAGCATAATTCTTTCTTCTTCAAAGGGCTTAGGAATGTAATCCACTGCCCCCATTTTCATAGCCTCTACAGCCGAATCAATAGACGCATAAGCTGTAATAAAAACAACAGGTAAGGATAATTCTAACTTGTTGATCTCTTTTAACAGGCCAAGGCCATCTAACTTGGGCATCTTAATGTCCGTAACTACCAGGTCGTAAAAATTTTCTTTGATCTTATCTAAGGCTTCCAAACCGTCTTGGGCTTCATCGACCTTATGACCTTTGAGCTCAAGCATGATCTTTAAAATTTTTCTAATTTTTTCTTCGTCATCTACGACCAAAACATGGGCCATACCTCTACCTCTCAATAACGTTTAAAGGAAGATAAATTACAAAAATACTGCCTGTGGGTAAATTATCTCTTACCTCTATTTTGCCTTTTAAGACGTACACGGCCTGAGCAACAAAAACCAAACCCAGACCAGTTCCTTTTTCTTTGGTGGTATAAAAGGCATCAAAGACCTTTTCTTTTTCCGCTTGGGAAATTCCCTTGCCATTATCTTTGACCTCTATCTTAACTTTTTCTTTATGCGGACGAACTACGATCTCTACTTTGTCTGCGTCAGCCTCAAAGGCATTTTTGATCAAATTAATTAAAATCCGCTCCAAAAGAGATGCGTCCGTGTGCAACTCCAAATTATTATCCACCTGACACTCTAAATTTTTTTTAGGATATTCAATAGCTATCTTTTGTCTAATCTTATCCAAAAAATTAGCTAAATTTATTCGCCTAAGTTCCGGCTGTTTGGGACGGGAAACGTATAAAAATTCCTTGATAAATTTATCCAAGCGGTTAATTTCATCTTCAATGTAGGCGATCATGTCCTGCTTGGTTTTTTCATCTACTTCTTTTTTCTTAATAATATCCAAGCCTCCCTTGATGATTCCCAAGGGATTTTTTACTTCGTGAGCAACCACAAAGGCCACCTTGCCAATCTCCGCTAACGACTTTTGATAAAGCATCTCTGCGTGCACGTCTTTTAACAGACGCATGTGTTTTTTTAAAGAAGCAACCATCGTGCTAAAATTTTGAGCCAATTCTCTTAACTCCAACATCCCCTTGACCGGCACAGAAAAATCAAGGTCCCCATTGGCTACTCGAGATATAGACCTTAACAACTCTTTAAACGGTTTGACAAAAGAAACAACTACTGAAAAATAAACGATCACCCCTATTACACACGAAATAACTACGGCCAAAAAAAGCGAATGCACAAAAAGCTTTTGGACGAGACGATTTAAGTTTTTTATAGTGTAACTAATCACAATGTAGCCAAGTATTCTCTTGTCTTGAGCGTACAACATATCCACGTCTGAACTGGAAAGAGTTACTGGAAATTCAAGGAAGTAGTCTTTATTGATAATTCCTTCTTGATATAAAACATTGCCTTTACTGTCTTTGATCGACACGCCAAGCACGTCTTTGCTAGCTAAAATGGATTTGGTTATGTTTTTTAACATGCTTTTGTTGTTTAAAATAATCCCTATAGCTACGCTGGAGGCAAGGTGCCTGCCTATAAAATTTATTTTTTCTTCAAATTTGTGATAAAGCAAACTTCTGAAAATGTGTTGATTAAGTAAAAACGTAGCCATAGAAGAAATAAAAATACTTAAGGTCGTGATTAAAATCAGACGCTGACGAACGTTAAAAGATATCATCAAAGTTTAATCCTGTTTTGGTTGATTTAAGTATTTTAAAACGTTTGCATTTACTTTGAGCTCGTAACTTGCAGGCACAGACGTACATTCTTTATTGTGCAAGGCAGTTTGAATTAACCTGCCTGTTTTTTCTCCTGTTTGTTTAAAATCAGGGATAAAACAAAAAAGGGCTCCGTTTTCTAAAAAAAACTTGTTATAACCAATAACGGCTTTTTTATGTAAGATAGCTTTATTGAGCATAAAACTGGCAATTTCAGTGGATGAAAAAATAGGATCAGGCACGAACAAAAGACCATCAAATACGGGCCAAAAGTGCTCCAATGGATCTAAAAGACCTTTTTTTTCTAACTCAAGCACCAAAATCTTAACCTTAAAAACTGGAGCCAATTTTTGAATTTGCAGGGCATAATTTTTGGACTCCTGAGAAGAAACAGGAATCAGGATGGTCTTTAGCTGAGGAAATTTTGAAGAAATAACCTGCAATATAGTTTTGGGAGGAACGGCCAAATAAACCCCGCACATAAAATCCGCTTCTTTGACTTCTTCAGGATAAACCACAAGAGAATAAAATAAAAACTTGGCTTTGACCTTGATTTGTTTGAGGAGAGCAACCGATTTGGAGCCCAAGGCAATTACTACGTCCCACTCTTGCTTTTGTAAACGATAGGTTACGTAGGATCTGTTTTTATTCAAAAAAAAGACCGTTGGTTTTGATACAAATTGTTTGATTCCATCTACTACTTCGAGATAAGGTCTAAGCTGGGCAGGGACAAGCACGGCTACGCTTTGGGCATAAGCGGACGGAAGAAAACAACAAAAAACAAATAGTCCCAAAAGAAAAAAAAGTTGGTTGCGCATAGTAAATTTTAAGCAAATTTTATTCCACGAAAACCTTTAAAAGACGC
>Ga0256840_1004355_pt1 | contig 10679 bp, 10 predicted proteins | sample 355202metaG_FD_185969 | JGI IMG/M metagenome (GOLD analysis project Ga0256840, IMG submission 185969) | Hydrothermal vent microbial communities from Mid Atlantic Ridge, Atlantic Ocean - 355-202 | ecosystem: Environmental > Aquatic > Marine > Hydrothermal vents | place: Atlantic Ocean: Mid...
GCTCTGGAATATAGTTTATTTTTCCATTCGAAAAGGATGTATTACCGTGTTTAGCTGCATCGACAGAAATGAGTGTTAGGGTATCATTTTCAGGGTCAACATCATTAGCCAGCACGGCTATTTCAATTGCCTCATTAGAGCGGGTAAGGGCATAATCTTCTATGGCATTGGGTGGTAAGTTAATTGACTCTACTATTTCTCTACTTTCAAACCAGGCAGCAATTTGAGGGCCAGAAACACTAACAGCTTTAGTTGCATGCGCCCCATCACTATGATTTATAGGTTTTCCACATTTCAAGCCATGGCATGTTGTTATTTCAGGGTTGGAAAAGACTTGTATCCGTCGCGCATTATAGGCACTGGTATAAGCCATGGTAGTCACAAAATCATTTTGCTCTCCATGCCCACGGCCCCATTTATATAAGCCCCCGGTACTGCCTTGTTTAGCTGAGTGCCCAAGGCCTAGGTTATGCCCTAATTCATGGGCAAAAGAAGAGATACAACGGTCAGCAACGACATTAAACCCATAATTTTTATGTCCAGGATAGATAGTATTATTATATCCACCTACAACATAACCAACACCACAGTAAGGGCCGGTAGGGGTAATCATGGTGACTAAATCAGCACCATATTTAGCGCGTAATTCACGAGCTTTTTGATTGTTTTTTAAAGCGTTTAAAGTAGCGCCATCCGTTTTAGGGTTTGGAATGTTAATTACTTCAATTTTTACCACACGAAAGCGTATGTTGGCATGGCTATTTTCTAATGCCTTATTGGCATAGTGTTCCATACTGGCAACACGGGTGATAATATCTGTATTTAAAACACTTTTTGGTGGATGTAAAACTAATAAATCAATGGTATGTATTTCAGCGAAACTTATACCGCTAAATAGGCTGCTTATAATAAATGCTGTTGCCGCAAACAGTTGTGATTTCTTGTTCATTATATTTGTATATGAGTGAGTTAATGTTTTCATGAGATGCCTTCGGGTGGTGTGACCTGACCATCATCATGTTTTCTGAAAAAATCTAAAGACTGGTCATTTATGACTGTGCCAGCTCCTGTTTTATTATCAATTTCTATTTGAAAAACTTTTTCGCCTGTTGCGACCATGACTAAGGTTAATTCTGGTCCTTTGGTTACTGTGAATGATGAGAAAGCTTGTCCGTTTTCAATAGAGCCTGTTGAAACTTGAACTTGCCCCCCAAATTGAGAATGATTTTTTTCTACCGTTCCAATGTAACTTTGATTTTCTTGAGGAATATAAAGAGTAATTTTTTCACCCTTTTGCAATTGGTCGAAAGCATTGCTTTGAGTTTTAATATGAGCCACTTGAACTTCATCGGGTAAGCTCTGAATTGGGTGAGTATTCTCACCTACTGTTTGCCATTGCCTGTTAGCTATAATATTTGTTATTTTTTTAGGTGTAAACTGAGAGCCATTAGTTGCTTTAACAATATTTACAGGGGAGGGCGCTAAACTGGCGCTATGTTGTTTATATAACAAGCCTCCCATAATGCTAATTCCGAGTATGGAGCTTACTATTAGATTAATTTTCATAATGAATAACTGTGCTGTGTTTATCTTTGAATTAAGCATAGAAGCAAAACCATTCTTATTTTTTGCTAACCGTCACATTTTAAAATATTTTTAGATTTAAATAATTAATATACCTACTTGCTCACAATAATACCAATGTGGGTAAAGTTATGAAAGGGTGCTGAATACATATTATATTCGTTAGATGTTTTGGTATTAAATTGATAGATAACAGTTAACTATGGTTTTTAATCAACTCTGTTTACCATAAGTTTTATATTGTTTTTCCAGAAAACTAGACAAAATAGAACTTAGGTCTACGCTTAGTAGTAATCACTTCTAAGATTAATATAGTTATTCAATGTTTATTAACGATGATAAGCCTCTTCCTGATTTTGTAGATTCTAACGATAAATTTATTGTTGAAGAACAGTTGTGGGTGACTGAAAACCCTTCAAATGATTATTTATATCAACAAATTGTTTATAAAATATTAAGAAAACCTACAAAGTTAATATTTCATATACAAAGAATTTATTTTAGTTATCGTCTAGGCATGCACGAACAGCTCTATGCTGCGCTAATAGATATATTATGCGTACTGGATGGGAAAGGATTAGCCTTGAGCAATCGAATGGTTAAGGCAACTCAGTCTTTGCTAACGGAAGTAGAGATTAAGGCGTTAGAGACATACTTTAAAAATCAAAATAATATTTTATTTTTGAATAATAAGTATTGTGTCTGCACAACGGGAGTTATTGACGGCCATACATTACTTATAGAGAAAAAGAGCTCTGTCACTGATGGGTATGATCCATTAAGTTTAGCCAGAGATTATATAGAATATAGTCAGCTTGACTCTGCACTAAAAACACTTGAAGAAGCTATATTAGAAACACCTGAAAGACAAGACCTGCAGTTTGAATTGTTAGAAATATTGAAACAAACAAATGATATTCAAGCTTTTAAAAAAATACGAAATAAGTTAGCAGAAAAACAATGGGACGAGTCAATTGAATGGCAGCAATTAGCAGATTACTTTGCAAGGAAAAGCAATGAAAAATAAAAACCAGACTTCGTTAAAAGTTGCGCTTTATGGAATGGATCAACGTAGCTATAAAATGATGTCTTTATATCTTAAAGGCCCTTGTAAAGGACTTGCTACTGTAGTTAATGAGACTGAGGCAGAGATTGACTTGCTTGATGCTGACCATATCAAAGCCAGAGAGTTGCTCGATCAGCTACAAAGTAAAACCCCTACAAGGCCTATTATTATCCTTTCATTAGAGGAGATCCGATTAGAAGGAACTATATACGTAAAAAAGCCAGTTAAAATGAATGACATTATAGCTGCATTAAAGTTAGCTAAGGAAAGCCTTGGAGCTAGATCAAAAAAAAATAAAGTAACACCAATAAAGGTAGTTTCAGAAGCATTAGATCCTGCACCTGTGAAGAAAACTATAGAAGAGGTTGCTGAAAGAAAACAAGCTGCAACTAAACATATAGACAATGAAGAAAAAAACAAGGTTTCAAAGCACCGCACCGCAAGAGATTTAACAGAAAGCAACTTTTCAGCCTATATAGGTAATATTGAGGGTGTTGATTTTTCAGATTCTGAACAGGTTTTAAAGGCATCATATAACCCTAAAAGTTATTTCTTAGGCTATGTTCAATCAGCCCTTAAAGCTTGTAAGGCAAATAATAGGGTTTTAAAGTTAAACTCTAGCTGGAAACCATTAATCATATTTCCAAACACTCATGAAGTTTGGCTAGATGCTGAGGATAAGCAATTAAGAGCATTTGCTGGGTTAGCCATTAAAAATAATGGGGCAAAAAGCATGTCATTAAGCCCAATTGACCAAGATGTATCTAGTTTAAATAACAAAATGGAAGGATTTTATGATATTGATCATTTTCTTTGGAAGTTAGCTGTTTGGACATCTAAAGGCAGGTACCCAGATAACTTAGATATTAATAAACCTGTTTATCTAGTACAGTGGCCTAACTTTACTCGGTTAGTTGTAACGCCACACGCTATGAGAATAGCTGCATTATTAATTGAGGAGCCTAGAACGGCAATGAATATTGCAAAAGTTTTAAGCATTAAACCACAGTATGTTTTTGTGTTTATTAGTGCTGCAAATGTACTAGGTCTTGTAGGGCAAGCACGCCGCCAAGTGGATGAATTAATAGCAGCCCCAGAAGTGAAACCAAGCAAAACTAAAGGTTTGTTAAGTCGAATACTGAGTCGATTACGTGGATAGGGAATTTAAAACAATATGAGTCAATATAAAATTATTTTTACAGGCCCTGTAGGTGCAGGTAAAACAACAGCGATCGATTCAATCAGTGATGTGCCTCCCATTAAAACTGATTCAACAGCAACTGATATGACTAAAAACAGGAAAAAAGCAACAACTGTTGCTATGGACTATGGGATTATGAATTTGGATGATGGTGAAAAAATTCATTTATATGGGACTCCAGGCCAAGAACGTTTTGATTTTATGTGGGATATTTTAACGGTCGGTGGTATTGGGTTGATTTTGTTATTAGACAATTCAAGAGCTGATCCCTTTCAGGATATGAAATTTTTTCTTGATTCATTTAGTGGATTTATTTCAGAGACCAGCGTTGCAATAGGGGTCACCCAAATGGATTTGAGTAGTAAACCGAGTATTAATGATTATCATAAAAAATTACAAGAGCTTAACTTAAAACCTGCTGTGTTTTCGGTTGATGCAAGGGTTAAGAATGATGTTTCTTTATTGGTTCAAGCGCTTCTTTTTTCGCTTGACCCAGGTTTGGAGGATGAATAAGGTATGAGTAAGTATGTTTTAGTTGATAACTTGTTTCTTTATCCAACACCTGTGGGGGCTTATTATGCAGCCGCAGCACCTGATGAAGAAAAGTCTAGAAAATTTATTAAACAACTTTTACAAGAAAAGCAATCACCCCCTTTAAATATTGAAAATTTGATGAGGTTAATGGCTGAAGGTAATGAAAATAAAGCATTAGAGTTACTGAGTCACTGTCAAAAATTGGGCTGGGTTCAAGGTGTCGAAAATCAGGTTCAATCGCCAAAAGGGTCTTTGGAACAGCTTTTACCCGAATTATTAAAAGATATTTCTGAAACAGAAAAGGTTTTGTTGGCTGATGATCAAGGGTTTTACTTGGCGTGTACAGGTTTTCCTCATGAAGTTGCTGAGGAGTTATCGGCATTGAGTGCCGAGATTGCTTCTGTACATAAACGACGTTCTGGTTTGTTGATGAATAACTTAGGTATTGGTAGTCATGCTTGGGCAATTGTTGATGCCTTTGGAAGTAGCCAAGTAGGTTTTTGGCCAATATTTATTGGTGATAATCGCTTTGTTATTGCAATTGCTGGGATTCCTCACTTTAATCAAACAAAGTTTGTAGAGCTTATTTGGGCGTTAAGTATTCGATATGCCAAATAACTACTTAGAAATCGGGAAGTTGTTTCATGTACGTTCCTTAGGCAACCGACAACAGAAATTCTGCCCAATCTGGGTAGGTTATTTAATACCAGTTACCTTATTATCATTTAATGATTATATACATAAAAAAGAAATTACATATTTACAAAATATAAGGAGTTTATTATGAGAGCAGATATGCTTACATCAGTTTTAACCGAGCTAAATGGTACTTCGGCTGATATTGAAGCCTCAGGTGTTATCTCAACAGATGGTTTAATGATGGCGTCGGTATTACCCGCAGGTTTAGATGAAGATCGAGTGGGCGCAATGAGTGCTGCTATGCTCTCATTAGGCGATAGAACAGCCCAAGAACTGAATAGAGGAGGCTTAGAGCAAGTGCTTATTAAAGGTGATAATGGTTATGTTTTAATGACTTATGCGGGAGATGAGGCTGTCTTGACCGTAATGGCAAAACCAAATGCTAAATTAGGTCTTATTTTTCTGGATGTTAAACGGGCTGCTGAAAGTATTACCGAATTACTTTAAATATATACATAACTGCAAACAGGAGTTTTTTATGATTAGTGATATGAAACCCGAAGATATTGTGGGTGAGTATAAAGAGGTTACGCTCGATTTGTATAAATCAATTTCCAGAAAGGTTTTATATACAAAAATTGAGACCCCTTATCCTGATGGTAAGCTCATTGTTTCAACAACAACTCCCGATGGCGTTATCACACATGTGAACCAATCGTTTATTGATATGTCAGGATTTGTAGAAGAAGAATTGATTGGAGCTCCGCATTCTATTCTTCGTCACCCCGATATGCCGCCCGCTGCTTTTAAAGACTTGTGGGATACGGTAAATAAAGGTGAAAAATGGCAGGGGTTTGTCAAAAATTTACGCAAAGATGGTGGCTATTACTGGGTAAAAGCAACTGTTATTCCTAATATTAGAGAGGGTAAACTTGTTGCCTATACTTCGGTCAGAAGAAAGCCTTCTAGAGCCAAAGTAGAGGAATGTATTAAGCTTTATCCAACCTTGTTTTAAGACGGAGATTACAATGTCATTTATGTTTACAGTAAGCCCAGATTTTACTCCAGACCATTTGTCTGGGTGGTATATTTTTAATACATGGATGCAAAAGCAGACAGGGGTTGGTATTCATTTAGAAATGTATAATGATTTTAAAACTCAAAGGGAGGCTATTAAAAATGATCAAATTGATTTGATCTATGCCAACCCTTTTGATGCGGCAATGCTGGTAAGAGAAAAAGGTTTTCAGCCGCTTGTTAAAGCGGCAGGTGAATCTGATGAATCTATTATTGCCGTTAATGCAGAAAACACAGTTGAAGATATTGCGCATTTGGTTGAAGGTATAAAAGTAGCATTTACTGATGACCCCGATGTACATTTAATGGGAATGATTATGTTAGAACCTGCAGATCTGGATGCAACTAACATTATTGAAGTGCCATCAGATACTTATGTTTTAGTTGCAAAGCATTTGTTAAGAGGGGAGGCTGATGTGGGGATTTTTTTGGCAGAGGCCTATGATGACCTTTCTTCAATGATCAAGAAGCAGCTTAGAGTGTTGGTTAGAAGTCAGATTAGTGTTATTCATCATTCATTAATGATTGGTCCAAAGTTATTAGACAAAAAAGAACAATTTCAAAGTGCATTAGTAGCAATGAATTCTGATGAAAAAGGTGCAGGCGTTCTTAAAAGTTTAAACTTTAATGCGTGGGAAAAAGTTGAAAATGATGAAATGGAGTTTATGATTGACTTGATGGATACTTTATCGATGTAAATTAAACCCGTAACACGCGACACCCTGTATTCAGTGGCATAGAAACCACTCGCTCTCGTCGCTTTTTTCGTTCCTCATGCTCCGTTTGTGTTGCTAGAGCGAGGAGTGATGAGGGTTATTGCGAGTTGCCATCGCTATTTTTTTATTTTTCCTAAATTTAAAAACTAGAGCATTGAGTATTAGTATCACAGACTCCCTTTTTATAATACTTGATTTATCTAGCTAACCCTATATAATCCGTCTCCTTACTTTTTGGTGCCTTTAAACAATTAATTATTTAAAGGTTAAAAGGGAAGTCGGTGCGTTTCTGTAAAGAAACAATTCCAACGCTGCCCCCGCAACGGTAGATAAGTTTAAGATATATCAATTACCACTGTATCAATGATATGGGAAGGTGATGTATTAGATTATTTCAACTTATAAGCCCGGAAACCTGCCCGAAAGTTTTATTCGGCGTAGCGGAGGGCTACTTACGGAATAGGAAGGCTTTATGCGCTGTTCTATTTTGTTTCCTGTCCTCACCTGCAAATTTAACCTTGTTTGCACGGGTGGTGCATAGGACATTATGAAACATTTATTTATATCCCCCCCTTTATCTCTTTTTTTCCTTACTACTCTCGGATTTTCTGCTCAGGCTGAAGAATCTATAGACCTTCCTAATATGGTTGTTACGGCCACTCGAACGGATCAAAGCATAGATCGTTTATCAGTTGCGAGTACTGTTTTTACCCGGCAAGATATTGAGCGCCTACAGGTGCAAAATGTACCGGATTTACTCAAACAAGCGACCGGAGTCGATGTTTCCGAAAGTGGTGGAGCAGGAAAAGCATCCAGTGTTTTTATTAGAGGAACAAGTAGCAAGCATGTTTTAGTGCTGATTGATGGTGTCCGTATCGGCTCTGCTACTTTAGGTTTGTCGCCACTCTCATCATTACCTATAGACCAAATAGAGCGTGTTGAAATTGTTAGAGGCTCACAGTCTAGTCTATACGGTTCTGAAGCCATTGGCGGGGTGATTCAGATTTTTACTAGAAAAGGCTCGCAGAAGGAAGATAACAAGCCTACGGTGTCCCTCGATTTGGGCGGCGGTTCATATGATACAGCTAAAGTCAGTGGCAATGTCAGTGGAAACTTTAAAAATGCTTGGTATGCTTTTGGGGCTTCTCATATAACTACAGAAGGTTTTAATGCAACCTCTGCCGAATCGAATGATCATGATAGAGATGGTTATGAAAATACCAGTTTTAACGCAAGGGCTGGTTATAAGTTTGATAATAGTCTCAGTCTAGAGGTTTTTGCTCTAAAGTCACAAGGCGAAAATCAATTTGATGACCAGTTTGGAAACCTTTCTGCAAATGATTCTAATGATTTTGTAATTCAAAACTTAGGTTCTTCTGCTAGTTTTCAAGTTAATCAGGATTGGCTAGCGAGTTTATCCATTGGTGAATCGAGAGATGAATCAAGAAATCATGACAACACGTTTTTCAATACTCGGCGTAGAACAGTAAGGTTAATTAATAATTTTACTTTGGATAACAACCATAAAGTGGTTATAGGTTCAGATTTTAGACATGACCAAGTTGAAAGTCATCAATCCTATAATGAAAATACTCGCTACAATATTGGCGGTTTTGCTGAGTATTATGGTAATTGGTTCAACGCAATTGATTTTAATGCCTCAGTCAGAGGTGATGAGGATGAACAATTTGGCTCACATGTGACTGGTGGCGTGGGTTTTCGGGTAGACTTGTTCAATAGTGGTCTAGATTTTATTGGTAACTTTAGTACCGGTTATAAAGCACCTACTTTTAATGATTTATACTGGCCTGGAGCAGGAAATTCTAGCTTGAAACCAGAAGAATCTACTACATTTGAAGTCGGTTTGGAAGGTCGATATCAATGGGGACAATTCAGCCTTAGAGCTTTCCATACTAATATTGATAATCTAATTGACTGGGCACCTACTGGGAAATTCTCAGGCGGGTTTGAAATATGGGAACCTACTAACATCAATAGTGCACAAATTGATGGTATTGAAGGTGAAATTTCAACACAACTTTATGACTGGAATATCGCTTTAAATGGTAGTGCTCTAAGCCCAAGGGATCGTAAAACTAATCAACGTTTATCTAATCGCTCTCAATTGCTGCTAAGTTTAGATCTTTCCAGAGAATTTTTTGACAGTCTAACGATTGGTTCTGCACTTAACGTATCGGGCGATCGTTTAAGTGGCACGACCAAATTACATGGTGCTATCGTTTGGGATATTCGAACGGCTTATCAAATCAACCCTAACTGGACTATCAAGGGTAAGCTTAACAATTTGTTAAATGACCAGTATCAAACGAATAAAGGCTACAATACCGCAGATAGAAACTTCTTTTTTTCTATCAATTATATCTATTGATAGAATGCTTATACTTCGTGCGGTCACGGATGCGGAATTTATAAGCTGCTGATTTTTGTCGATAGCAAGGCGCTGAAACAGGCGCATAGTAAGCTACGCAACTGTTTCAGCAACGCAGCTATTGGCAAAAACTCAGCGGTTAGAAAACCGCAGTCGTGACCGCGCGAAGTATATTTTTGCGGCAATATGAAAAAACACATCAATAAAAAGGAAAAACCATGAATATGAGTTTAAAACAAATTAGAACGCCAGTTGCTTTGATAGGATTAATGCTGGCTACTCGATTTCATCATTTTGGAGGGATGATTTCATTACCTGATGCATCATTAGCTGCATTCTTCTTTGCAGGGTTCTGGGTAAGTGGCTGGCGTTTTTTTGCGATTTTGTTAGTCGAAGCAGCTTTGATAGACTATGTTGCGATTAAGGAGTTTAATGTGAGTGATTATTGCATTTCTCCAGCCTATGCATTCTTAATTCCAACTTATGCCTGTTTATGGTTTGCGGGTCGTTATTGTGCAAATAGAGTCTTGAAACCATCTGAATTAATACAACAGTTTGCCGTTTTAGCCATTGCAACATCAACAGCATTTGTCATTTCAAATGGTAGCTTTTATTTTTTATCAGATAAATTTCCTGATATAAACTGGCTTGAATATAGTGATCGGGTGGCTTTATATTATCCACCATACCTAGCATATACTTTAATGTATGTTACCGTAATTTATGTATTTGTTAAAACATCGAAATCAATGTTATCTAATTCGGTAAGTACGGCTACTAGTCAATAAAAATAGCAATCCCACTTAGGGATATGGAAAAATAACATCTTGCTGGCACTAAAAGCATAATAATCGTTAAAGTTCTTCTAGTCGTCAGTTGTATAGCAACCGCTACAAAGCACATGGATGTGCAGGTGTCGCTTAAAGCAGGAGCTGGTTGCGATCGTAGCTAACTATGCGCCTATTGATACACGACTGAATACAAATAAAAATTCTGCCCAATATTGGATGATTATTTGTTTCCAGCTCCCTTAGTTGAAACACTCAAAACAGGGGAGAAACCCCTGTCTCGCTCATTCACTGCCATTAAGTTAAGCTTCAAGGGTGGGCAAAGGAGGCGCATCGATGGCTATTGATGCGCTTCGTTCCTCAGCACACCCTATGAGTTCTACTTATTTTGTAGCTAATAATCAGCTAAACTAGTGGTCACACTATCGTTTTACCCGGCCTACCTATTCTTGACTTAATGACATAAAGTTTCTTAATTTAATCTTGGTTTCTTAGTCAGTTAAGCCAAGTGTTTAGCTATCCGTATTCTCAAAAACAACAATAGACTTTTCTTTAACTAGGAAGGTTTTTTCTAACATTGGTTTTTGATTAGGCCTGTTAATAATATCTTTTGGCGAAGCCTGGGATGTATTAACCGATAAGCACCAGGTTTTTCCTGTAATTTCAGGTAATTCACAACTTGTAT
>Ga0256840_1004356_pt1 | contig 10678 bp, 9 predicted proteins | sample 355202metaG_FD_185969 | JGI IMG/M metagenome (GOLD analysis project Ga0256840, IMG submission 185969) | Hydrothermal vent microbial communities from Mid Atlantic Ridge, Atlantic Ocean - 355-202 | ecosystem: Environmental > Aquatic > Marine > Hydrothermal vents | place: Atlantic Ocean: Mid...
TGGAAGAATCAGGTCGTCTGGCCCAGGCAGCAGCTCTGCTGGAGCAGGCCCTTGAACAACACCCAAACAACGAAAGGCTCCTTATATCGCTTGCCCTGATCCTGGAAAAACAGGGAAAATGGGAAAAGGGTGTAAAGCTGGCCAGAAAGGTCCTGAAAATCAACCCTGACGATGTCTCAGCACTAAATTTTATTGGTTATACCCTTGCTGACAGGGACTCTGACAACAGGAAAAGTCTCGAAGAAGCGGAGAAACTCATAAAGAAGGCGTTAGAGTTGCGGCCAGAGGATGGCTTCATCATGGACAGCATGGGGTGGGTCTATTTCAAGCAGCATCGTTATTGTGAGGCTATTCGCTATCTCAGGAAGGCCCATGAGCTTGCACCGGATGACCCGGTTATAGCAGAGCATCTTGGAGACGCCCTCATGGCAGCCCACAGATTTCAAGATGCTGTGAAGGCTTATGAAAAGTCTGTCCAGCTCTGCAAAAAACGGGTTGATCGGCTGAGGATCAAAAAAAAACTGAGAAGAGCCAAAGAACTCCTTTCTGACTATCCAGATCTTTGAGGCCCGGGTGGATACGTTGAATTTTCAGTTCATGCAGCAGGTTTCCTTCTTTGCCACTCCCGGTTTCATTTGTCCCCAACCTTGAACCTCCAATCTATATTTGTTATCTGTTCAAAATTTGTGTAAGTTATTTCCCGAACTCAGAAGATGTCCTATCGCCATGCCTTTATGTTTTTTGTAAAGGTTACATGGTCGGTTTGTGTCTTCTGAACAGATAGTGAGTTTATGACCATTCCAATAATGTGAACAGGAGAAAGGGTTATTTTGCAGAGCGATAACGGGATATTCGTTCAGGTGAACCGGCTCAGGAAATCCTATTCCGGGGATATAGGTGAGATAGATGTACTTTCTGGCGTGGACTTTCATATAGCTTACAACGAGGTAATTGCCATTATAGGCGCATCTGGAGTGGGAAAAACAACCCTGCTCCATATACTTGGTACATTGGACCGGCCATCTTCAGGAAAGATCCTCTATTCAGGAAAGGATATCTTTAAACTATCTGACTCGAAACTTTCTGCATTTAGGAACTCCAAGATCGGATTTGTGTTTCAGTCCCACCACCTGCTGCCGGAATTTACAGCCCTTGAAAACGTTATGATACCCTGTTTTCTTGCCGGTATGTCCCGTAAAGATGCCCATGATGCAGCCATCCAGCTCCTCAAGCAGGTTGACCTTGAACATAGAGCGAGCCTTTCCTCTGCCAGACTATCGGGTGGTGAGCAGCAGAGAGTGGCCTTGGCGAGGGCTATGGTCATGAATCCAAAACTGATACTTGCAGATGAGCCTACAGGGAATCTGGATGAGAAGAGCGGGGGTAAAGTGGCAGAGCTCCTCTTTCAAATGAAGTATAGGCCTGAGACGTCCGTGGTGCTTGTTACTCATAACCTTAGCCTGGCCAGGCTGGCAGATCGCTGTCTTGGCCTGTCCCAGGGGAGAGTGGTTGAACTCGAAAAGGAAAATTTAGCAGAGTTTGTAATGAAAAAGGCGGCCTGAATATGGAAGTGTATCTTAAAATCTATAGATCTACAATGGTGTTGGCCTCGTTCTTGATTGTTTTTTTCTTGGCACTTACAGGGTTACAGTGGCAGGGAAACATGGCCATGGCCATGGATACGGTGCCTGGCACTAAAGCTGCCCTGTTTCATCTGAAGGGGTTCGGGCCAGAAGGGCAGATATCCCATACAGTTCAGCAAGCTGAGAGGGAACTGTTACAGGAGCTGCAACAGCGTGGCCATCTGGTGGAGCGTGTAGGTAAGATCGGCTCTGACCTCAGCAGGACCCAGATAAAGAGATACCTTTCTGCCCTTGGCGCCGGATATGGGATCTGGGGGAACGTCACCCTGCTCGGAGATATGGTAAGCCTTGATCTCTATGTAATATCAGCGCAATCCACCTCCAACAAACCCCTACCTGTCTTTATTCAGGGTCCTAAAGAGAAGCTGTCCGGGCTCTGTTCTGTCCTTTCAGACAGGATTGAACAGGCCTTCCTTACGCCTTACAAGGTAGCAAGAATCGATATAGCTGGAAACCGGCGTATCGGGACTGACGCTGTTCTTGCCGAGATACCTCTGCAGCAAGGGATGCAGTATAGGAAGGATCTTGTAACCGAGAGCATCAAGTCCATCTATCGTATGGGATATTTTGATGAGATTGAGGCAGATGTGCAGGATTCTCCAGAGGGCAAGGTGATCACCTTCATGGTCAGGGAGAAACCCGCTATCAGAAATATAGAGATAGTGGGTAACAGGGCATTGGGTGAGGATAAGATCAGGGAGGTCCTGGATATAAAACCATATTCAGTCATCCGTGAGGATGCCCTGAAGCAGAACGCCGAAAAGATACAGATGCTCTATTCTGACAAGGGCTATGCAGGAACTACAGTTGTAGCGGCAATCAAGCCTGTTTCCAGTCAGGCTGCCGATGTGATCTTTGAAATTACAGAAGGGGAGAAGGTCAAGATCAAGAAGATCGAAATAGAGGGGAACAAGGCCTTTTCTGATGACAAGATCAAGGAGATCATGGAGGTTGCAGAGAAGAAACCATGGTGGACACCCAGCCTGAGAAATATTATGGGGCTGATAACAGGCGATGCAGGAATCCTCAAGAGCGATGCCCTGGAGAGGGATCTCAGCCGTATAGCTGCCTTTTATCATAACTATGGTTATGTTGACGCAAAGGTTGGAAGGCCCAAGATAAAAAGAGAGGGAGCAGATATCTATATCACCATACCGGTTAATGAAGGCGAGAGATACAAAGTCGGAAAGATCAGCATAGACCAGGATTATTTCAAGGATGGGGAGCAACTCCTGAAGGATCTTCATCTCAAGGATGAGCAGTATTTCAGTCAACAGGTTCTCAGAAAAGATATCATAGCCCTTACCAACAGGTTTTCAGACCAGGGATTTGCCTATTGCAATATAGAGCCACAGCTCATTCGCGACAGAGTGAACCATGTTGTGGACATCACCCTCAAAGTGGACAAGGGGCCAAAGGTCTATATTGAACGGATCGAGATCGCAGGGAACACCCGTACCAGGGACAAGGTTATAAGAAGAGAGCTCAGGGTCAAGGAACTGGAGCCCTTCAGCTCCACCGGCCTCAAACGGAGTCAGAACAGGCTTAGAAGGCTTGGTTATTTTCAGGATGTCAATATCACGCCGCGCAAGGGCAGTGATGAGTCCCATATGAATATAGACGTCAATGTCAAGGAACAGCCCACAGGCACATTCAGTGTTGGGATGGGGTACAGTTCTGTTGACAGTCTCATCTTCATGGGTGAGGTGAGTCAGAGAAATTTCCTGGGCAAGGGCCAGACCCTCTCTTTCAGGGGTATCATTGGTGGCAGCACCCAGAGATTTACCCTGAGTCTGTTCGAGCCATATTTCAGGGACACCCGTTTCTCCCTTGGCTTCGACATCTATAACTGGAACTATGAATATGACGACTATACCAAGGACAGTTATGGTGGGGCTTTGCGTTTTGGATATCCCCTTACTGATAATCTGAGATGGTATAGCCGACTCAGGGTGGATGAATCGGATATTTCCGATTACATAGATGATCCTTCAAGATATATCCGTGATTCAATAGATATCAAGAGTACCAGATCACTTAGTATGGGGCTCACCTATGATAGCAGGGATCGCTATTTCAATCCTACAAGGGGCTGGCTCGCTGATATATCCGTGGAAAACGCAGGGACTCTCCTGGGCGGTGATGCTGAATATACCAAGTTTGAGGGCTCCACTGCCTATTATCATCCGATCTGGAAGGATATCCTGATAGGCAAGATCAAGATAGGAGCAGGTTATGTGGAAGAGGGAAGTGACGGCAAACTGCCCATCTGGGAGCGATTCTTTCTTGGAGGCCTGGATTCTGTTAGAGGGTTCAAGTATGGCTGGGTAAGTCCAAGGGATCCGGTAACAGATGAACGGATCGGAGGAGAGTATATGGGGTATCTCCAGTCAGAAATGGTCTTTCCTCTTGTTCAGGAGTTAGGGTTGAACGGAGTCGTCTTTTACGACATGGGAAATGTATGGCAGAAGGATGATGTAGATATTTCCGATACCAAGAAATCGGTTGGCCTTGGTGTGAGATGGCTGTCTCCCATGGGCCCCTTGCGCATAGAATGGGGTTACAACTTAGATAAGGATCCGGAAGATGACTCCAGCAACTGGGAGTTCCGTATGGGGGGCAGCTTCTGATGGCAGACAGGGCCCTTACAGTATCAGAGATTGCCAACATGGTTGGCGGCAGGGTTATAGGCAACGGGAATGTGCCAGTTATCTCCATAGCCCCTTTGGATACGGCTGGTCCAGACCATATCAGTTTTGCAGCCTCACCCAAATTCAAAAAGAAGGCACTATCCAGCAGAGCTGGTGCCCTCATCCTGCCTGAAGGCTGGCCAAGAAGGGAGCAGGAGGCCTTGGAACGGCCTCTTGTCCTGGTAAAAAATCCGCATCTTGCCTATGCCAAGATAGCCCAGCACTTTTTTTCTGAAGAGCCAGCCTGTAAGGGGATCCATCCCTCAGTTGTTATGGGAGACCGGTGCAAGATAGGAGAGGATGTCACTCTTGGGGCAAATGTGGTTGTTGGTAATGGAGTCTCTATTGGTAACAGGGTGTTTATCCATCCAGGGGTTGTCATTGGTGACGGAGTTGAGATTGGAGACGATACCAAAATCTATCCCAATGTGACAATTTATGGAGGTTGCCGCATAGGAAGCAGAGTAATAATCCATTCCGGGGTTGTCATTGGAGCTGATGGTTTTGGTTTTGCTACAGATGAACAGGGGCAGCACTGGAAGATACCCCAGGTAGGTATCGTTATAATAGAAGATGATGTTGAGATTGGGGCAAACACAACCATAGACCGGGCAGCCTTTGGAGCCACAAGGATCTGTCGCGGTGTGATGATAGACAACTTGGTGATGATCGCGCACAATGTAGAGGTTGGACCTGGTTCCATTATAGTAGCCCAGTCCGGTATAGCTGGCAGCACAAAACTGGGCAGGGGGGTCGTGGTTGCAGCCCAGGCAGGTTTGATAGGCCATATTGAAATTGGGGATAGGGCAGTCATAACGGCAAAGTCCGGGGTGGTTTCATCAGTCCCCGCAGGTGAGGCGGTATCAGGTGTGCCTGCAATACCTCACACGCAGTTTCTCAGGCTGGCCGGCGCCCTGAAAAAACTGCCTGACCTGGTATCCCAGGTTCGAAACCTCAAAAAGGAGATCGCAAAACTCAAGGCTGGCAAAAGAGAAGAGTAACAGGAGAGAGAGATGACGCATCAGGATATACTTAAACTCCTGCCACACAGATATCCATTCCTGCTTGTCGATGGTGTGACAGAGATAGAGTTGGGAGAATATATAAGGGGATATAAAAATATATCCTTCAATGAACCACAGTTTCACGGTCATTTCCCTGGCAATCCAATAATGCCAGGAGTCTTGATACTTGAGGCAATGGCCCAGCTTGGTATCATCTTTGCCAAAAAGACAGAACCCGCAATAGAGGAGAAGCTGGTTGTCTTTGCAGGGATAGATGGTGTCCGGTTTCGCAGTCCTGTGCTGCCAGGCCACAGAATGGATATGGAACTGAAACTCATCAAAAAGAAAAGGAATATCTGGAAAATGGGGGCAGTTGCCTCAGTGGATGGCAAGACAGCAGTTGAAGCTGTTCTGTTAGCAGCCATCCAGGACTGATCTGCACATCAATATTAGTTTACAGGTGGACATTGTATGACCCAAAGAGATAATGACATTCATGATACTGCGGTAATTCAGCAGGGCGCAGTCCTGGGCAGGGGGGTGACCATAGGTGCCTATACTGTAGTCGGTCCTGAGGTTACTGTTTCAGATAATGTATTCCTGGGGCCTCATGTTGTGGTAGAAGGCAAGACCAACCTTGGGACTGGCGTTCAGATCTATCAGTTCGCATCTGTAGGCGCTCCTCCACAGGATCTCTCCTATCAAGGGGAGATGACTGCTGTAGAGATTGGCAAGAATACAGTTGTCAGAGAGGCTGTTACCATTCATCGTGGCACTGACAAGGGGGGGGGTATCACCAGGATTGGCAGCAATTGTATGATAATGGCCTATTCTCATGTGGCCCATGACTGTCAGATAGGTGACCATGTAATAATGGCTAATGTGGCCACACTCGGTGGACATGTTGAGATTGGAAATCACGCTGTAATCGGCGGTATGTGCGCCATCCATCAGTTCTGCCATATAGGAGAATTTGCGTTCATGGCCGGCATGTCAGGAACCAACAAGGATATTCCGCCATTTACCCGCTATTCAGGTGCCAGGGACGGAAGGCTCTTCGGCCTCAATCTTGTTGGATTGAGACGGGGAGGGTTTTCTAAGGATGATATTCGTGCACTCAAGGATGCCTACAGGATAATATTTCAGAAGGCCCAAACCATAGCTGAAGGTGTTCAGGAGGCTCAGGAACAGTTTGGACAGATTCCCATGGTTGCCAAGTTCCTAAAGTTTATTGTGGAGTCAAAGCGCGGAATTCCTCCTGCATCCATGAAAGAGGAGGAGTAATCCTGAAGATCTCATCTCCCATGGGCATTGTGGCTGGGGGAGGGCAGTTCCCTCTTCTCTGTGCGAAAAAGGCTGCTGAAAAGGGGCTGGAACCTGTAGTGGTCGCCCACAAGGGTGAGACAGACCCCCTGATCCAGGAACATGCTGCCAAGACCAAATGGATTCATCTGGGCCAGCTCGGCAAACTCATTTCTTTTTTCAAGAAACATGGGGTTCGACAGGTCCTTTTTGCAGGCACCATCACCAAGACCAGGATTTTCAGGGATATCAGACCGGATTTTAGAGCCATATCCCTCTGGCGGCAGATGGATGGCCATCTCGATGATGGAATTCTCAGAGGTGTGGCTGATGAGTTGTCCAAGGATGGCCTTGAAGTGATTCCATCAACAGCCCTTATGGACAACCTGGTGACACCTGTTGGCATCATGACCAGACGTAAACCATCTAAGGATGAGATGCGTGATGTTCAATTTGGAGTTGAGCTGGCCAAGCAGATAGGTGCCCTGGATATCGGTCAGTGTATCGTGGTAAAAGACAGAACAGTCCTGGCCGTGGAGGCAATAGAAGGTACTGATGCCACTATCAGGAGGGGCGGAGAACTTGGCGGCAGCAAGGATGTGTGTGTCATAAAGATATGCAAACCCAATCAGGATCTCCGGTTCGACCTGCCATCCATAGGTATTCAGACTGTAGAAACCATGCAGGAGACCGGGGCTTCATGCCTTGCTGTTGAGGCAGGCCGCTCTCTCTTTTTTGACAGAGAGGATGCTATCAGATTGGCAGACAGATATTCCATTACAATAATCGGCCTCAACCTGGCTTAGCCAGCAGATCCTTTAATGTCTTTTAGTCATTTTTTCAAAGATCAGGTGAAAGATATGGAACCTGTAAAAACAGCAGTTATAGGGGTAGGGTATCTTGGCAGATTTCATGCTCAGAAGTATGCAATGCTGCAGGACTCCCAACTGGTTGGGGTTGTCGATACTGATGAGTATCAGGCAAGGAAGGTGGCTGAGGAGTGTGATACCGAGCCCTTCTTTGACTATCGGGATATTATAGACATGGTGGATGCAGTCAGTATCGTGGTGCCAACCACGTTTCATTATCAGGTAGCCAGGGATTTTTTAATGGCAGGCAAGCATGTTTTGCTGGAGAAGCCCATGACCGTTACAGTGGAAGAGGCTGATGAGCTGATCCGCATTTCAGAGGAAAAAAAAGCAGTCCTGCAAGTAGGCCACCTGGAACGTTTCAACCCTGCCATAGTTACCCTGACTCAGCAGGTGGATGCCCCACTTTTTATCGAGGCACACAGGTTGAGTGGATTCAAACCAAGGGCAATCGACGTAGATGTAGTGCTGGATCTTATGATTCACGATATAGATATAATCCTTGCCCTGGTGAACTCACCGGTAAAGGAGATTCGTGCTGCCGGGGTCCCTGTACTCACTTCCAGGGTTGATATTGCAAATGTCCGCCTTATGTTTGAGTCCGGCTGTACTGCCAACCTTACAGCCAGCAGGATCTCCCTGAAGGATCTGAGGCGTATCAGGGTGTTCCAGCCAGGAAGATACATATCTGCAGATTGTACTGATAGAACAAACCTTATTGTTCATGGTGAGGATGCCATCAACAATCCCATGGGGATCGAGCCTCAATTCCTGGAACACAATCAGACAGACAACCTCCTTGAAGAGATTAAGGAGTTTATCAGTGCGGTTCGTGGAGAAAAACAACCAACAGTTGACGGGGCAGCCGGAAGACGTGCTCTATCCCTTGCAACCGAGATCACCCAGTCCATATTGAATGGACTTGAAGAAGCCGGTATTGACGGCGTCATGTAACCGGTTCCATCTGCCGCCTGCATCCTCGTCTCTCTAACCCATGATTGATAAAAAACAGAAGTTCTTTCTTATCGCTGGAGAATCATCAGGTGATATCCATGCTGCGCAGATGGTCACTGCCTACAAAAAAAAGGAGCCAGATGCCGAGTTCACCTGTATCGGTGGTCCTGCTCTGGAAGCAGTTGGTGCCAACATCCTGATTCCCAATTCCAAGTTGGCAGTGGTAGGGCTTTTTGAAATCATCACTCACTCTAAGGAGATAATCAGTGCCTACAAACAGGTAGTAAAATGGCTTCGGGTCCATAGGCCAACAGCCCTTGTTCTGGTTGATTATCCCGAGTTCAATATGTTGATTGCCAGCCAGGCCAAAAGGCTTGGCATTCCTGTCTTTTATTATATCAGTCCGCAGATATGGGCCTGGCGCCAGGGCAGGGCACGGAAGATACGGCGCCTTGTTGACAAGATGGCTGTGATTCTGCCGTTTGAAAAGGAGTTTTACCGTCGCTATGGAATGGATGTGGAGTTTGTGGGCCATCCCCTGAAAGATGAGGTGAGGGTAGAAACCCATCGTGATCAATATCTCACAGAGATCGGGTGCAGCCCGGAAGAGGTTACCGTTTCACTGCTGCCTGGAAGCAGGTCTGGAGAGGTGAAACGCCATCTGAAAATGATGTTGCATGCCGCTCTTATCATCAAGAGTAAACTGGGAACTGCATGCCACTTCATTATTCCGCAGGCTCCCGGATTACCTGTAGGGATCAAGCGTTTCATGGAGGAAGAGGTGAGAGAAGCAGGCCTCTTTTCCGGTCCCAATACAATAATAACGATAGGCAATGCCCATAACGTACTGGCAGCCAGCCATCTATCCATACTGGCATCAGGTACTGTGGCCCTGGAGGCAGCTATCCTTTCAACACCAATGCTGGTAACCTATCGCCTCTCCCCTCTCACCTATCACCTGGGAAAGAGGCTGATAAAGGTAAAATGGGCAAGCCTCGTAAATCTTATCGCACAGCATGAAGTTGTGCCTGAGCTGCTCCAGAATGATGCTGAGCCCGAAAAGATAGCAGCGACTGCCTTGGATTATCTGAAATACCCCAAAAAGATAAATGATATGAAGGCTGGCCTGAGAGAAGTTACAGAACTGCTTGGTCCTCCAGGTGCTTCTGCCAGGGCAGCGGAATTGTTGAGAACCTTTACACAATCCAGGTTTTAAACACAATTTTTGTTCTCTTTTGATGCACTTGTGCCGATGCTTCGGCTATTTGTGGCCAAGGATATAGAAGCTCTATGATCAGATGTCATGAAAAAAAGATCAATTTCAACTGGCCGCCAGTTTTTGCCGTGGTTATTGAGTTTTGGTCACGGCCCCTTTTCAGCTTGGCAGTTTGATCGGCTCCGCCACCAGGCCAGTAAGCCAATGAATCCGAAGATTAGCGAGAGACCGGTGACGATTCCATTGACCCTGTTCATGCTCGGCGGGTTATGCCCTTGAAGTGGCCTGGGCTCTGTCTTGTTCGGCGTTACAACCGTTTTCAACTTGACCTGGTGCCCGATTCCATCCCCTACCTCCACCAGCCATTCTCCACTGCCGTCAGGATGAAAACAGAATAAACCATTTCGATCGGTGCGACCTGTTTGAAAGGAGAGTTTTGAATCAGGGGCCTTTATCTCTACATCACCGTAGCTCATGGGCTGCCCATCATCATAGACTGCTCTTACACATATAGCCTCAGAGGTGGTTATGGCACCCCTGAGACCGTGGGCACATGCCCAGCCTGGCAAAAGTATCATGGCCTGAACCAGGCAAGAGGCAATAACAGTGAATAACTGTCTCAAAGAATTCATTTCACTTCCAGGGTTAGGGTTGAGATAAACGACTCCACATCGCAAACATCCTTATCTGGATAAGGCCGTTGATGTTCAACCTTGATAAGCCATATGCCAGGCTTAAGGATTCGTATCCTGCCCTTACCTTGAGAGTCAGTCTTGGTGGTGTAAGCAAAGACGTCCTTGTCTGTGGAAAATCCCATATAGGTAGCATAGAGCTTATCGCTGTAGGGCTTGCCATTGAGAAATACCTGCAGTGGTAAATAATCACCGACCCGTAACTCTGCAGGATTGATCAGCGGTACTATCTCAAGGGCATGGCCGACCCTGTTCTTCATCAGCCTCTTGCCCTTTCCAACATTGATCAGTGCCTTTGCATTCATGTG
>Ga0256840_1004357_pt1 | contig 10674 bp, 8 predicted proteins | sample 355202metaG_FD_185969 | JGI IMG/M metagenome (GOLD analysis project Ga0256840, IMG submission 185969) | Hydrothermal vent microbial communities from Mid Atlantic Ridge, Atlantic Ocean - 355-202 | ecosystem: Environmental > Aquatic > Marine > Hydrothermal vents | place: Atlantic Ocean: Mid...
TTGACGTTCACTGACCGCATTAATAATGCGCTCAGCCTCTGCATCTCTAAGCGGAGTAGGCCTGACCTTACTTCCCACAAATCCCGTCACCCTGGGAATAGATTGAACCAAGTGCCAGGATTCGTCGTTAAAAATCATTTTAACTAAAATATATCCTGGGAAAAACTTGCGGGTTGAAGTCTTTTTTTGTCCTCGCACCAACTCCACCACCTTTTCCGTAGGCACCAATACGTCTTTAATATACCCCTTATCCTGTCCAGTTCGCATCATTTCCTTTAAGGTCTGTTCAACCCTTTGCTCATATCCAGAATAAGTGTGAACGATATACCATTTAGCCTCTTCCATTGCTCTCCACTCTGACCTAACTAAATCCCACGTTAAATTAAGACAATATCCACTGCACTATCTTGGCCAAGCCAAAATCCACCAAGCTCAAAAACACTGATAACACCCCTACCAGAACCACAACCGCTATAGTAGTCATTAATACTTGCTTCTGAGTTGGCCAGGTAACCTTTTCTAACTCTCCCTTGGCCTCTTCCAAAAAGATTTTTATCTTTTCCACCCACAAAGCAGGTCCGCTTTTTTCTTCCTGAGCTTGCTTTTTTTTATTTTTAGCCATTTTTTCTCTCAATAAAAATGGCAGGCCAGGAGGGATTCGAACCCCCAACACCCGGATTTGGAGTCCGGTGCTCTAGCCGTTAGAGCTACTGGCCTGCACGTTTATAAAAAAAACACACCCTACTTGGCTTCTTTGTGTAGAGTATGCTTTTTACAATAAGGACAATACTTTTTTAACTCCAACTTAGCCTGAGTGTTTTTTTTATTTTTAGTTGTAGAATAATTTCTTCGCTTACATTCAGGACAGGCCAACAAAATATTTACGCGCATCCTCTTACTCCAATATTTCAGTAACTACGCCTGCACCTACGGTCCTACCGCCTTCACGAATAGCAAAACGCAAGCCCTTTTCCATTGCTACCGGCGCAATCAACTCTACTTCAAAGGTAGTATTATCGCCTGGCATTACCATCTCTACTCCCTCTGGCAAGGTTACCACTCCTGTTACGTCCGTAGTCCGCAAATAAAACTGTGGACGATAACCTGCAAAAAACGGAGTATGACGGCCTCCCTCTTCCTTGGTCAAGATATACACCTCAGCCTTAAACTTCCTATGCGGAGTGATACTCCCTGGTGCTGCCAAAACCTGACCTCGCTCTACATCCTCGCGCTTAATACCGCGCAACAATGCCCCAATGTTATCTCCTGCCTGACCTTGATCCAATACCTTGCGAAACATCTCTACCCCAGTACATACCGTCTTTTGCGTCTCCTTAAAACCTACTATCTCAACCTCATCTCCTACCTTGATAATTCCACGCTCTACCCTTCCGGTTACTACCGTTCCACGTCCAGATATGCTAAATACGTCCTCTATCGGCATCAAAAATGGCTTGTCTATGTCTCGCTTGGGCTCTGGAATATACTCATCACAAGCATCCATCAGCTCCAATATCTTCTTGGCCCACTCGTCCTCTATACTATCTGCTTCCAAAGCCTTTAACGCACTACCTGCTATCACAGGAACCTCATCACCAGGAAATCCATACTTGCTTAAAAGCTCCCTAACCTCCAACTCTACCAACTCCAACAATTCCTCGTCATCTACCATATCCACCTTATTCAAAAATACCACCAAGCTAGGAACTCCTACCTGACGAGCCAACAAAATGTGCTCTCTAGTCTGAGGCATAGGACCGTCTGTAGCTGCTACCACCAAGATCGCTCCATCCATCTGAGCTGCACCTGTAATCATATTCTTGATATAGTCAGCGTGACCAGGACAGTCCACGTGCGCATAGTGACGCTTGTCCGTCTCATACTCAACGTGAGCCGTAGCTATGGTTATTCCACGCTCCCTTTCCTCTGGAGCCTTATCAATCTCATCAAAAGGAATATAATCCGCCTCACCCTTCATAGCCAAAACCTTGGTTATGGCCGCAGTCAACGTCGTCTTACCGTGGTCAATGTGACCTATCGTCCCAATATTTACGTGCGGCTTCTTCCGCTCAAACTTTGCCTTTCCCATATTACTTCCCCCTCTAAATTAAAAAAAATAATTACCTTTAAAAATAAAACAAACAACAGAATATAGGCAGGAGAACCTGGAGCCCACGACCGGACTTGAACCGGTGACCTCTTCCTTACCAAGGAAGTGCTCCACCGACTGAGCTACGTGGGCACACTGGCTTGACTTTGTTGCTTAATGGAGCGGGAAACGGGACTCGAACCCGCAACCCTCAGCTTGGAAGGCTGATGCTCTAGCCAATTGAGCTATTCCCGCCACATCTTGAGTAGTCAAGCAACAGGCAAATCCTGTCTCCTACTCTAAAAAAAAACAAATATCTGGTGGAGGGGGGAGGATTCGAACCTCCGAAGGCATACGCCGACAGATTTACAGTCTGTTCCCTTTGGCCACTCGGGAACCCCTCCAAACCCACAACTTAAACAATTCAAATGGAGCTGGCGATGGGACTTGAACCCGCAACCTGCTGATTACAAGTCAGCTGCTCTACCAATTGAGCTACGCCAGCCCCCAACAGGAAATAGCGTTTTTATCCTCACTTGAAAAAAAAAGCAAGTTTTTTCTTTAAGAAATTTTAATTTTTTTCAAAATAAAAAAATAAAAAATTTACGTTTTGCTCACTAAGCTTGTCTATAACTTCTTTCAACAATTTAACGTTTGTTTTACGGTTTTAAGCCGAACTAGGAAAAACAAAGTTGTTGCAGGCACATCTTATAAACGTCCCTCAAAAAATTTTAGTTCACACCTCATCTTTCCTTTATTTGGGAGAAAGAGGTTGAGTCTTCTTCAACCTGGCGGCCTCTTTAGCCAGTTGATCACAAAGTTCGTTTTCCAGATGGTTATTGTGTCCCTTTATCCAAGAAAACTCTACCTCGTGCCTGGACGTAAGCTCTAAAAGTTTTTGCCAAAGCTCCTGATTTTTAACATCCTTTTTGCTAGCGGTTTTCCAACCATTTCTTTGCCACTTCTCCAGCCAACCTTGGTTAAAGGCATTGGCTACGTATTTGGAATCCGTATAGACTTTGACTTTACACTTTGTTTTTAAGGCCTCTAAACCTGTAATTATGGCCTGTAATTCCATTTGATTGTTGGTGGCCTGAGTATATCCCTTGCTTATTTTTTTGCTTTTATTACCACTTTTTAAAATCACCCCAATCCCACCAGGGCCGGGATTACCCAAAGAACATCCATCAGCAAAAAGCAAGACCTCGGGCAAAAGATCAGCCGGCAATTTGTTCTATCCTCTTTTGAATAAGTTTTAGACAGTTCAAAAGTCTTTGCGGCCACTTATCTTGGGCAAAGTAATCCTTAAAGTACTCTGTTTGCAAGTAATGGACGAACTGAACCCCCAGGGCCTTTTCCAAAATGGGCGGCAAGGTAACAAATACTTGATAATGTCTAGGAGATAGTCCAATAAAAATAGTTCGCTTGTCCAACCTTGGCAAGTAAACTCGTTCATTGGTTATTTTAATAATCAGCTTATAACCATAATTTTTGCGCAAAAACTGTCCGTATTGATAGATTATCTCTTTTTGAGCGGGAGTTAAGGTTTTGGTTTGATCCCAGAGAGATTGTTTGTTTTGGATCTTGGTCAAGCTATTTTCGTAATGTTGCCAAAACAAAACCGCGGTCCCCGCAAAAACCAAAAACATTAAGAGTCCTTTGAGCAAAGGATGCAAATTACGTCCAGCCATTTACCTTCCTAACTCAATTCTTGGATCCAGTTTTTTAACGGTTCTTCAATCAAGGCCCTGATCTCAGTCAATCTTTTTTTAGATTCAGCTTCAAAACGCAAAACCAAAACCGGCTGAGTATTAGATGCCCTAAGCAAACCCCAACCATCTGCAAAAACTACTCTCACTCCATCTATGTCTATAATTTCGTAACGTTGACGAAAATATTCTAAAGCCTTTTCTATTACTTTAAATTTGATGGCTTCTGGACACTCCATTCTAATTTCAGGCGTGCTAAAGGTAGGAGGCCAGTCAGCCAAGTAGGTACTAATGGGCTTATCCGGATTTTGACTTACTATTTCCAAAAGTCTTTTGGCTGCATAGATGGCATCGTCAAAACCAAAGTAACGGTCAGCAAAAAACATGTGTCCGCTCATCTCACCGGCAAGCAAAGCCTTTTCTTCTTTCATCTTGGCCTTGATCAAAGAATGGCCAGTCTTCCACATAATAGGCCGACCGCCGTGTTTTTCAATGTCTTTATACAATAAATGAGAGCACTTGACCTCGCCAATGATGGTTGCCCCTGGATTTTTTTTGAGCACCTCCCGGGCATAAATGGCTAGCAGTCTATCTCCATAAATAATATTTCCCTGCTCGTCCAACACCCCAATTCTATCTCCATCTCCGTCCAGACCAATGCCCAAATGGGCCTTTTCTTTTAAAATCGTCTCCCTTAGATCTTTTAAGTTGTCCATAACCGTAGGATCAGGATGGTGGTTGGGAAAATCACCGTCAGGCTCGCAATAAAGTTTAACCACTTCTGCTCCTAATTTTTCCAAAACCGTAGCACAAACCTCGCCTGCAGCTCCATTTCCTCCATCCACAACCACCTTAACCGGCTGGGCAAACCGTCCTTCTCTGGTCAAGTAATCCAAATAGGCAGGAACTATATCCAACTCGGTAGCTAGACCTTGCAATCTTTCTGAAATCAAAAAATCTTGGGCGCGCATAATTTGATATACCTTTTGAATCTCATCGGTATGAATAGTAGATTCCCCAGCCCAAATCTTAAACCCATTAAATTCCTTAGGATTATGGCTGGCTGTAATCATTACCCCGGCCCTTGCGTTTAAAAACTTGATGGCAAAGTAAAACAAAGGAGTTGCAACCATATTCAAATAAATAACGTCCACTCCCGTGGCCAACAGACCTTTGATCATACTCTGCTGATAAATAGGAGAAGAGTGTCTGCAGTCGTGCCCTACAATTGCCCTTTTGTGACCATTTTTACGAAAATACGTTCCACAGGCCTTGCCCAACATCTCTACCCACTCGGGATCAAAATCCTTATCCACTATCCCCCTAATATCATAAGCCCTAAATACTTCCTGTTTGATCGGTTTCATCATTCCTCCTTAAATTTGCTTTTCCCATTCTAACATAAAAGGTTCAAAACGCACCACCTTATTGCGTCCTGTCTTTTTAGCATAATACAAGGCAATATCTGCATATTTAACCACTTGCCAAATATCGCCAGCATCATCAGGAAAAACTGCAATGCCAATGCTAATGGTCTTGGAAATGGTAGTATTTTGAATATGAAATGTATGTTGTTCTACTTTGGTCCTAATCTGCTCTGCTAAATACAATACAAAGTCTTCATCTACATCGTGGAGCAGGATCAAAAATTCTTCTCCTCCATAGCGGACCACCACGTCTGAACTGCGCACACTTCCCAAAAACAAACTGGCCATCTGGCGCAAAACCTCATCGCCAGCATCGTGTCCAAACTCGTCATTAACTTGTTTGAAAAAGTCAATATCCAACATAAATACAGTCAAATTGGTTTGGTTTCTTCTGGCCAGCTCACTGGTTTTCACAATGTACTCGTCCAAAAAGTATCTGTTATACAAAAGAGTAAGCCCGTCTTTTAGGCTCTTTTCCTGTAAGGAAGCCACCAGACGCTTGGCCTCTAAAATAGGCACGAGCACGTTGATATAAGTTTTGATCTCTGACAATCTATTTTCAATCCGGGCCAATTCTTCTGGGTCATCCTTAGCTCCAAGGATCTGCAACACGTATCTTACCCCTTTGCTACCCACAAAAGGCAAACACCAGCTTATTGCCTGCTCCGGCATAAACTCACAAACATTCCCCCAACTATAGCCTTTATTTTCAATCAATTCTCCTGTCCGCTGAGCCCTGCACAATTCACGATCAAAATCTATCTGCTCCACACAAAAATCTTTTTCTTCTTCTCCTATTTTGATTACTGTCTCCATTTTGTGACCACTTTGCCCGATCTCGTAAAACCTAAACGCTTTCAATGCAAACTTATTTGCCAACAAAATCTTAATCCGCTCATAGGCATCGTCTATGTTTTTATCCCCTTCAATGAGCTCTTTTAAGCGAGTAAGTTCTTGCTCTCTGTTCAAAAAGTTTTGAGTTTCGCTAAGCCGTGCTTTTAATTGAGAGATAATTTTATCCAAAACTTTAAAAATATCCTGATAGCTTCCTGCAAACTGCTCCAGATTTATCTTTACTTCCAAATTACCCTGGGCTACTTGTTCGGCAATCAAGCTTATCTCTTCTAAAATCAAAACAAAATTAGCCACCACGTCTTCTAAATCTTCTACCAACTTTTGATAGATGCCAGGGAGCTTGCGAACTTCTAATTCAAAGTAAAACTCACCTTTTTCAGTATGACTAATAATTTCTCGCAGCACCATAATAGTATCGGCTAAGTGCTTTCTAGTCTCTAGCAAACACGTCCAAACTCCTCTAAAGGCAGGAATTACCGCCTGGCTATCTTCCCAATCTCGCCCCAGCTGACCTTGTTCCAATGATTTGGCCAATGTTTCCAGTTTGGTTATACTCTGACCAAACTCGGTTAAAATTTTTTCTATTTTAACTAAAATTTCCTGATAACAACCCTGTAATACAGATTTATCTACTTTAAACTGTTTTCCTTGTTTTAACTGTTCCAAACCATTGCTCAACTGCTGGAGAATAAAACGCAAATTACTACCCAGTTCACAAAGACCTTGCTCTATCTCTCCTATTTCATCATCTCTGTTTTGACTTTGTTCACTTTTTATTTCTTTTAAACGTCCTTGAACAATTTTGTCTAATATTTCTTTTAATCTGGTCAACCTTACAAAAATAAGTCCTTTGGACAATCTATAAAAAATCCAACCAACAAACAAAATAAAAGCAAAAAAACTAAGCCCTACTACCCAAAAAATCTTAACCTGCTTTTGGATAAAACTATTTTGCCAAAACGTTATGTCTTTTTCTATGTCATCCAGATATACAGACGTGCCCAAAATCCAGTTCCAGGGTTTAAAGCGAACCAGATAGGCCATTTTATCTACAAGAACATTTTGAGTTAATTTAGGCCACTTATAGAACAAAAAGCCTTTATCTTGATTTGCTAACAATTTTTGAACGTTTAGAGAAAGACTGCGTGGCAATACTTGACCTATAAGATCATCTCTCGGATGAACGAGTATCTTGTAATTGCCGTCCAAAACAAAAAAATAACCAAGGCTATCTTGACCAAAGCGAAGACTGCCTAAGGCATTTAAAGCTATACGTTGATAGTGTTTGGTCAACAGAGAATGATAATAAGCAAAAGAGGAATCAGCCCCTAAAATCCAGTTGAACATGGGCAATTTGACAAAATAGGTACAATAACTCTGCACTTTTTTAGTTTTAGAATCAAAGAATTTAAAGACAAGACTGCCCTGCTTAGTCTGTTTAACTTGATTTAAAACCTCTTGAAAAATAGTACGTCCATCTGCATCTAAAAACTGACTCACATTTTTCCCTTGCCAGTTTTTTAGACGCGGATAATAGAGTAATGTCCCGTTTGCATCCAACAACCAAAACTTGCCACTCTTGTGATTGAGGTTAGAAACAAGTTGCAACAAGTGATTGCGCAATGCCTGCTCTGGTTCTCTACTTAATTCATCTTGATATTCAGCAATAAGACTCTTAGCGCTCAGCTCGGCCAAAACCTTTAGATTGCGTTGCATAGTTTGTTGCATATTTTGAGGCATAGTTTGGGCGTAAAAATGTTTTAAAATACCCAGAGCAATCTGAACCCTACTGTGGATCATATCTTTATTTTGCTCAACAAACTTAGACTGGTAGTCTTTTAACTGCTCTGAGAAAATACCATTTAAAGAAAACAGACTAATTCCGCTTATGATCAAACTAAAAACAATAACCAGTCCCAAAAAAACTAAGGTGTATTTTTTTAATAACCTTGGTTTATTAGCCATTATTTCTCCAAGCACAGAAAACTATTTGGGACGCAATTGCCAAAAGTTAAAAATTGCATTTTCCGATAAAACACTCTGTTGATAAGAAATAATTAAAATATTTTTCGTTTAACCCTGATTCTCTATATGAAAAGAGTTTTTGCACAAATGTCTTTGTTGACGCGTCTGCAAAAACTTTGTTTTCTCCGTTTGTCTTAAAATTGTAAAACAAATGTTTAATTATTTAAACATATTATATGCCAACTTGTTAAAAAAAGCAAATTTTTGTTTTTTGCAGCTACGTCCTTGTTGGCTAATTTAGATTATTTTTTGATTGTCCTTTTAAGATCATCTTTTTAACGTGAAAAATATCAATAATATTGCCCAAAAACAAGATTATTTGTTTTAAATTTTTTTTAACGGTTAAAAACCGCTTGTAATCACTACTTGTGATTTGCAAAATATAACTTACCCTACCATCGATAAAAAAAGGTTGACAGAGATAAAATTTGTTTTTTTCCGTAAAGTAAGGACACACTTGTCCTAACTTGCTGCGCTCATCCAAGACCAACTTGCCTAAGCGTTTACACCTGCATAAGTCTGGAAAATGCAGAATTTTTTGATCACAATAAAAACTATCATCAGGAAACATAATTTCTTTTTCTATAATATTTTCAGAAGAATTAACCGCTAAAAAGACAAATCTATCTATTTGAAACCGTTCAGAGAGCAATTTTTTTATTCGCATGTGTACAGAGCTAAGCAATCTATCGTCTTCTATTGTCCGCTTAAAAATAAATAATTCCTCGTATTCTCTTATTTTTTGTCTAAGCTCGGTCAAGTTATGTTCGTACCAAGTTAAAATATCTTGAACCACCTGAAAACACTTGGATACGTTTTGATATTTTTCCCAACGAATTTGTTTTTTTTGTTCTAGTTCTTGTTGTAATTCTTTTAGACCATTATACATACGTTTACGAACGTAAACAACTGTATCCAAAAAAGAGTTTACCGTTTGCCCATAATATCCTGAGAAATTTTGTTTTTTTATTTGTTCAAAGTCAACATCCCCAATTTGAAATTGTTTAAACATACTTTGATAAAATTTGTGCACAATCTCTACATAGCGCAAACCATCAAAGGTTGAATCTATTCGCATCCGAATATTTTGAGGAAGCTCAGACCGTAAATCATAACTAAGAGCCAAATTAGTTGTCCCTTTTTTCAAACAACTATTTATTTCATCTATTAACGTGGATAATAAAGCGAAATTATTAGCTATTTTTTCCAAAAACACAAAGCTATCTTGCCCCCAACTGGTTTGAAAATCATTATCTCCAGACAAACTTTTGGCCAGAGCCAGTTCAGAAAGCGATCGTTTTAACCTGACCAAATCAGAGCACTGTTGTTCAATGGTCTTGCCCAACTTTTCAACTTCTTGCTCAAATTCTTTCCAGGTGTTCAATTCTAGCTGAGGACAACTAGCCCCGGATAGCCCTTGGACCAAAGCGGACAAGGCTAATTTTAGATTTTGATTTTTCCTTGCCCAAACTATTCTTAGATAACCCAAAACCAAAAAACCTAAAAAACTTGCCAACCAAAATCCAATCCATAACTTTAACCATAATTTTTGTGTTTGCCCATATCTGGTTTGAGCTAGTTTTAGACCGTTAAGATCAAGTTTATAAACAGGTTTTAAGGAAAATTTTAACCTCCAAGGAGAAAACTCACTTTTAATTAAGGAGACTACGTTTAAGTTAGTTCCAAGGGATCGATTGTAATCATTTAAAAATAAATAAGTCAAAATCTCTGGTACGCTTGTTTCTTCCAAATAACTAGAAACTATTGGATAAAAAAATCTATAGTGATATCTGGCCAAAGTAGGCTTAAACAAATTAGCTAAGTGCAACTCAAAATTACTCAAGGCCTGGACAGTTTGCAATGTCTTTTTGAAGACAGACCCATTAAACAAGATATCATTTACTTGCTTTTTAACCGGTTTAAATTTAATTTGTAATTTGCGAGATAAATTATAATTAAAAGACGAAGCTATTATTTGCTCTAACTTATCCATTTCTTTTTTGAGTTTATCTTTATCTACTGCAAGCAAAGCTTGAGTCAAAACAACTGCCTGCTGACTGCACTGCAGAGCAACTTTACGTTGTCCATAAAAATTATATTGAAATCCTGCATAAACTCCAGCTAAAAAACAGCCTAGAGTCAACAAGAACAAACCAACAAAAAATATTAACCATCTAGCTAATGATAACTTTTGTTCAAACATAAAAAACCTTCAAATATAAAAACCTATTTTTTAATTTAAAAATTTAAAAGACAATACAGAAAGACCGTATTTTTTACAAGCAAATCTTTAGGAATTTGATTGCAAATAGAGCTCAGCTCCTTTTTGCACGAGTTTGGAATTAAAAATAATCTTTTGTCTATTGGGAATTAAAAACAATAAGTCCTTTTCTATGCCCACCTTTAACACTGCTTCCACCTGTCGATCCCTTGGCTTTCGGGCATAACCTTTGGCGATTATCTCTTGCAACAACTCCAAAAAACACTCGATCTGGCTGTCTTCTGAAAATTCTCTGGACAGAGTAAAGTCTATCTTTCCTGCCATTATCTCGGCCTGCTCTTTTAAATA
>Ga0256840_1004358_pt1 | contig 10672 bp, 4 predicted proteins | sample 355202metaG_FD_185969 | JGI IMG/M metagenome (GOLD analysis project Ga0256840, IMG submission 185969) | Hydrothermal vent microbial communities from Mid Atlantic Ridge, Atlantic Ocean - 355-202 | ecosystem: Environmental > Aquatic > Marine > Hydrothermal vents | place: Atlantic Ocean: Mid...
ATCGCAATCGTCCAAGGAGACGGATAAGTCTTCTGGGATAAGGTCGGGAGCTGCTTCAGGGTCAAGCGAGGTCTGAGCGTTGAGACGATAGGTATTGTGGTCAACCCAGCTGATCGCCTCGTTTCTCGGAATCGCGCCTGCCTCGGTAACGTTATTGATGTGGTAGGTGTGTTGGTTCCAAATTCGTCGGGTCGAAATCCAGTTGTCGTTCACGTCACCAAAGACACGAATACCACTGAATCCTTTCTGACAGGCTGGAAGTTTATCGCCACACTCAAAGTCATTTGATCCAACGATAATTTCGGCGGCGCCGTCGTTATCAACATCGACGATGATGGGATACTCAAGTGCGGTGAAAGAGGTGTTGGGTTCTTCGAAAAGAATGTTTCCCGTTGCTCCATCGTAAACGCGAAGGAAGAGTTCGTCGTTGTAGACCACCTCGGCTTTGCCGTCGCCTTCGAAATCGAAGACGCTGGAACCGGTCATACTTGAAGACGCATCTTTGGTCGGTGAAGACCAGAGTTTGGTTTCAGCGAAAGTCGGTGTAGGTCGGTTCAAGTTGATTTTTAGAGCAACGTATTGATCTTTTGAAGCGACGCCGATTTCTGGTTTTCCGTCTCCATCAAAGTCAGCCACGGTCGGTGGACCAACTCGTCCGGCTTTGTTTCCTTGACTATTTTCGATGGTGACCGGACCCCAAACAAGTGCGCCCGTATTTCCATCGTGAATTCTCACGGTACCGTTTGCAGAAACCACAACTTCGGGAGATCCATCAAGGTCAAAGTCGCCGATAGCAGGAAATCCGTCAGGCAGGCTGGTGGCGGCTTCCCAAAGAATGGATCCGTCTGAATTGTAGGCCGTTCGACCGGTAACCACGTGTTGGCGGCTATTGCCGTCGTTGGTGAGGTCGGCAACCAGGCTTAGTGTTCCTGTATAAATTTTTCGGCTAGCATCACCGTTCGGCCAGTTGATACCTTGACCGGGCTCACCGACTTGCGGTGTTTTGGTCCCGTCCCAAACAAGGGTTCCGTTATGATCGAAAACCAAAGCGCCGATGATGATTTCTACGTCGCCATCGTTATCGATGTCAGCCAAAGAAGGTCCGCCCCACCAGTAGTTAAATTGGTGCGGTTGGGCTTTGTTGTCGACTTCATAACTTGAGGTCCAAAGAACGGTGCCGTCATGGTTGATGACAACAAGTCCCCCAGATGCGGTTGCGTCGTCCCAAAGGCCAGTCACGATTTCAACCTGACCATCGCCGTCGATATCGCCAACAGCGATACTTCCGGCAGGTTGTACGCCGCCAGTATTGCTTAGTCCGAGCTCGTTATTTCCGACGTGCCAAAGCGCGCCACTTCCGTCTCCGGAAACCGCACGCATGACGCCGTAACGAAGTTCGTCCCAATCGCCTTGTCTGTTATTGGTTTGGAAACTTACATAGATGACGTCTGGAATATCGAGTTCGTTGATGACACCGTCAGCGTTATCATCGGTGAGGTTGGCAACCACTGGCGTCATCATAACTTGGTCACGATCCGGGTATGGGTCGTTGTTTCCAACAGAGATGCTCCATTCGATTTGAGGGACAAACTGGCCCACAGGAGCGCGAAAAACACAGGCTGGATCGTTGGGACGATTGGTTCGTCGCGTCGTATCTGGATCGCAGAGATCGCCTTGACCGTCTTGATCAATATCGGCCTGATCGGGGTTGGGAACATCGGGACAATTGTCACCCGCGTTTGGAATACCGTCGTCGTCTCTATCGTCGTCACAAACATCGCCTATGCCGTCATTATCGAGATCGGCTTGATTAGGGTTGGAGATGTCGGGGCAGTTATCTTCATCATCGGGAATACCGTCGCCATCGCGATCGGGTGGATTTCCGTTATTGGTTCCGTTGTTATTCCCGTTGTTGTTCGAGCCATTGTTACGACCATTGTTGCCGTTATTATTGCTATCACAGGCATCTCCTTTGCCATCATTATCGGTATCGGCTTGGTCTGGGTTGGGAATATAGATACAATTATCGGTGCCATCGGGAATGTGGTCACCATCGGAATCGGCCGTACACAGATCGTTAATACACGAAAGACCTTCGTTACATCCGTCTTGCCCTTTAATATCTGCTCCGCCAGAAGGCGCGCTACCGAGGCCGCCGGATAACATAATGTTACCGATCGAGCAGTTACCGCCCTCGTCAATTCCCTCGATCGCGGTGTCTGCGCAACCCGCTGCAATGAGGGCGGAGGCAATCAGTATGGATAAATAAAGTGTTCTTTTCATTTTAGGCTCTCCTGATGGAAATTAATTATTTTCGACCTCGCCTGGTGTTGCACTTTTCTTACTTTAAATCAAGGGTTTCGCCATCTTATTCAATCCTATTAATCTCGCAAATTACAAAATTTGATTCGATCGATTTTCATCCCCTTTTTTCATTATTTTTAACGATAGTGTTCGTCAATAAAAGGGGAGTCTAAACCTTGAGGGTTAAGAAAATTGAAAAGGGAAAATGATTCGGAAAGAAAACGCTAACGTTTTTACTGGCGATTAATATTGCTCATTACTGAGGGCAGTGCGGTCGAAAAATAGGTACCAGGGGTGAGTGAGTCTACGATTTCTTTTTCGAAGATAAAGTCGAAAATGGCCTCTTTAGAATCGGGTCCGCCGCTCCAATTTTGAATACGTTCATGGCTTTTATCTGGGCGACTCCAGATACCCATTTTAGGCAGGTAGGTATAGGCAATAAGATACGGCGAGACCTCGCCGGGTAGAAGACAACCAACATCGTTTAGGACACGGATCGTCGTGCTAATTTCTTCTTGTAAGGGAATTTGGTCTTTCCCACCGAGATATTTTAATCGGATGCGGGTTTTGATGAGTCCACTGGTGGAATCGCAACGGAAATGGGCAACGAAGGCTTTTTTCGTTCTTTTTGGTGTGTAGAGGATTGTTAGAATCGCCTTTGCTTGTTTTGCGTTGATCGCTTTAATATCTTTGGTCGCCTCGTCGAGGGCGATGCCGCGTTGTTTTGGATTCAGATCTTCAGCGCGTTCGGGGCGGTTAAGGGCAACCATGATTTGATCAAAATGTCTTTCTTGCATTAAGCGCCCCATGTTTTGTCGATACTGTCCCGACGTGAGTTCTTCCACTGATTCGACGGTGACCTCAAAAGTTTTTCGATAGTCGACCTGTTTTGCTAGTCTTTCGGCGACTTTGACAGGAATATGATGACCTTCGCTTTCCCACATATGACAAAAGCCGGTTCGTAGGCCGCGTTCGATGTAGTCCGTGAAGCTGGTTCCGAGTGACCGTACGAATCCATCGTTATCCCAATTCCAAAAACGATCTTCGCAAAGCAAGGTGCCCGCCGCATCAGTGGCTCCCTCAAAAAAAAGTACTTTGCTATCCGGTTTAAAACCTGCGCTTTCGTCGAAGAAGTATTCGCCGCATTGTTTCACGCTCTGGTAGGGCATACCCGGATAGTGGGAGCGAGGATCAACGACATTGCGTCCATCGTCGCTTAACCCGATAAAAAGGCATCCATGCCAGTTATCCTCGTCTACGAAACGCCAACTAAAGACAAATCCATTAAGTTCTTTATAAAACTGCAACATAAAACTGCAACATATCGGCAGGAAGAGCGTTCTTCCACCGTCCGACGGGACCGGACCAGAAGGATTGATGTTCTACAATTACATCGCTACGGCGGGCGAGTTGGCCCATTGCGACGAGAGTACGTTGGGCGAGGGTAAGTTGGGCGAGGGTAAGTTTTGTCATGTTATTATTCCAAAGTTTGGCATTAAGATACTAAAATCGGGTGAAAATAAAATGTTTTTTCATCTTTTATATTGATATTTTTCGGCCCATAAAATGACAGCATCCTCGAGAATTTTCCAACGAAAAGCTTCCCTGGATCTACTAGCAAAATCGAAATGAAACTGTTATGAACGCGTGCTTTCGTCGTACTTATCGGAGTCAACATTGACCGAGCCCAAATCCCCCCCTGTAGCCATTATTGGAGTTGGAACTTTATTTCCCGGATCCCAGGATGCACATGGATTTTGGCGAGATATTTTGGACGGCAAAGATTTGATAAGCGATGTGCCCGAAGACCGCTGGTTGATCGACGATTTTTACGACGAAGACAAATCAGCGCCGGATAAAACCTATGGGAAACGGGGGGGATTTCTTGATGGCATCGATTTCGATCCGATGGCCTTTGGTATACCTCCTAATGTGATTGAGGCGACCGATACGTCTCAACTTTTGGCTCTCATCGTTGCTCAACAAGTACTGCAAGACGCGTGGGGAAACCAATTTCAGGATGTCGATAAATCTCGAATGAGTGTCGTTCTCGGAGTTGCGGCCGGTCAGGAATTGATGAACGAGATGGCCAACCGTCTCCAACGCCCCATTTGGGTGAAATCTCTTCGCGAATTAGGATATAGCGAAGAGGAAGTTCAAGAAGCAGCAGATCGTATTTCTGCGCATTATACGCCTTGGCAAGAAAATACTTTTCCGGGCTTATTGGGGAACGTTGTTGCCGGTAGAATCGCCAATCGTTTTGATTTTGGAGGGACAAATTGCGTGACAGATGCTGCGTGTGCCTCCTCCTTGTCGGCGATCTCTTTGGGCCTTAACGAATTGTATCTGGGCCATTCTGATGTAGTTATTGCCGGCGGCGTGGATACTTTTAACGACATTTTTATGTACATGTGTTTTTCAAAAACACCGGCCTTAAGCCCCAGCGGCGATTGTCGTCCTTTTTCCAAAGCGGCAGACGGTACAATTCTCGGCGAGGGCCTAGCGATGTTCGCGCTCAAGTTGTTGAAGAATGCTGAGCGTGACGGCGATCAAATCTATGGCGTGATTCGAGGTAGTGGATCCTCTTCTGACGGAAAGGGTAAAGCGATTTATGCGCCCGATGCGGAGGGGCAATGCAAGGCGATTTTACGGGCCTATTCACGTGCAGGTTATGAACCTGAAAGCGTCGATCTCATCGAAGCGCACGGGACAGGAACCAAAGCCGGTGATGCCGCAGAATTTGGTGGACTTTCAAAGGCGTTTTCCTCGGCCGGTAAAAACCAAATCGCGCTCGGTTCTGTAAAATCGCAAATTGGGCACACAAAATCGACGGCGGGAGCAGCGGGTCTTTTTAAGGTTCTCATGGCCTTGCACCATCGCGTTCTTCCTCCGACTTTAAAGGTTGAAGAACCGAGCGAGAAGCTGGGCATTAAAGATTCCCCATTTTACATCAACACGCAGAGTCGACCTTGGATCAATACCCACGACCATCCTCGTCGCGCTGGTGTTTCTGCCTTTGGTTTTGGCGGTAGTAATTTCCATCTAACGGTTGAAGAATACATTGGTGAAAACCCAGCCGCGTATACGAGGCGAGACACGAGCGAATTGTTTTTGTTTTCTGCCTCGTCTTTGCAATCTCTATCTGTTCAGCTTGAGCAAAGTTGGGGCATTGACTTCGCGGTAGAAGGCAAAAAATCCAGAGAAGCTTTTTCTGGAAAAGCAGCGTTCCGAGCGGGTGTCGTTGCAAGTTCTTTCAAGGACTTGAAGAAGAAAATGCATCAACTTTTGGCGGAACTTCCTTCATCAGAAGGTAAATCTGAATACGAATATAAAACACCCAATGGCATCTTTTTCCGCGTAGGTGGAGCGCCTCCAGAAAAGAAAAATATTGCCTTTCTCTTTCCTGGCCAGGGCAGTCAATCGGTTAATATGGGACGCAATTGGCTGACCTCCTTTCCTCAAATGAACGATTTTTTCTCTCCCTCCTTGGTTGCGAGAAAAATGGATGACGTGCGTTTAATCGACATTGTTTATCCTCAGCCAAGATTCAACGAAGAGGCCCAACGCAACGACGAGGCAACCATTCGGTCAACCCAATGGGCCCAACCTGCGCTCGGTTTGGTGTCCATGGCGTTCGAAAATCTTATCACTGCCTTGGGCATTCAAGCTGGCCGTTTTGGCGGCCATAGCTACGGCGAGCTGACGGCCTTATGGGCAGCAGGTAGTTTGTCCGACTCAGATTTGTTGGCGCTTTCGCGAAAGCGCGGCATACTTATGAACGAGGCTGCAAAAAACGATGGTGCGATGACGGCGCTGAGTTGCGATATCGATAAGGTGAATGCTTTAGTAAAAACGCATAAGGTTGTTGTCGCGAATCATAACGCAAAAAATCAAGTTGTGGTTTCCGGTCCGACCCCAGATATCGAGGCCTTTGAAGCCACCTTAAATGACGCCGGAGTTGGTTTTAAACGTCTTAATGTTGCCACAGCTTTTCATTCTTGCGTGGTTGAAGAAGCGGTAGAACCCTTTACTACTTTTGCCTCTTCGATTAAATTCAAGAAGGCCAGAGGCGAGGTTTATTCGAACGTTTTGGCGGCACCCTATGGTCGTAAAAATAAAGCAAAATTACTTGGCGAGCAGATCATTTCTCCAGTGCGCTGGGTGGAGATGATAGAAAAAATGGTGGAAGATGGCACCACCTTATTTATCGAATGTGGTCCCAAGACGGTGCTCACCAAACTCACCCAACGGATCGTTGGAAAGAATGCAGTTGTTGTTGGTTTAGATCACAAGAGAAAACATCCATGGATGAATCTCTGGATGGCGCTCGCCGAATTTTCAACCCTTGGTCTGGACGTTGATTTTACGCTCCTGAATACTTTTGAAACCACGCCCGTGCGTCCAAAGTCTAAGATGCAAGTCAGTCTGACTGGCGCCAATCATAATAAACCTTATCCTCCCAAAGGCGGAAGCGCGGCGCTTCCCAAACCTAATGTGAAAAAGAAAGAGAAGAAAATAGTGTCAAATGATACCCCCAAAAAGCCAGAAGGCATCGTCCATCCACAGCCTGACGCCCAACCTGCGGCTCAAGCAGCTACGATTCCCTATTGGATTCTTGCATTTCAAGAGAGTCAGCGGCAGATGGCGCAAGCCCACGCCGCCTACCAGCAATCGATGGCGCAGGCTCATACCGCATTTTTGAACGTCCTCGCCCAATCTCAGGCTAGTATGGCGGCGATGGCAGGTCAGCAAAACGCGCCTTTTATGCAGCAGCCTCCGATGCAACAGCCCATGAATGTACAGAACCCTTTCGCAAACCTTCAGGCTTTTGCGCCCCCCGCGCCTGCGTTTGTTCACGCACCTCCCGCTCCGGTGTTCGCAAATCCGGCTCCGGCCTACACGAATGGGCACGCGAATGGACAGGTTAATGGGTACACGAATGGACAAAGTAAGGGGTACTCGAATGGACAAACCAATGGGTACGCAAATGGACTTCCGGGACAAAGTAGTCCTGTTGTAAGTCCGACTCCGATAGTAAACTTGACGCCTTCTTCGCTGCCTACGAGTGCATCGATTGAATCTCTTTTACTCGCCGTGATTGCGGACAAAACCGGCTATCCTGTTGAGACATTAAGTAAGGAGATGCACCTGGAATCGGACCTAGGAATCGACTCGATTAAACGTGTGGAGATCCTCTCGGCAATCACCGAAGAGGCGCAGGGTTTAGAAGATGTGGATCCCGCTGAGATGTCAGATATTTCAACGATCGGTGGCATCCTGGCGTTTTTAGAAGGCGATTCTACCGATTCTTCAACAGCGCCGCAGCCGAGCGCCTTGTCTTTTGAAGATACACTTCTAGAAGTGGTCGCCGAAAAAACCGGTTACCCGGCTGATATGCTAAACTTGGATATGAAACTCGAAACAGATTTGGGAATCGACTCCATTAAACGGGTTGAGATATTGTCAGCGGTATCGGAAAAACTTCCTTCGGTGGGAGATTTAGATGGAAGCGAAATGGCCGACCTTTCCACACTTGGCGAAATCGTCAATCACGTTCAGGATCTCGGAAAAAAGTAAATACGCCAACGACATCGCTTTCCCTGAGTCAGGAAAAGAAGGACAGGTCGTTGGCGAAAAAGCCCCTTCAACGACGTGTTCCTCGGTGTCTTGAAAAACCTCTGGATAAGAAAAGGAATGCGCTTTTTGAACCTGGCGATACCGTCTTTATTTCAGAAGATGGAGAAGGTTTAGCGGTGTCTTTACGCCAACGTTTTCTCGACCACCAGATTGAGGCTACGGTGATTTCATCACCGGAGGAACTACCAAATCGGTGTCAAGGATTTATTTTCCTCAGCTCTTTGCGCGATTTTTCAAATATTATTGAAGCGAGCGAGATGAACCGACTTGCCTTTAGGTACACTCAAAAAGTTGCCGCCCATTTTTCGAATCCGAAAAACAAAGGCGCGCTCATTTTAGTGCAGGATACAGGTGGTTCATTTGGATTCGATTTTTCATGTGATCCTCTAAAAGCGCCCATCGGTGGTCTTGCGGGTTTAGCAAAAACGGCAGCCCAGGAATGGGAGCATGAGAAGGGTGCGATTCGCAGTATTGATTTGGACGCTGGTTATCGAAATTCTGGCGAACTGGCCGATATACTTTTCGACGAGATTCAATACGGGCAAGCCTTAGAAGTTGGACTACCCGAAGGGCGTAGGGTGGTTATCCAATGTCCTGAAATAGACAACGATCCGAAAGACTATTTCCCACGCGTGGACGCCAATTCAGTCATCATTGCGTCCGGCGGAGCGCGCGGCGTCACCGCGGCGTGTTTACTCGAACTTGCAAAGGATACAAAGGCCTCCTTTGCTTTACTTGGACGTTCGCCTCTTGTTGAAGAGGGCGCTCATCTTCGGCCGTGCAAAACAGACGCCGAACTAAAGAAAGCCATTCTGGAATTTTCAAAACAACAGGGCAGCACGATTTCCCTAAAAGATCTCGGTGCGCGATCGAAGTCGATTTTGAGAAGCCGCGAAATTCGATCGACCTTGCGTGCATTTGAAAAACTAAACAGTAAGGCTGCTTACTATGTTTGCGACGTATGCGATGTAGAACAATTATTCCTGACCTGTGATGAAGTTCGTCAAGAACTCGGCGCCATCACGGCCCTTGTTCACGGTGCGGGCGTACTCGCCGATAAAGTGATTAAAGACAAAAGTATAGATGATTTTGATTGGGTGTATAAAACCAAAGTCGTAGGCTTTTTTGCTTTAAGTGCGGCGACGGCAGCCGACAATATCGATACGATTTGTATTTTCTCTTCCGTCGCGGGACGCTTTGGAAATGTTGGCCAATCCGATTATGCCATGGCAAATGAAGCGCTTAATAAAATTGCCTGGAGCGAGCGAAAACGACGAACAGATTGTATCGTAAAATCGATCGCATGGGGACCTTGGGGCGGCGGTATGGTCACCCCTGCTTTGCGGAAAATGTTTGAAGCGCGAGGTGTTTCGCTTATCGATATTGATGCAGGCGCACGGCAATTCGTCAAAGAAGTTCAAGTCGAAAATGACGATAATGTTGAAGTTGTAATCGGTGCTACCTTGTCGGCATCAAAAGAAAAAGCGCGCGACTCAAAAAAAAAAGTTCGGCTTTCCTTAAGTAAATCCGCTTACTTAAAAGACCATTCCATCAAGGGGCAGGTCGTCTTACCTATGGTTGTGGGGATGGACGTGATTTATCAAAGCGCCTCCGATGCGTTTGAACAGCCCGATATTGTTATCGAACACCTCGATGTTAAAAAAGGTGTTTATTTGTTTGAGGAGAAGGACCTCGAATTATCTTTGATTGGAAAGCGAGATGACCAGAAGATTGCGTTTCAATTGATGGAATCGGTGACAACTTTTTATGAGGCCGAGGCAAGCCCGCAATCAAAGGCACTGCCCTCTCGTCAGAACTTGCCTCCATTTAATCCTTGGGATGGAAACATCTACGATGGAAAAATTCTTTTTCACGGACCTGCATTTCATTTTCTCGACACGATAAGTGAGCCCGAATCTGTGACCATTCGCGCTTCTTTAAGAAAAGCGCCAAGCTGGGCAAAGGACTATGCTTTAGATATTTGCGCGATGGATGCCGCCTTACAACTGGGCTTAATATGCGCAAATCGTTGCACCGGAGGTTACGTTGTTCCGACTTCTATTGCTCGCTTTGGCTGCTCCTCTCTGGAAAGAGCAAGCCTTGTTATCGCTACAAAAGTGAGTCATACAAAGACACAGGCCGTCTATGATTTCAAGCTTTTGAATGAAAAGAAGATATGTTTATCAACCCTAGAAGGCGTTGTGTTTAAGGTCTACGAAAAACAAAAAGGTTAAGTATGACAATTCGTTCCTATCTAATGGCGACCTTCTACGACAGCGCAATGAAGCAAGCCGAGGCGAGGTTGCTTTACCCTTATCGATTGAAACTCTTGAATACTTTGGAAGGCAGGGTTTTAGAAATTGGGTCCGGTACGGGAATTAATATACCTTTTTACCAAAATATCGATCGCTTAATTTGCTCGGAACCGGACGCGAATATGCGCCGCCATTTAAAGAAAAAGATTGAAGCTCACGATGGCTTTCCCATCGAACTCCTTGAATCCTCGGCCGAAAAAATAGGAGTGGAGGACGCGAGCATTGACGTGGTTGTCTCCACTCTTGTGATGTGTTCTGTGAAGGATCAAGCGCAAGTATTATCCGAAATTAAGCGCGTTCTCAAACCAGGTGGAAAACTTGTTTTTCTTGAGCATGTTTGCTCACACGATAAAAAAACTGAAAAATGGCAGGCACGAGTGACGCCGACCTGGAGCTATCTTTTTGATAATTGTCAC
>Ga0256840_1004359_pt1 | contig 10670 bp, 12 predicted proteins | sample 355202metaG_FD_185969 | JGI IMG/M metagenome (GOLD analysis project Ga0256840, IMG submission 185969) | Hydrothermal vent microbial communities from Mid Atlantic Ridge, Atlantic Ocean - 355-202 | ecosystem: Environmental > Aquatic > Marine > Hydrothermal vents | place: Atlantic Ocean: Mid...
GAGTTTTTCTCCCAGCTATATAGACGAAAGATTGGGGTGCCATCGAAGTTCTCAACTAAAGATTTATCGAAGTCCATATTGGCTTTTGCACTCATTTTTGGACTATCGATAAACCTCCATTGCATTTATGCTTGCCATCTTATGTTGAGTGAGCGAGCTGCTTTTGTCTCATCTGGTCTACTTATTGGCAGAGTTAGAGGAAGATTTTTAAAAGCTTCAGAGTTACTTTTTGCAAGCTCTACAGCATCTATCATCTTTTGACAAAAGAAGTCGATAGTATCTATGTTTTCAGTTTCGGTCGGCTCTATCATAATCGACTCTTTTACTATAAGAGGAAAGTAAACAGTTGGGGCATGTAGTCCAAAGTCTAGTAGGTATTTTGCTATATCCATAGCTCTTACGCCATGCTCTTTTGTTAGGCTCTCAGCACTCAAAACACACTCATGCATGCAGTAGTTTTTAAATGGTGCATCAAAGTGGTCTTTTAGTTTTGAAAGAATGTAGTTTGCATTTAGAACGGCTTTTCTACTAGCATTTATCATGCCTTCTCGTCCTAGAGTTTGCATGTAAACTAAGGCTCTAACCAAAACTAAATAGTTTCCAAAAAATGGAGATATTTTTCCTATGCTATTTTTGCTAACTTCACCAAAAAAGTAACCTTTCTCTTCAGTAAAATCAACTGTTAAATCAGGCAAAAACTCCATAAGTCTTTCACCTACTCCAACAGGACCAGCACCAGGACCACCACCACCATGAGGTGTAGCAAATGTTTTGTGAAGATTAAGATGTATTACATCAAAACCAATGTCACCAGGACGAATTACGCCCATGATAGCATTCATATTTGCTCCATCATAGTACATCAAAGCATCATAAGAGTGAGCGATATCACATATCTCTTTAATAGCTGGGTTAAAAAGTCCAAGTGTATTTGGAACAGTCATCATAACCGCTGCAACTTCATCATTCATGGCCTCTTTAAAAGATTCTAAATCCATAGAGCCATCTTTGTTTGATTTTACTGTTATGACATCGTAGTCAACCATAGCAGCAGTTGCTGGGTTAGTTCCATGTGATGAATCTGGAACAATAACATAACGCTTATTGTTACCTTTTTTCTTGTGGTAAGCACCTATCATCATAACGCCAGTCATCTCTCCATGAGCACCTGCTTGAGGAGTTAGAGTGAAGGCTTTCATGCCTGTTATCTCTGTAAGATAATTCTCTAATACTTTCAAAGATTTTAAAGCACCTTGAACTAACGAAGTTTTATTATTAGTTATATGGTGAGGGTGAAGATTTGCAAGGCCATCAAGACCTCCAACACGCTCTTGAACCTTAGGATTATACTTCATAGTACAAGAACCAAGAGGGTAAAAGTTAGAGTCTATTGAGAAATTTTTATTTGACAACCTTGTAAAGTGTCTTACTACATCAAACTCACTAAGCTCAGGAAGTTCTGCTTTTGCACTTCTAAGAAGTGAGCCATCAAGAGAAGGAGCATCAGCTACAACTTGTTTTGGTATATTTATACCTCTTCTACCGCTGTGTGATTTTTCAAATAGAGTAGAACTCATACTATCTCCTTTACACTTGCTACAAAGCTGTCTATCTGTGCTTTTGTTCTTTTCTCTGTGGTGCTTACCAAGACTCTATTTTCAAAATTTTCATATAGAGTCTCTAGTCGTAGTCCAGCAAAGAAACCTCGCTCTTCCATCTTGTCTATAAACTCACTTGCACTTATAGGTAGTTCGATTACAAACTCGTTAAAAGTTGGATTTTGGTTGTATATCTTAACTCCATCTATTTTTAAAAGTTCAGCCTTTAGATACTCTGAGTTATTGTAGTTTTGAAGTGAGAGTTTTTCAAATCCCTCTTTACCAAGGAGTGCCAAAAATATAGTAGCACGAAGTGCCATCAAGTTTTGGTTTGAGCAGATGTTTGAAGTAGCTTTGTCACGACGAATATGCTGCTCTCTTGCTTGAAGAGTTAGCACATACGAGCGTTTACCTTCTCTATCATCTGTAATTCCTACGATTCTACCTGGAAGATTTCTTATATACTTTTCTTTACAAGCGAGTATACCAAAAGATGGTCCACCAAACCCGAGGTAGTTACCAAGACTCTGTCCATCTCCACAGAATATATCAGCATCAACATCACCAGCACTCTTTAAAATTCCAAGTGCGATTGGGTATGAACTCATAATTGCAACTGCTTTTACATCATGAAGTGCTTTTATAATGTCAAAGTAGTCCTCAATAGAGCCAAAAAAGTTAGGATTTTGAAAGATATATCCAGCAATGCTTTCATCTATGAGACTTAAAAGAGTCTCTTTATCGCTTCCGTCACTTTTAACTTCAAGAGTGATAACTTCAAGTTCATGATAAGCGAGATAAGTTTTTAAGATTTTGATGTAGATTGGATTTACTCCTGAATCAACAATAATTCTTTTTCTTTTTCTACTGATTCTAACAGCCATAAGAGCAGCTTCTGCCAAAGCAGTTCCACCATCGTACATAGAGGCATTCGTTGCTTCCATACCTGTGAGATTACAAATCATAGTTTGATACTCATATAGAGCTTGAAGAGTACCTTGAGATGCCTCTGCTTGGTATGGTGTGTATGCTGTATAGAACTCTGAACGAGTTGAGAGAGCATCAACAGCAGTTGGTATGATATGGTCGTAGTAACCACCACCTAGAAAACTAACTTTTGAAGTGTCATTTTGACTTGCAAACTCTTTAAAGTTGTCGAAAACTTCAAACTCACTAAGCCCTTCAGGAACATCAAAACTCTTAGCTCTTAACTCACTTGGAATCGAAGCAAAGAGTTCATCTTCACTTTGAATCCCAATCTGTGCACACATCTTTTGCACATCATCTTTTGTATGAGGAGTGTACGGCATTATAGTGTTTCTATATACGCTTTATAGCCAGCTTCATCCATAAGAGTTTCAAACTCACTTGCATCGCTAACTTTTAGTTTAAATACCCATGTACTCTCAGCTGCTTCGTTTAAAAGTTCTGGAGTATTTTCAAGCTCCTCATTTACCTCAACAACTTCACCTCCTACAGGGGTGTATATGTCACTTGCAGCTTTAACAGACTCAATAAAAGCAATACTGTCATCTTTACTAGCCTCTGCTCCAATCTCTGGAAGCTCTACAAAAGTGATATCTCCAAGTTGTTCAACTGCATATGCAGAGAGTCCGATGCTTGCCACACCACCTTCAAGTATTGCCCATTCGTGTTCGTTACTATATCTTTTGCTCATTTTTTATCCTTATTATAAAACGGTAGTTTTGTTGCACTAATTTCTATGTTTTTTCTACCTGTATTTAACTCGAGTGGCACATCTTTGTTGTAGAGCTTTGCATCAACAGAAGCTATGCCTATACCAGACTGCACACAAGGTGAAAAAGTTCCACTAGTTACGACTCCTATCTTTTGTCCATTTTGCTCGATATCCATACCATGTCTTGGAGCTCTTTTTGAGTTCGTGGTAAAAGGTATAGATTTTCTAGGGGCTCCATCTTCTTTTTGTTTTAAAAGAGCATCTTTACCAACAAAATCTTTATCATACTTTACAAAAAATCCAACACCAGCTTCAATCGGTGTTGTTTGCTCATCTAACTCTTGTCCATAAAGGCTATACCCCATCTCTAAACGAAGAACATCACGAGCACCAAGTCCAGCAGGAACTGCACCTTTTTCAACAAGTGCATCCCAAAGTTTAGGTGCAATCTTGTTGTCAACATAGAGCTCATATCCAAGCTCTCCGGTGTATCCTGTTCGACTTACAAGTGCAAAACTCCCCATGATTTCACTCTCTTTAAAACTAAAAAAACCAAGTTCATCAAGGTCAAAAGGTATAAATTCTTGAAGAATTTCTTTTGCCTTAGGTCCTTGAACATCTAATTTTGAAGTTTCATTTGAAGAGTCCACAAGAATGCCACTTTCAAGTCTACTATCAATAGTTTTAAAATCTATATCTATCCTAGAGGCATTTACAACAAACATTAAACGATTTTCATCCGCTTTGTAAATGATAAGATCATCAATAACACCTCCATTCTCGTTTAGCAAAAAACCATACTTACACTTTCCAATAGGAAGTTTTAGTACATCTACTGTTGTAGCTTCGTTAATTCCACTAAAAAGAAGATCTCCTTCAAAAAAGAACTCTCCCATATGAGAAGTATCAAAAATAGCAACACCATTTCTGCAAGCCTCATGTTCTTTCAATATGCCTTCATATTGAACAGGCATCTCCCAACCGCAAAAGCCAATGTTTTTTGCACCTAACTTTACATGCTGATCAAAGAGGGCTGTTCTCTTAAGTTCACTCATATTTCTCTCTTTTTTTTATAAATTTATTAGAGGGTAACAAAATATTTATTTGATTTTGATAAAATTTTAGAGCCAAACCACCTTTAGATATAAAGGTGGTTACAAAGCTCTACATGTAGAAGACTATTTAGATAGATATTTTTTAATAGAATAGGGGCTTGGGTATATAAAAGTAGTCTCTCTATCAACTACTATTTTTTCTTTATCGTCAATCGCATATGCTCTAATTGTGATATCTAAAATAGTATCTTTCTTCTCATTGGTAGATAAGTTTTTAGTAGCACTTAAGATAACAATCTTTTTTAATTTCTTGCCAGCTTTTAGCATAAATGGCTGTGAAGGTTTTTTGATATCAATACCATCATGTTTAACTTCAAAGTAGTATTTATGGTCCTTTGAGTCTGTATTTTGAAACAAAAATGTATATGCATTTTGTATATCTTTACCTTCATCACGGATTTTATATAGTTGGGTTGTTCGATTTATATTTAGAAGCATATGCTCTTTGGTTGTACCCATAATAAAAAGAGCAGCAAGTGCTCCAACAAGTGCAACACCATATGCAATGGTTCTAAACCTAATATACTTTGTCTTTCTTTTCTCCTCCACAGCACTAGAACTAGCCCATGTAATTAGTGACTCTTTGCCAAGTTTACCCATGACTTTTGTACAAGCATCAGCACATTCAAGGCAGTTGATACACTCTAATTGCATCCCCTTTCTAATATCAATATGAGTAGGGCATATTTTAACACATGCATCGCAGCCTGTACACTCAACTCTTTGGTCGACAAAATTATGCTGTTCATCATATATTTTTCCACCTCTATTTTCATTATAAACCGCTGCTATTGTCTCCTCGTCATACATTACAGATTGTACTCTTGCATATGGACATACATAGATACAAAAGTCCTCTTTTAGAAGTATGATATCATAAATTAAAAATGCAGTGATTCCAATCACAACACCAAATAAAACTGTATGGTCAAATGGGTTTTGCATATAGTTAAAGAAGTCTTCAGGTGGTACAAAATACCAAGTAAAATTCGAAGCAGCTATGAGCGAAAGAACAACCCAAATTGCAACTGCAATAGCCTTTTTTGGGCTATTTTTACTAGGTTTTTGTTTGTTTTTTATACTCTTTCTAATACCAAGAAGATTGGTCTCAATCCAGTCTCTATAGATAACTCTAAATATAGTTTGAGGACATGACCAACCACACCAAACTCTTCCACCAAGTGTAGTCATAAAGAATATGCCTAAAAACAGCATAATCAATAAAAATGGCATTAAATAAAGCTCTTGCATATCAAATGCAGTAAAGAATAGGTGTAACTGCTTCTTATCAAAGCTAAGAAGAAAAAAGTGATTACCCCCTATTTTTATAAATGGCAAACCAAGAGATATTATCGTCAATATAATATATGTTACATATCTCTTTTTTGCATATTGTGTTCCACTGTTGCAGCTTGTGCATGCTGATGACATTATTTTTCCTTTATTAGTGAGCACTCTTTTTTAGCACTCTGTTTTTTTTCTGATTTGATAACTCGCTTGGGTCCTAAAAGACTTTTTTTAGCTTCTACCAACTCTTTTAGTCCTCTAGAGTTAATATAATCTTTTAAAGAGGTTCTACTTACTCCAAGATCTCTAGAGATTTTACTAACAGAAGTTCCCTCTGTAAGTTTGTCTATAATCTTAGCTCTAAATGGATCAAACTTAGACTTTGACATTCTTCCTTTTGGTCTACCTTTATGAACTTCTTCTTGTTTAAAAAGGCTTTTCTCTCTAAATTGTGACAAAATAGTAAGTACATCAAGAGGAGGAGTGCTTTCATCTATATGTAGATTTAAATTACATATATAAACTCTTATAGATCTTGTAAGTAGGCACTCTAAAATCTTTACCAATTCTCCAGTATCACTACTAAATACCCATAGATCATATATGAGGACATTATCTTTGGGAGTTAATGATCGTAAAAAACCCTTAAACTCACCTCTGTCTTCTAGAGCAATTGTATCATCAGAGCCTTCAATCTCTGTTGTATCAAGTCTTATGCCTTCAGATTTTGCATACTTAATAATGCTTTCTTGTTGAGACATCACATTGACTCTATCAGTTTTACTTTTAAGTAGGGCTATGTTCACTGTATAATCCTCATCATTGTCACTCTTTTATCACTTTTGAAAGTATATCATTTTGGACGAATAAAGTCAACGATAAATATATATTTATCGTCTAAGTTTATCTGTAGGTTAGTTCGATATAATAAAAGTCAAATTTAACCGAAAGGTGGTGAGGTCGGATGCCAGGAATTAAGGTTCATCCTAATGACTCCTTCGACGAAGCGTATAGAAAGTTCAAGAAACAAGTTGACAGAAACCTAGTTGTTACTGAAACTCGTGCTAGAAGATTCTTTGAAACAGGTACTGAAAAGCGTAAAAAGCAAAAAATCAGTGCTCGTAAAAAGATGCTTAAGAAACTTTATATGCTTAGACGATACGAGTCTAGACTATAATCACGCTGTGAGGGGAGTAATCTCCTCATGCACTTCTCCCATTTACTCTTTTTATGTATAATAACACATCTGTTAGCTAAAAGGAACTTCATATGAACAAAAAACTAACTGTTATGGAAATGGCAAAGTATCTTGGTGTTAGCAAAGAAGCCATCTACAATCGCCTAAGACGAGGTAGTCTTGAGAGTGTTGTAGAAGATGGTAAGAAGTATGTTTTACTAACATCTACAGTACAAAGGGAGGGAAGACTTCCAAAAAGATCTACCCAAACAAGTGTTATGGATAGTGAGTATGTTGAGCTTTTAAAATCCCAAATAGAAGAGTTAAAACAAAAAAATCAAAAACTTGAAGATGACAGAGATAGACTCTACTTTGAAAAAGAGAGAATGCTTATCGAATCGAAAGAAAAAATCGAGCAGGTCTATAAAGAGAGAGATGAGCAGCTAAAAACTATACTGACACTAGCAAATGTACCTACTTTGGGACACAAGATGAGCGATCATGATGAGCCTATTGATGCGATTGAGGAGATAGAGATAGAAGAGGATATTGTTGACCAGATGTGTGAAAGTTTCGAAGAATGGGAACCTCTTAAAGAGAGGTTACTAAAAAGAGGTTACACAGATGAAGAGCAAAAAAAGATAACCAAAAGAGTAAAAAAACAGTTAGGAAAGTCTCTGTATGTAAAAGTTAGTTACGACGAGATATATATTAGAAAAGATATAAAATTAAAAAAAATAGTAGGTAAAAAATGAAATATGTGAGGAAGATATCAGACTATGTGATTGCTGGGGGTATTGGAGCTTTAGTCATAGCTGGTATGCAAGGCTGCGAGAAGAAGAGTGATGATAATGCTTTTACAGAAGCATCACAAGTAAAGGGAGCATTTGTAGTAATAGAGCAGATGGACAATGGAGGCTATACCATAGTCGAAGAATATCCAAGTGCAACAACTAGAGTGGTAGTGCGTCAAAAGGATGGTACAGAGAGAATGCTCTCAAAAGAGGAGATGGACAGACTAATTGCAGAAGAAGCTGTCAAAATAGACAACGGTACATCCTCTCTAACAGAACCTTCTATGAGCACAGGAGCTCCTGGTCTTGGGTCAATCCTGCTTTCAAGTGTTGCAGGAGCAATGCTAGGAAGTTACATTGGTAACAAACTTTTTAATAACCAGAATTATCAGCAACAAAGAAGAACAAACTATAAAACTCCACAAGCATACAGTAGAAGTAATAGTAGCTTTAAAAAGGCAAGAAGTGGTGGTCTTAAGTCTAGCACAAGAAAAAGTGGTGGATTTTTTGGTACTAAAAGTAATTCAAAATCAAAATCATCTTTTAGATTTGGTGGATAGATGTTAGTTTTAGAAAAGGTCAAACCACTAACAAGTGAGTTCTTGGAATCCATAGGTTTTTACTGGCATACTGATGAAGATAAAAGCCCATATGTAGCAGATGAGCTAGTAGTAGTAAGTCAAGATGAAGTAGACAGATACTACGAAGCTACTAACGAGTTATATGATATGTTTGTAGAAGCTGGAGAGCATGTTATAGAGAATAACCTACTCCATGAGATTGGAATTCCTTTTAACTTAGTGGAGATGGTTAAGCACTCATGGGAAAACGATGTACATTGGCACCTATATGGACGATTTGACTTAGCTGGGGGAGTAGATGGAAAACCAATCAAGCTTATAGAGTTCAATGCCGACACTCCAACAGCACTCTTTGAAACAGCCATAGTACAATGGGCATTGCTAAAAGCCAATGGCATGGATGAGAGAAGCCAGTTCAACAACACATATGAAGCTATAAAAGAGAATTTTAAACGACTTGTAGTTATGGGTGGAGATACTCAAGAGTTTGAGAAGAACTATAGTGGCTGGAAGATTCTTTTCTCAAGCGTGAGAGGAAGTATAGAAGACGAAAACACTACAAAACTACTCCAAGCAGCAGCAAATGAAGCTGGCTTTATAACGGATTTTGCATTTGCAGATGAAGTAGAGTTTGATGGGGAAGAGGGAGTATTTAAGGGCGAAGAAAACTTTGAGTATTGGTTTAAGCTGATTCCTTGGGAAAATATAGGCATAGATGAAGGAAATCTTGCCTTAATGCTAAGTGAAATCATGGAAAATCAAAAAGCAATCATATTAAACCCAGCATATACACTTATGTTTCAAAGTAAAGCTTTTATGAAAATCTTATGGGATTTGTACCCAAATCATCCGCTTCTTTTAGAAACTTCATATGAACCACTTCAAGGCAAGAAACAAGTAGAAAAAAGAGTTTTTGGTAGAGAAGGAGCTAACACTGTGATATTAGATGATAAAAACCATGTTTTGGCTCAAGAAGGGGGAGAGTATGAAAATTTTGCACCCGTATATCAAGAGTATGTGGAGCTAAATACTGATGCAAATGGCAAGAGTTATCAAGCAGGAGTTTTTTATGCATATGAAGCGTGTGGACTTGGTTTTAGAAGAGGTGAACTTATACTAAACAACTACTCAAAATTTGTCGGTCATGTGATAGACTGATGCAAAAGATACTAGGATTTGGCGTAATCGCACTAGGTGTATTTTTAGAAGTTTTATGGCTTGGAGTCTGTTTTGGAACTGTAGTAATAGGAATAGTTTTACTTATATTTGCTCCAAGAATTCTTTTTTTTCCATTCAATTTTTTCTTAGTTATTGGATTGGCTATGATAGGAACAAGTGGCATGAAAGGTGGTGCAAGCTTTAGATACCAAAGCTACTCAAATGCTGGGCATCAAGCACCACCAAACTTTGCACAACCACAAAGCAGTATGAGCAAGTACTATGAAGTTCTAGAATCAAATCCAACAGATAGTATGGAAGTGATAAAAAAGAACTATAGAAGACTTATAAAGGAGTATCACTACGACTCAATCGCGAGTAAAAACCTGCCAGAAGACATGCTGAAATTTGCCAAGAAAAAGACACAAGATTTAAATGAGGCATACGAAGCAATAAAAAAAGCTAGAGGGTAATTTGACTTAAATCATACAACATGGTTTGTAAAAAAATGAGCTTTTAAGGAACAAAAAGTTCTTTTAAAAGGTTTTTTAACAAATACCAAACACAATGTTCGGATATCTTCAATATTCCTTTTAAAAACACATTTTATTTTTAAGGATTATAAAGCAAAATTTAAAAAATAGCCAAAAACATTACAAAATGAAATATTTTTTACAAATCAACGAACACTTTTTGTGTTATATAATTGACACATAATAGCTAAGTGTACTATAATGTTCGTTGAATAAATAGTTAGCTTACAAAAGAGTTAATTAAAAAGGAATTCTATGAAATCAACAGACCAAATTAAAGCCATTGTAAAAGCTGGAGGCAGTGTAATTATTGACACATCAAAAAGTACAGACCAATTGAAGTCAATTGTAAAGGTTGCACAAGCTAATGTGCAAGTTACTATTAAAAATGCAGGAAGTAAGTCAACAGACCAATTAAAATCAATTGCTAAAGTAGCCAACTGTACTGTTGTTTTTGATTTATTAGATTAGCCCAAAGCTAACAAAACATAGTAAAAAAATATTTTACCCTCGCCGAAAAAAAGTATCAAACTTGAAAAATTTAGATACCATTGTAGAACTTATAAGACTACACAAACGGGTAACATATTTTTATATTCGACCGTTAGTCTAATATAAGGATATATTTTGGAACATTTTAAAATTCAATTTTTTTCAGCAAATCAATTTGGTGGTATTCTTGATATTGGATATACAATAGAGCAAAGTGAAATAATTTTTGATTTTTT
>Ga0256840_1004360_pt1 | contig 10669 bp, 7 predicted proteins | sample 355202metaG_FD_185969 | JGI IMG/M metagenome (GOLD analysis project Ga0256840, IMG submission 185969) | Hydrothermal vent microbial communities from Mid Atlantic Ridge, Atlantic Ocean - 355-202 | ecosystem: Environmental > Aquatic > Marine > Hydrothermal vents | place: Atlantic Ocean: Mid...
TAACCAAGGTGTATATGTCTTTGTTTAAAGACAAAACCATTCGTCGTTATATTTTAAGAAATGTACTGGAAGAGATACCTCTTATAGGTAAAAAAATATTTGTAAAAGATGCCCGTAAAGTGATTCCCTCTTTGCATGTAAATGATTTAACTTTTGCTACTGGTTATGGGGGAATGCGTCCACAAATCATAGACAAAAAGAAACAAGAACTACTTCTTGGTGAAGCCAAAATAGTCGAAGATGGCGTGATTTTTAACATGACCCCAAGCCCAGGGGCTACAAGTTCTTTGTCGATTGCGTTAAGCGATACACTTTGTATTTGTAAGACATTGGGGGCTACTTTTGATCTTTCTAGGCATCAAGAGGAGATTCAATCACTTCACTTAAATTAAAAAAGTTTCATTTTTAAACTTATAATTTAAATAGCTATACGTTATGATATTAAGCTGTAATCCTTTAGTGCTACTATGTTAGAATGCACACAAAAAGGGGATTCAGAATGAAAGACAAAAAAACAGTTATAACCTATGGAACATATGATATGTTACATAAAGGACATATGCGATTGCTAGAGCGTTCAAAAGCTCTTGGTGACTACCTTATTGTAGGGGTTACCGATGAGAACTATGACCGTTCACGAGGCAAGCTCAATGTGGTTGAGAGTACAAAAAAACGCGTTAAAGCGATAGAGGCTTTAGATTTTGTAGATAAGGTAATTGTTGAAACGCATAAAAACCAAAAAGCTGAAGATATGGTCAAATATGATGTTGATATTTTTGCCATTGGTGATGACTGGGTTGGGGCATTTGATTATCTTAATGAATATACGCATGTAGAGTATCTTCCACGAACAGAGGGAATCTCTAGTACGAAATTACGAGCTGAAAATTTTGATACCATAAAGCTTGGTATTGTAGGGCTTGGTCGTGATACACAAGATTTTCTTGATGAGTCTAAATTTGTTTCAAATGTTAAAGTAAATCGTATCTATTCAGATGATTTTTTAAAAGTTAAGGCATTTACAAAAGACAATAATGTCATTAAGTATGGTCATGATAATTATGATGAGTTTTTAGATACTACCATTCAAGCTGTTTATGTCGATACAGCATTAAATGAACATTACACACTCATAAAAAAAGCACTCCAAGCAGGAAAACATGTGCTTTGTGAAAATCCATTGGCACTCAATAAAAAAGAGTTAAAAGAGCTACTCTCTTTAGCAAAAAAAGAGAAAAAGCTACTTCTTTCTGCTGTAAAAACAGCATTTTTACCTGCCTTTAATCAACTACTTAAAGAGATAGATAGAGGAGTAATTGGTGAGATAAAAGAGGTACGTGCTACACGAACTTCTCTCTATAAAGAAAAAGCCTATTCCGATAGCTTCATCAAGCAGGGGGCGACTAATATTTTATCTTCTTATCCATCTCTTTTGGTTAATAAAGTGCTTGGTAAAACCAAAAATATTACGTTTTTTGACCAGATAGAAGATGGTTATGATATTAATAACCTAATTATTACCAAACATAAAAAAGGTGCGTTGGGTATCTCTAATGTGGCTGTTGGTATGAAATCAGAGGGTGATGCTGTTATCTCTGGAACGAAAGGCTACATTTACATTCCTGCACCTTGGTGGCTGACCAAAACATTTGAAGTTCGTTTTGAAGATAGCCATAAAACATTAAGTTTCAATTATGAAGTTGAAGGTTCTGGATTGCGTTATATGTTAGCCGAGTTTACCTCTTTAATTCAACGTGGGAAACGACAATCAAAAATGCTGACTCCTTCTGATATGGTCGGTATTAATAGAGTGTTACTTGAGTACAATGAGAGCAAAAATAGTAAAACAAACAAAAATAAAACTAAGAAAGAGGAAAAATAGATGATATATGAAGATTACTACATATTTACCCCAGGTCCAGTGAAAATGAGCGATGAAATTTTGGAAGTTGGTGCAAAGCAGACTCCTTACTTTAGAAACTGTCAATTTTCTGATGTAACTTATGCGTGTGAAAAGGGTCTATTGGAGATGGTCAATGCTCCAGAGGGTTCAAAAGTTATTTTTTTAACAGCCTCAGGAACAGCAGGTATGGAGTCGGTGGTGATGAACCTACTAAACAAAAATGATAAGGCTTTAGTTGTTAATGGTGGTGGTTTTGGAGGGCGTTTTGTAAAGATATGTGAGGTTCATGAGATTCCTCACAGTGACTTTCAAGTTAAAGATACAAATCTTCATAATATAGAGACCTTAGCTCCAAATGAGAACTATACCTCACTTATTGTTAATGCTCACGAAACATCAGTGGGGCATCTCTATGATTTAGAGGCGATGGGTGCGTTCGCGAAAAAGAATAATTTACTCTACATTGTTGATGCTATCTCAATGTTGGTTACCGACCCTGTGGATATGCAATCGAGTAATATAGATGTAGTCATAGCCAGTTCTCAAAAAGGTTTAGCACTTCCTCCTGGGCTTACAATGGTTGTTTTAGCTCCAAGAGCCTTAGAACAGGTGCAAGATATTAAGAGTTTATATTTTAACTTTAAAGATTATCTAGCTAATGGCGAGAGAGGGCAAACTCCCTACACTCCTGCGGTAACGATTATGTTGCAACTTGAAGCGAGACTCAATCAGATAAAAAGACGTGGTGGAGTAGAGCAGAGCATCAAAAGAGCTAAAGATATTGCAGAGTATTTTAGAGCAGAGATTAAAGGATTACCCCTTAAAGAATATACACCATTTATGCCAAATGCCATGACAACACTAACTCCCACCGATGGAAAGGGTGCGATGGATATTGTCAATGCCTTAGAAGATAACTATAAAGTAATGGTATGTCCAAATGGTGGAGCAGAGCGTGATATTGTCTTTAGAGTCTCACATATGGGCGATATGACACGAGCTTACACCGATGTGTTGATTGATGCACTCTATGACTATTATGGTATGGAGCGTAAGTAGTGGCAATAGAGCCTAAAATTTTACGCAAAGCTCAACTTATTATGCTTGATATACTTATTGAGTTTGATGCTATTTGTCAAAAACATAACTTAAAGTATTGGCTAGATTCAGGGACACTTTTGGGGGCTGTACGTCATAAAGGGTTTATTCCTTGGGACGATGATATTGATTTATCTATGCCTGTGGAGGATTATAGAAGATTTAAAGAGATAGCCAAAAAAGAGTTATCTAAAGATGTGTTTTTTCAGACAAGTCACACAGATAAGGGTTTTAAGTTTGACTACATAAAGCTTCGTTCCAATAAAGTATCTATTGTAGAATTTCATGAAAAGAACAAAGAGATAAACTATCATCAAGGCGTATTTGTTGATATTTTCCCTATGCTAACGATGGAAAATACGCAAGAGAATAAAAAGTTGTATGAAGAGAGTTTTGAAGCACTTAGAGCCTCTTCCTCACTTTCACTCCATACACCTAATGGCATAGATAATCCTCAAAAAAGAGCTAAACTCATAGAAGTTCTTGAAGAAAAGCATCAAGGGTGGGAAAAAAAGAATCTTAAAGTAGTTTATTCGGGGAAAATGCCTGATGTGGCTGCTTGGTTCGATATTGATGAGGTATTCCCTCTTAAAAAGATAGCGTTTGAAGGTTTAGAGTTTTATGCTCCTAAAAATCCACAGCACTATTTGGGTGAAATCTATTCATTTAATTTTATGGAGTTGCCTCCTATTGATAAACGTTTAATTCACGCTTGGGATATAAAGTTTCATTAAATCTAAACCCTTAAAAAAATTAAGGGTTTAGCGTCAAGAGATTAAAGTTCTATGTTTAATGCTTTTAATGTTTCATAAGTAATTCCACCAGTTGCTAGTGAATTATCTCTTTGGTATTTGTCAAGTGCTAGTCGTGTATCACGTCCTAAAACACCATCAATTTTACCTGGATTATACTCTTTAGATTTTAATGCTTCTTGGATTTTAAGAATTACATCTTTGTTCATGTTTGTTTGACAAAGAATTCTTTCCCAACTTTGGTGAGAGTCAGAGATTTTTTCTTTTTTCTTAACCATTTTGTAAACAGCTTCAATAGGTGTTTTAACTTCTTGTGCTTCTTGTACTAACTTTTTAACTTTGATGGTTTTATAAGTAGGCTCAATTGTAATCTCTTTTGTTGATGCAGGAACATCAAGAACAGTCTTAACAATCTTTTTTGTTTGCGCAGGTGAAGCCACAAGACAAATTTGATGACCAGTATAACTTAATCCTCTATCTACTTTATTACCAACTTTTATCCATGAGAAAGTAGATTTAGTATCAAGTACTTTCTTTTGAATGGTACTCTTAACTTCAGGAATATCAATAACTTCTGTTTTTGCAGGGCTAACAAGTTTTTTAACTTTAATGGTTTTGCTTACAGCAGGAATTTCAACAACTTTTGTGGTTGCTGGTGTTTTTACTACTTTTTTCTTAATTGTTTTGTACTTGGCAGGTACTTTAATTAAACACATAATCTCACCTGTAGCACCATCTAGTTTTTGTGCAGGATTGACCCCTTTTTTCCAAACAGTTTTCTCTTTTTCAACTAGAACTTTCTCTTCAGTATATTCATAAGTTGCAGGAACAGTAATGGTTTTTTGAGAAGCAGGTGTTACTTCAATGGTTTTTTCTACCATTTCATATTTAGCAGGAATAATTTTAGTTTTAGTTGTTGCTTTTTGTAAAACAACTTCTTCTTCTACTGTTTTGTACGTTTCTGGAGTAAAGTACTCTTTATAACATGTATTAGGTGTTGTGTTTTCTAAATCAATACCTTTGAGCTTTGCAGCAACTAAAATCTCTTTACTTACAGGTGCTGAATGTCGTTTTAAACTAACTTTCCATGCTTGTGTTGCAGGTTTAACTTCAATCTCTTCAGTTACTTTTTTATAGCTAGCAGGAATGGTTTTAAGCTTTTTGCTTGCTGGTGTTACTTCTACTTTTTTATCAACCCACTCATATTTTGCAGGGATAATCGAAATTTTATTAGATGCTTCTTGTACAAGAACACGATCTTCTACTGTTTTGTATTTTGCGGGAATAACAACTTTAGCATAACACTCCCCTGCATGTGCATTTGGTGGTGTAAGTGATACTTCAGCGTTAATATAAGTAATTGGTAGTAACAATCCTAATAGTAGGGACGAATATTTTTCTCTCATTGTGTATAATCCTTTGTTAAATTGAATGTTCAAAATATAATTTGATGTTTAGAGTATATAATAAGTTTGCTGATTTATTATTAAATATTAGTTTTTAATATCGTTTTTTTTAAGGATTATAAGCCTTTTAGTAAAACTTGGTAAAGTTTTTCAACAGTTTGGTCATTAAGATGAATGGTGCTTTGGGTATTAAAGAGTTTGAAAATTTCTTGTTTATTTAAAGAAAAAGCATAAATACAATTTGGGTGTGCAGGTAAAAAAGCCCTCATTAGTCCTAGCTCTTGGTCTAAAACTTTTTCACAAACATAACAAAAACCATTATCATAAAGACGACCCTCATGCTTAAGTAATTGTATATACGCTTCTACTGCCAATCTTTTTGGGTTTTGTTTGTCCCATTTTTTAGCAATATTTAGGAGTAACTTAAAGTAAAATTCATCAAGTTCATTACTGTCTTTTAAATGAGGTTCAAAAAGTTTAATAAAATTTTGCCACATGAGTAGATGATTGCTTGAAAATAACCAAGGAAAACTAAGATGAGAAAGTGAACGCATATTGGGCATAAAATTATTTTTTGATTCTTGGACTTCAAAGTCGATTAAGTTACCAATTTGAATGATAGAATGTCTTGCTCCAAAAAAACGCCAATATTTTGTAATGGAAGTCGCACTAAGAACTGTTACTATAATGTCCTCATTCTTTGCTTTGTTTATGTTGAGAATAAAACCTCTCATCTTTTAATCCATTTTTTGATAATATTAACTCAATTTTTAGAGTATTTTTCTAAAACATTACTCTCATATACTTAAAAGGTAGCTTATGCAAAATCTCTTTACATCATTTAAAGACAACTGTGGTTTCGGACTTTTAGCGTCCATTGATAACAAGCCAACTCATAAAAATTTAGAAGATGCCATCACCTCACTCTCACGAATGATGCACAGAGGTGCTGTGGCAGCAGATGGTAAAACAGGTGATGGTTCAGGATTGCTTCTCTCTATGCCTAAATCATTTTTTACACAAGAAGCTTCTAAAGCAGGGATTGAACTTCCTGAAACGTATGCCGTTGCTATGGTTTTTTCAAATAATGAATCAGATTTTGAAATTATCAATAGTGTTTGTAATAATAATGACCTAGAAGTACTTTATACACGAACAGTGCCTGTTGATACGGAAGCACTCGGAGAACAAGCTTTAGCTTCATTGCCTATGATTAAACAAGTATTTGTTGCCCCTAAATCACCTGTTGCTTCACAGCGTTTTGAAGCTTTGGTTTATCTCTCACGTAAAGAGATAGAAGCGAAACTTATTGCCGATAAATCTTTTTACATTCCTTCTTTCTCAACGTCAGTAGTTTCGTATAAAGGGCTAGTGATGCCTACGCACATTAAAGCGTTTTATACCGATTTAGCCGATGAAGCATTTAAAATTGCATTTTGTCTCTTTCACCAACGTTTCTCAACCAACACCTTACCACAATGGAAATTGGCTCAACCTTTTAGAATGATTGCCCATAATGGCGAGATTAACTCTGTAACGGCTAACCGATTTAATGTGGCATCAAAAATGTCAGCTGCTAAATCAGAGGTCTTTACAGACGAAGAGATGCTTAGATTAAGAGCTGTTATTCAAGATGATATGTCCGATTCTGCTTCATTGGACAATTTTATGGAGTTTTTACGGATCAATGGGGTAGATTTCTTTAAAGCTGCACGTTCCCTTGTTCCTGCTCCTTGGCACAATGCACCTCATATGGATTCTGATTTAAGAGCATTTTATGAGTATGCCTCAACTTGTTTTGAGCCATGGGACGGGCCTGCTGCTGTCTCTATGACCGATGGACGTTACATCGGTTGTGTGCTTGACAGAAATGGACTACGACCTTCTAAATATATTATTACAAACGATAATAGACTTTTGATTACTTCAGAGTATGGTGTGCTAGAAGTACCTGAAGAGGAGATTGTTGAACGTGGTCGTTTACAATCTGGTGAGATGATGGGGGTTGATCTTAAAAATGCTAAAGTTTTAAAGTCTCATGATATTGATGAATATTTAAAAGTATCCAACCCTTATGATAAGTGGTTAGGTAAAAATATGACATATCTTCAAGAGCATAAACCTTCCTCTGAAACATTGGCTCCTAATATTCAAAATCTTTCAGATAATTTAAAAGAGAAGCAACGTTACTTTAACTTTACGCTGGAAGTTATTCGTGAGATTGTTAAACCTATGTTAGCTGAAGGAAAAGAGACCACAGGTGCGATGGGTGATGATACACCATTAGCAGCTTTCTCTAATGAACAACGAAACTTTACAGATTTCTTTAAACAGAAATTTGCCCAAGTGACCAACCCTCCTATTGACCCTATTCGTGAAAAAACAGTGATGAGTCTGAACACAGGTTTTGGAGAAATTCAAAATATTTTAGCTGATTCAGCGACCCATGCAAAAAGACTTAAAACGGTTCTTCCTATTATGTCTGCTACAAAATTTTCATTGCTTCAAGAGTTTGGAGATGAAAAGAACGATAAGTATGATGATGCCTATAAAGTAGGACACTATGAGACAATTTATACCGAAGATTTAGAAGCGAGTTTAAAAGCCTTAGTCGCTAAAATAGTAGTTGATGTTCGTGACAATGGGGTGCGTACGATTATTTTAGATGACAGAGCCTTAAGTGCGACAACTAAAGTGATTCCAATGCTCATGGTAATAGGGCGTTTAAGTCAAGAACTTTTAGCCCATGATGTACGACATTTAGCCAGTATTGTGGCTTGTACAGGTGAGGTATTTGACCCTCACTCTGCTGCATGTATGTTAGCGTATGGGGCAGCTGCAATTTTCCCTTACTTGCTTTATTATACAGTTAAAGAGATTGAAGGAGAGGGTGAAGAACTTGAACATACCTTTAGAAAATTTAGACGTGCTATGGGTGCTGGACTGATGAAAATCATGTCTAAAATGGGTATTTCAACAATCTCTTCTTACCGTAATTCACGGCTTTTTGACTCTATTGGTCTTAGTAAAGAGATTGTGGAAGATTGTTTTGCAGGAACAACAGGGCTTCTGCATGGTTTAAGTTATGCTGATATTGATGCACGTATTAATGCGACACATCAAAGAGCATTTACCACCGCATTTGAGGGTGAAAAAAATAGTCTTTACAAAGGTGGGTTCTATAAATATAGAAGAGGAGAAGAGTTTCATGACTTCTCTCGTCCAACCATTAAAGCCATTCAAAAATCAGCACTCTCTGGTGACCAAGAAGATTATGAGGCAGTTAAAACACTTGTAAACAAAAGAGATAAAAAATTTATTAGAGATTTTTATGAATTAAATTCAGATAGAGAGCCGATTAGTATTGATGAGGTTGAGCCATTAGAGGCTATTTTTAAACGTTTCTCAACAGCTGCAATGTCTATGGGGTCAATCTCTGAAGAGGCACATACCACTTTGGCAATGGCGATGAACCGTATTGGTGGGAAATCAAACTCTGGTGAGGGGGGCGAAGACCCTAAACGTTATGGAACTGATAGAAACTCCTCTATTAAACAGATTGCAAGTGGGCGTTTTGGGGTAACACCTGAGTATTTACGCAGTGCTACTGAACTACAAATTAAAGTAGCCCAAGGAGCAAAACCAGGTGAGGGTGGACAACTTCCAGGAAGTAAAGTCTCTCCATTGATTGCTAAACTTAGATTTACCAAACCAGGGGTAACGCTTATTTCACCTCCTCCACATCATGACATCTACTCTATTGAGGATTTGGCACAGTTAATTTTTGACCTAAAACAAGCCAATCCAAAAGCAAGAGTTGCCGTTAAATTGGTCTCAACAGCAGGTGTGGGAACGATTGCTGCAGGTGTGGCAAAAGCTTATGCTGACAAAATCATCATCTCTGGTGCTGATGGAGGAACAGGTGCTGCCCCAATTGGTTCTATTCGATTTGCAGGAAACCCTTGGGAGCTTGGACTTATTGAAGCCCATAACGCTTTAAAAGCCAACAACCTTAGAGGTCAAGTAACACTCGAAACTGATGGTGGACTAAAAACAGGATTAGATGTTGTTAAGGCAGCTATTTTAGGAGCTGAAGAGTACGCTTTTGGTACAGGTGCATTGGTGCTTGTTGGGTGTATTATGTTGCGTATTTGTCACTTAAACACTTGTGGTGTTGGGGTTGCAACACAAAATGAGAAGCTAAGAGAAAAATTCTCTGGAAATGTTGATAAAGTAGTCAATTACTTTACGCTCATTGCCCAAGAGATTAGAGAAATTTTAGCCCAACTAGGTTACAAATCCTTAGAAGAGATCGTGGGTCAGAACCACTTGCTTAAAGTAATTGACGATGAGTTTGCTAAGAAATTTAACTTTGAAGAGATGCTTTACAAACTAGAAGGTGTTAATACTTGCCAAGTTCCCTTTAATGAACCGTATGACCAAAATGAGTATGAACAAGCCTTGATTAAAGAGTTGATGCCAACGATTAAAGACCCATCAACACCAATTGTTTTAAACAAAGAAATTTCTAACTTAAATCGAAGTTTTGCCACAAGAATTTCTGGTGAGATTGCAGAACTTTATGGTAATGCAGGATTACCTGATGGAACAATTACACTTAACATGAAAGGAACAGCTGGTCAATCTTTAGGTGCGTTTATGTCTAAAGGGGTCAATATTAACATTGAAGGTGCAGGAAATGACTACATCGGTAAAGGAATGAATGGTGGGAACATCGTTATTAGTGCCGATAAAGCAGGTCAAGGCTTTGCACTTGGTGGAAATACTTGTCTTTATGGGGCAACAGGTGGAACACTTTATGTTCATGGACAAGTAGGAGAACGTTTTGCTGTTAGAAACTCTGGTGCAACGGCAATTGTCGAGGGAACAGGTGACCACCCTTGTGAATATATGACAGGAGGAAGCGTTGTTATTCTTGGTAAAACAGGGGTAAACTTTGGGGCTGGTATGACAGGAGGTAAAGCTTTTATTTACGATGAAGAGGGTAGTTTCTATGAAAAAGTAAACCCTGAATTGGTCGAAGCACTACGCATCGACACCGATGAGTGGGAAGAGGAGAGCTTTGAGCTTAAAGCCTTACTCAAAGATTATGTGGCAAAAACACAGAGTAAAATTGCCACCTATATCTTAGAAAATTGGCGACATGAAGTTCGAAAATTTTGGATGGTTGCTCCAAGAGGGGTAAAACCTACGCTTGTAACAGATAAAAAAGGGGAGTAATATAAAAGAGGTATTCTCCAAATATATATCAATAAAATTTAACAACTATATAAGGTTAATTGATTTATAATTCCAAAAAAGTTTGGAGAACCCTTTATAATGTTTCAATTTGATACACTCTCACTTCTCTTTATAGGACTTATTCTTTTAGGTTCTATTCCCAATCTCTTCTACTCTTTTGGTTATCTTCCCCATATTAAAAGGAAGTTTTTTTACCAAATTCACTATTTTGCATTTATTTTCTCTATGTTAGGGGTTGTTAGTAGTGC
>Ga0256840_1004361_pt1 | contig 10667 bp, 11 predicted proteins | sample 355202metaG_FD_185969 | JGI IMG/M metagenome (GOLD analysis project Ga0256840, IMG submission 185969) | Hydrothermal vent microbial communities from Mid Atlantic Ridge, Atlantic Ocean - 355-202 | ecosystem: Environmental > Aquatic > Marine > Hydrothermal vents | place: Atlantic Ocean: Mid...
TAATGGCAAAGCAACGTTTTCTAATGCTGTTTTATACGAAATTAAATTAAATGATTGAAATACAAATCCTAAAAATTTATTACGTAAAACTGCTGCATCGTTTTCATTTAACGCTTTTATTTTTTGTCCATTTAAAACGTAATTACCTTCGTCATGATGATCTAATAAACCAACAATGTTCATTAAAGTTGATTTTCCTGAACCTGAAGAACCCATTATTGAAACAAATTCACCTTCTTTAATATGCAAATCAATTCCTTTTAATACATGTAAAAAATCTTTTTTTCCTATTGGATATGACTTGTGTAATTTTTCAATTTTTATCATCTTATTGTTTTTCTTTGCTTAACTTTGTATAATGCGTATTCAAAATAAATATATAATTCTTTTTGATGGAATTTGCAACCTTTGTGATTCGTCGGTAAATTTTATTCTAAAAAAAGATATTAAAAATATTTTCTTATTTGCTTCTCTACAATCAGACGTTGCAAAAAAACTTTTGTTACAGTTTAACAGTAAAATAAATAAAAACAACTTAAATAGCATTGTATTAATTAAAGATAATAAAATTTATTTTAAATCATCTGCTGCTTTAATTATAGCGAAAGAGCTTAGTTTTCCATATAATTTGAGTTATATATTTATTCTAATTCCTAAATTTTCACGCAATTTTATTTACGATATTATTGCAAAAAATAGATACAAATGGTTTGGAAAAAATAACACTTGTAAAATACCAACAAAAGAAACTCAAAATAAATTTTTATAATTAAAAGAGTATCTGTTTTTAAGCTATGTGCTTATTTTTTTGTAAAACTGTACTTTTAATTATTGACATTAAATACATTTATAGGTGTATTTCTTGTTTTTGGCTATGATTTACTATTATTTAGACCTATTCACTTCATATTTGGATACTAACTTTCTTTAAAATTGAATTAGAAAACGGAGATATTTTAAAAACAAAATTTATTAAATATTAACGTAAAATAAGCCTAAATTTGATGTAAGTTTAGGTTCAAATTTCAAGTTAATTTATTATAAAAACACAATTTAATCGTATTTTTGATATGACTTTTCTTCAACCAAATTTGAACCAGTTAATTTATTAATTTCGCGTTTAATATCAGAGCGTTTATCGTTTGTAAAATATACAGCACGAGCAGTTTTAACAAAAGCATCGCCAAAATTTTTATCTCGCTCTAAATCACGAATATCATCTTCAATATTCCATAATTCTTGGTTTATATTTAGTAATGCAACATATAATTTATGGTCTTTTTTAATAATTTTTGATACAGCTTCGTCTAAAACAGCATATTCCGTTCTAAGGTTTTTTAATTTTGCCTCATCTTTAATATGCTTTAATTTTATTTCGATGATTGTTAATTTATCTGCTATTTCTCCGTTAGATACTTCTATTTTCATTTTGTGTTTTATTTGGTGTAAAGGTATAAAAATAATTCTTCATTTTAATGTTGGTTTATTTTTAAAATAATTTCGTTTCTTTGTTTTTAACGCTATATTTCTAATTTTCTAACTTTAACCCAATGCGTTTTCGTTGTACATCTACATTTAAAACTTTAACTGTTACATGCTGCTGCAACTTTACAATCTCGTTTGGATCTTTAATAAAGGTCTCAGATAAATTAGAAATATGAATAAGTCCACTTTCTTTAATTCCAATACTTACAAAGCAACCAAAAGCAGTTACATTATTTACAATTCCAGGCAAAATCATACCAGAAATAACATCATTAATTGTTTTTATGTTTGGGTCATAAGAAAACACTTTGGCTTTTTCTCTTGGATCTAAACCTGGTTTTTCTAATTCCTTTTTAATATCTTGTAATGTTGGCAAGCCTATTTTGTCTGTTATAAAATGAGTCAATTGTAAGTTTGATAATAGTTTTGTATTACCAATAAGCTCGTTTTCGGTTGTGTTTAATGATTTTGCCATTTTCTTTACAGTTGAATAACTTTCTGGGTGAACGGCTGAATTATCTAACGGATTTTTACCATTTATAATTCGCAAAAAACCAGCACCTTGCTCAAAGGCTTTTGCGCCTAACCTTGGCACTTTTTTAATTTCGGCTCTACTTATAAATGCGCCATTTTCATCACGATATGCAACAATGTTTTCGGCTAATTTTTCTCCAATACCAGAAACTGAAGTCAATAATGATTTACTTGCTGTATTGATATTTACACCAACTAAATTTACACAATGTGAAACAACTGTATCTAATTCATTTTTTAACTTTACTTGGTCAACATCATGTTGATATTGACCAACACCAATAGATTTGGCATCAATTTTTACCAATTCGGCTAATGGATCTTGTAAACGTCTTCCAATACTAATTGCACCACGAACTGTAACATCTTTTTTAGGAAATTCTTCACGTGCAATTTTACTTGCCGAATAAATAGAAGCTCCTGCTTCGCTTACCACAAAAATTGGAATTTCTCTTTTAAACTTAATATTTTTCACTAATTGTTCCGTTTCTCGAGAAGCAGTTCCATCGCCAATAGCAATAGTTTCTATATTGTATTTGTTTACTAATTCTATTATTTTTTTACTTGACAAAGCACTTTCCTTTTGTGGTGGATGTGGAAAAATAGTTTCATATTTTTTAAAATTACCTTGTCTATCTAAACAAACAACCTTACAACCAGATCGAAACCCAGGATCAATAGCTAATACATTTTTTTCACCTAAAGGCGAACCAAGTAACAACTGTTTTAAATTCTTGGCAAATACCTCAATCGCTATATTATCTGCTTTTTCTTTGGCTTTTTGTAAAACTTCATTTGATAATGCAGGCGCTAATAAACGCTTGTAAGCATCGTCTATAAATTTTTCTAAATACTGCTTACTGTCCGAGTTATTTTTAATTATGCGTTGGTCAATTACATCTATTGCATCTTCTTTTTCAATTTCAATTTTTAGCCGTATAAAACCTTCATTTTCTGCTCTTAACATTGCCAAAAGGCGATGAGATGGACAACGATTTAGGCTTTCATTCCAATCAAAATAATCTTTAAATTTCTGTGCTTTGTCAAATGCAATACTATCCACTTCTAATTTTTTAGATTTCGAAGTAATTTTAGTAGAAATCAATGCATTACGTTCGTAAATTCGTCTTAACCTATTACGAACACTAATGTTTTCATTAACCCATTCTGCAATTATAAAACCAGCACCTTCAATAGCTTGATCTTCATTTAAAATGACGCTGTTTAGGTATTGTGAAGCAGTAATTTCAATATTACCGCTATGCTGCCCCATGATAATTTTTGCCAAAGGTTCTAAGCCGTTTTTACGAGCAGTTTCTGCTTTGGTTTTTCGTTTTTTCTTGTACGGAAGGTACAAATCTTCTAATTCTTGTGTCGATTTACATCGGATGACTTTATTTTTTAATTCATCTGTTAAAATATCTTGCTCATCTAATGCCTTTAAAATGGTATCTTTTCTTTTTTGAAAAGTTTCAAATTCCTTTTTTAATTTTACAATTAATCCTATTTCAACTTCGTCTAAATTACCCGTCATTTCTTTTCTGTAACGAGAAATAAACGGAATTGTACAATCTTCATTTAAGAGTTTAACAGTATTAGCAATGCTTTTTTCTGAAAATTGGGTTTGTAATTTTATATTTTGTAGTAAAGTCATTTGTATATTTGTATTGTAAAAGTGATAACAAAAATAGAATTATTATAAAAAATCAGTTCTAATATTAATTAATTTTTCATAAAAAAAGACAATCTGTCTATAGATTGTCTCTTTACAATTAGTTACTTTATTTTTTGTTATTGAAAAGCATTAATTAAAAACCCTTCATAATTACCGTATTCCATCTCTAAAAGACCATCAAAATATTTAGTTGCAATATCTTGACTTACATGGTTCTCTAATAAAAAAATGGTGTTATATATCGCTTCTATTTTATTAATTGTTTCTTTAGAACTTGGCTTTGCTTTTAAATTACAAGCAATATTTAATTTATTTGATGTATTAGCAGAAAAATGAGTATTTAACCAAATTGAATTTCCGTCTTTATCAATACCTTTAATAACAGCAAGCGAAAAAGTGTTTTGAGTTAATTCGTTTTTTACTTTATTCAGAATGGTTTTAGGCATTTCTGGATGAAAAATACTTGTTATTTTTTTATTTTGAAGTTTTTTTGATGTTTCATTTGTTGCTTTACAAAAATCGGTATTACAAAATTTTATTTTACCTTTTGTTGTGATTCTACTTACTAATTCAAAGCTATTATTCAAATTTTTAGTCTTACTATTAATTGACTTTGAATTGAAATCGGTTAAAAATGAAAACAAATCAAATATTTCTTTTGAATGATCTTTTTTTGTCGTTAATAAATCTTTAATTTTTTGATTAATTAGTTCAGTAGTCATAGTAAAAAACAATTTATAGGTTGTAAGTTATTAACAAACATACAACAAAAATGTTAATAAACTAATAATATTATTAATAACTTTGAATTATTTGTTAATAAAATGTTTATAACTACAATTTTTATTACAAAATAAGCACTCCGAAAATAATACAAAGTGCTAATTAACAAATGTTTAAAAATATCTATTTTAAAATTAATGCATATTTATTATTTCATAAAATAATCACCTATATCAAGTGTAAATAATAATAACCAAACGAATTTTATGATTTAATCAATAGTAACATGTGCCCAATTTTCACCAGATTTAATACGTGAAATTTGCATAATTGAAACACCAAACTGTTTGGCTATCATTTTCATACGAGTTCTATTGTTAGGATCTTGTAGCTTTTTCTTAATTAATTTCACTCTGCCTTCGGTTAATTTATACCCTTTTTTGGTTTGTCTTTTTGGATTTTTATGCTGATGTACAACCAACTCTGCTCTATCTACCCATTTTAAATTTGCAATGGAGTTGTTTAACGGATCATGATCTAAATGAATTACAAATTTTTTATTATCCTTATTATGTATAAACAGTATAGCTACAGCTCTATGTACATAAAATGAGGCAGACTTATTTCCTTTTTTCTTATAAAAAAACATATTAAATCTTGCAGCTTTTGCAAACCGAGTTAATAATCTAAATTCGGTTTGTGTTTTTGTTTTAATTTTAACACGACCATAGTTAGAAATTCTGTAAGCCATTAATTCTGGGTCGCAGTCGTTTAAATTAAAATCTTTCCATTCTTCGTGAATATATTGTTCAATCATAATTTTAAGGGATTAAAATAGATTACTTATAGTTGTTAATTGTATATAATTAGATGCTCCAAATATACCTTAAATATAATAAAATGGCAATATTTTTTATTTTATTGGCTTTTTTCTAACTTTCATATTGATAAATTCTAAAGCCAATGAAAAAGCAATGGTAAAATACAAATAGCCTTTCGGAATTAACCCAACATGCGAACCAAAGAAAGATAGCTTAGACATGTGAGCAGCTTCTGCTATTAGCATAAAACCAATTAAAATTAAAAAAGATAAACCCAACATTTGAATGGTTGGATGTTTACTTACAAAGTTACTTACTGGGTTTGCAAATAAAATCATTATTATTACTGATATAACCACAGCGACAATCATAATTGTAAGACTGCCTTGAACACCATTAGTCATACCAACAGCAGTAAGAATTGAATCAAAAGAAAAAACTACGTTAATTATTGATATTTGAACAATTGCATTACCAAAACTGGTTGATTTAGGTGTTGATTCTTCAGATTCATTGTGTTCAATACCTTCAATTTTTTCGTGTATTTCATCTACACTTTTGTATAACAGAAAAATACCACCAATCAATAATATCACAGCTTGACCAGTTACATCAACATTAAACCAATCGTTTTTAAAACTATAAAACGGCTTATTAAGTGCTGTTAATGATGATATTGCAAATAATAGTAAAATTCTTAATACCATTGCTATTATCATACCAATATTAATGGCTTTTTTTCTGATTTTATCTTTTAGCTTACTGGCAGCAATTGATATAAATATAATATTATCTATACCTAAAACAATTTGTAAAAAAATTAATGTTAGTAGTGCTACCCAAGTTTCGCTATGCTGAAAGATTTCCATAAATATTAGTTTATTTTAATTGCTGTACCTTTTTGCTTAAAGTTAGACCCTTTATAATGTGCAGTAAAAGTATATTCGTTTTTTTTAATTCCTGTAATTTTAACGACAAATTCTTTTTTGTCTAAATCGTTTTTCGGATTTTTTTTAACAAGTGAATATTCAAAATTTGATTTCCAATTAATATAAAAAGTGTCTTTTTTTTGATTGTAGGTTTCTACCTGAATGGTATTGTTTCTTGTTGCGATAGATTCGTAATTACCTTCGGTTAAAACAGTTTTAAAGGTTCCTGTTCTAATTTGTTCAGGTTTTAAATTTGAATTTTCTTTACAGGAAATTAATATTGATAACAGGATAAAAATAAGATACTTCATTTACATTGTATTTAAAAAATGTAAAAATAGCAAAAAAACGAAAGCTAAAATAATTTATTTATATGATGCCAAAACACTTTTTAAAAGTCCGTAATGCCTTGTGGTATCGTGAATGTAATTATAACTTTCTATATACCCAAGTTCTGTACCAGATGCGTTAACGAAAACAATGGTAGGGAAAGATCTTTTATTTCTTGTTTTGCTATAACTATCATCTAATTTAAGATTTGTTATTTTTTGACTTTCATTTACTAAATCAGTTCTTCTTGGAAAATCAGCTTTATACAAAACAAGTTTTTCATCAGCAATAGCTATAAATTTTTTAGAACTTAAAAAATCTTTATCTAACATTTTACAAATTCCACACCAATCAGAACCTGTAAAAAAGATAAGTATTGGTTTGTTTTCAGTTTTTGCAATTTGTTTCGCTGTTTCAAAGTCAGCAATCCAATTTAATTTATTTTCTACTTTTTCTTGTGCGGATAAAGAGTTTATTTGAAAAATAATTAAAAGGAGAATTAAAAATATTTTTTTCATAATGTTTATATATAGTTGTTTAGTTTATTATTACTATTAATCGATTTTTTTCTTAAACCAATCATACACGTATTTAGCTCAAAACCAAGTAAAAGTATAATAGAATTAAGCCAAATAAAAAGCATAAGTATTAATACAGTACCAATAATACCATACAATTCATTATACTTTGCAAACTTACTCACATAAATTCCGAATAAAACAAAATTCAGAATAATTAGAAACGTGGTAAAAACAGCTCCAGGAGATAGAAAATTTATTTTTCGACCTTCTTTTGTTCCAAAAAAGTATAAAATAGATACACCAACAAGTAACATTAATAGTAATATTATGTTTTTACCTATGGCAATCCATTGTATATCATCGGTTACAAATCCATTGGTTTTTAGTTTTTGAACACCTATTTCAAAGTAAATAATTATTGCTACTGTAAATAGCAATAATAGTGCCATTATTATTGATGTATATAGCGCTGCAATATATTGCATAACAACATTTCTTGTTTTAATTTTATGATAGGTGTATTCAAAACCACTAAATAATGCATTTATACCATTTGTCATTAAAAAGATAGATAATAAAAATACAGATGACAAAAGACCGCCATAAGTATTGTTAGCAATATCATGGATTACAAAATCTACACTATCGGCTGTTTTTGGTGGCAAAGCTTGCTCAATAAGTATCATAAAATCATTTTGAAAATCTTCAATCGGTATATAAGGTATTAATGTAAGTATAAATAATACAAACGGAAATAATGACATAAAAAAACTAAAAGCAATACTTCCTGCTCTTGAAGTAACTGCACCTTTTATAATACCAACAATATACATTTCTAACAAATCATAAAGACTCATACCTTTTAAACCAGGCACTTTTATTTTGTCGGCAAACTTAATTAAAAAACCAATTATAGGTATTGTAAGTAGGTGTTCTTTGTTTTTCATTTCTAATTTTTAAAGCATCTTAGCATCAAAATTCGCATTCCATTTTCCTTGAACTTTCATAACTTGTTTAATAATATCTCTAACAGCACCTTTACCGCCTTTTTTATGTGAAATGTATTTTGCCACACCTTTAATTTCTGCCGCAGCGTCTTGTGGGCAAGTTGGTAGAGCTACTAATTTCATTACAGGATAATCTGGTATATCATCGCCCATATAAAGAATTTCGGTTAATTCTAAAGCGTTATCACTAATATATTCATTTAATTGATCCACCTTATTATGTGCGCCTAAGTAAATTGTTTTAATACCTAAACCTTGTAATCTTGTTTTTACAGATTGGTTTGTACCACCAGAAATTATACAAACATTATAACCATTATCTACTGCCGTTTTTAGCGCATAACCATCTTTAATATTCATTTTTCTAACCATTTCGCCATCAGGAAATATAGTTACTGTTCCGTCTGTTAAAACGCCATCAACATCAAATATTAAAGTAGTTATTTGGGGTAATATTTCTTTGTAATTCATAATGTAAGTTTATTCTCTAATCGAATTGGAGAGCAATGTATAAATTTTTTGCTGATTCTTATTTAATAATTCTAAATGTTTATTTATTGTTTTTTTATCGTTTCTAATAGCTGGTCCTGTTTGTGCTTCTTTTGGCGATAGTTTTTTTATTTTTTTTGCAGTTTCATTAATTAATGGTTTTAATATTTCAAAATCCACTTTATAATCATTACATAAATCGTTTGCTATTTTATATAAATGATTGGTAAAATTATTTACAAAAACAGCCGAAACATGTAAACTTTTTCTTTGCTCTGAATCTATAAAATACACTTTATTCGAAATTGATTTTGCTACTTTATTTAGTAATTTCAAATCATTTTTTGTTTCGGCTTCTATACATAAAGGTATGTTTTTAAAACTGACTTTTTTATTTTTACTTATTGTTTGTAATGGATAAAAAACACCTTTATTAGTATTGCATTTTAATTCTGCCATAGAAACAGAACCTGAAGTATGCACTACCAATTTATTTTTAAAATTCATTTTTTTTGAAAACTCGCTTATTGCATCATCAGAAATAGAAATAATGTATAAATCTGCATTTTTAATTTTATTTAATTTTTGAGTTGTTTCAATATTTTTTTCAATAAAATAATTATCTGGTTTTGATCGAGAATATATTTGTACTAAATTACAAGCATCAGATTTCATTAAAGCTTTTGATAGTTGAGTTGCTACATTTCCGTTACCTATAATTATTACATTAATCATGTGACAAAGATAACTAAAAAAGAATCAAGACACAAACGTTAGACGTTAGACGTTAGACGTTAGACGTTAGACGTTAGACGTTAGACGTTAGACGTTAGACGTTAGACGTTAGACGTTAGACGTTAGACGTTAGACGTTAGACGTTAGACGTTAGACGTTAGACGAAAATAAAAAAAATAAATGCAAGTCAAGCCAATTTATAAATAATTACACTATCCTTTTTAAACTAATCTCTACGTCTATTTTTAGAATTTCGATTTGATTTATTAGATCGATTTCCTCCTTGCGTATTATCTCGCTTTTCGATTCGTTTTTGCCTCCTTTGACGTCTTTGTTTTAAGTCATCTGCTTTTTGTACTTTTGTTTTTGGCTTTTCATTATCTGGCGTGATTGCACTTGGTTCAAAACCTTCAATAACCGTGGTAATTAATTTTTGCTTTAATAATTTTTCAATCGCTATTTGATAAGCTACTTCATCACTACTTACTAAAGAAATTGCTTCACCATTTGCTCCTGCCCTACCTGTTCGTCCTATTCTATGCACATAATCTTCTGCTATATTTGGCAATTCAAAATTAATTACATGAGGTAATAATGGGATATCTAAACCACGTGCCGCAATATCGGTTGCTACCAAAATACGAATAGAACCATCTTTAAAACCTGCTAATGCTTTTGTTCTAGCACCTTGACTTTTATTACCATGAATTGCTGCTGCTTGAATGCCTTGAGCAATCATTTTTTTACACAATTTATTGGCTCCATGTTTAGTTCGTGTAAACACCAAAACTTGTTGCCAGTTACCATCTTTAATTAATTTGATAATTAAATTTGTTTTTGCTGACTTATCTGTTCGATAGGCTTTTTGAATAATTTTAGCTACAGTTGAATTTTGTGGCGCTGCTTCGACCATTTCTGGTTGATGCAAAAATTTACTTGCCAATGCTTTAATCTCTTTAGAAAAAGTTGCCGAAAACAATAAATTTTGCCTTTTATTAGGTAAGAGTGCCAATATTTTATTAATATCTCTTTGAAACCCCATATCTAACATTCTATCGGCTTCATCTAAAACTAAAAATTCAACACGCTTAAGAGATAATTTTCCTTGGTTTTCTAAATCTAACAATCGTCCTGGTGTTGCTACTAAAATATCTACACCTCTACGTATAGCGTCAATTTGTTTTTGTGGTTTTACTCCTCCAAAAATAACGGTAGATTTAACATCTATATATTTGCTATACGCTAGTATGTTTTCTTGTATTTGAGCAGCTAATTCACGTGTTGGCGTTAAAATTAACGCTCTAATTGGTCTGTATTTTGGATGTTTACTATTTGCCAATAATTGCAACATTGGCAATGTAAAACCTGCTGTTTTACCTGTTCCTGTTTGTGCAGAAGCTAATAAATCTTTTCCTTTT
>Ga0256840_1004362_pt1 | contig 10664 bp, 9 predicted proteins | sample 355202metaG_FD_185969 | JGI IMG/M metagenome (GOLD analysis project Ga0256840, IMG submission 185969) | Hydrothermal vent microbial communities from Mid Atlantic Ridge, Atlantic Ocean - 355-202 | ecosystem: Environmental > Aquatic > Marine > Hydrothermal vents | place: Atlantic Ocean: Mid...
TCATATATTGCAAGGTTTATACTGCAATATATGAAAAATCTTGCATTTAAACACAATAAAATAATAGAATTATATGAGTTATTTTATTGATTGTTAGTTGATTGTGTAGTATTTAAGGAGCGACTATATAATCTTTCTAAAATTCATCTTCGACTATGAAAAAAATAATCTAAACTGTAAACGAATTATTAGTTAAACTCAGGTTATTAGATATCTATTTTTGCTATTTTTTGTTTGTTAAATCGCAATTGTACTCTAAATAATATATAATACATTACAGGTACAATGATTAAAGTTAAAAATGTTGCGAAAATTAATCCAAAAATAACAGTTTTAGAAAGAGGTCCCCAAAACATAACATTTTCTCCTCCAATATAGAAGTGTGCATCGTAATCTGTAAAGAAGGTAATAAAGTTAATATTTATTCCAAATGCTAATGGAATTAAACCTAAAACGGTTGTAATTGCAGTAAGCAAAACAGGTCTTAAACGTACTTTTCCTGCTTTTACAATACATTCGTATATTATCTTTTTCGGAAGAAAATTTTCTTCATCAATTTTTAATTCCGCTTTTTTTCTGTCTATTATTAAATTGACATAATCTATCAATACAATGGCATTATTTACTACAATTCCCGCTAATGAAATTACGCCTAGCATGGTCATCATTATAATAAAATCCATTCTAAATGCAATTAAACCAAGCAATACTCCAATTAAACTTAACAATACAGATAGTGAAATAATTACAGGTGTATATGCAGAATTAAATTGTGCGACTAATATTAAAAAGATTAAAATTACTGCAATTCCAAGTGCTTTACTTAAAAATGCCATTTGTTTTGCTTGTTCTTCTTGTTCGCCAGTAAATTTATACGAATAGCCTTTTTTAAGTTTGTAATTTTTTAAAATACGTTTGGTATTTTCTACCACATTAGTTGCGTTATAGCCTTCTAAAACGTTCGTGTATATACTTATTACTCTGTTTAAATCTTTACGTTTTACGGCACTAAATGTATTTTTATTTTCGGTTGTTGTAATTGCCGCTATCGGAATTTGTTTTATTCTACCAGAAGTTTGGTCTCTAAAAGTAACTTTTTGATTTAACAAGGCATTTTTATTATATCTAAATCGCTCTTGTAAACGGATGTTTATCGGATAATTATCTTCGCCATCTTTAAACGTAGAAATTTCTTTTCCGTAGAGAGATGTCCGTAATAAATCGGCTACTTGACCAGTTACAACTCCTAATCGATTGGCTTTTTGTCTATCTACATGGATTATCATTTCTGGTTTACCTAATTCTACATCGAGCTTTAAATCTTCAATTCCACTAATATTTTTTGCTTTAATAAATTGTTTCATATCATAAGCTACTCGAATTAATTCTTCATAATCATCTCCTGTAACTTCTATATTTAATGGAGGTCCTGCTGGTGGTCCATTTTTCTTTTTATCAATTATAATACTCACACCTGCATATCCTGTAAATAATTTTCGTAAATCTTTTACCAAATCATTCGTGTTTGTATGTTTACCATTTCGGTCTAGTCTGTTGGCATATTCTGTAAAATCTATGGTTATTCTCGATTTATTTGGTGTTATTCCTTGGTTTCCTTGATTTGGATCTCCAGTTCCTTCTCCAACTTGTGCGATAACGGATTTTATTAAAAAACTTTCTCCGTTTTTAGTATCGTATTTATGCAAATATTCTCTTAAATCTTTTTCGATACGTTTTGTTATTGTATTGGTTTTTTCAATAGTTGTTCCAATTGGATATTCGGTATAGATATATACTTGTTCTGCTTCCGAATCTGGAAAAAACAAGATGTTTGGTGGAAATATTTTCATTAAGAAAAACGAAAAGAACAATAATAAAAAAGTAGAAATGAAAAAGACATAAACACGCCTTCCTTTTAAAGCATAACGCAATATTTTTTCATATTTATTTTCTAATTTAGGTAATAATGTAAACTGAAACCATTTTATTGTTGGGCTAATTAGGTATTTAAATAGGACATTTAGAATTGCAAATGCCAGTAATAAATTACCTATTATTTTTGCAAAATTCAAATTTTTAGAAAATCCTATAAATAAAAATGAAGCACCAATTATTCCTGTTATTAAGCTTAAAAGTATCATTTTCTTTGTTGTCATAACTTCTTCATCTACTTTCATATATAATGTTGTTAATACTGGATTTATGACCAGTGCCACGAATAATGAAGAAGATAATACCATGATTAATGTAATGGGGAAATATTTCATAAATTCTCCCATCATTCCTGGCCAAAACCCTAAAGGAATAAATGCTGCTAATGTTGTTGCTGTTGATGCTATAATTGGCCATGCAACTTCTCCAACACCATATTTTGCTGCATCGTAATTAGAATACCCTTCGTCTATGTATCTGTAAATATTCTCAACAACTACAATTCCGTTATCGACAAGCATTCCAAGTGCTAGTACCAATGCAAAAAGCACCATCATATTTAAAGTAATTCCCAATGCATTTAATAATATAAATGCTAAAAGCATCGATAATGGAATTGCAACTCCAACAAACATAGCGTTTCTTAAACCTAAGAAAAACATCAATACTAAAACTACCAATATAACACCAAATATGATATTATTTTCTAAATCGGTTACTTGAGAAATTGTTTTGTCTGTCATGTCATTAGTTTTTGAAATGACGAGACCTTCTGGAAAAATTTCTTCTTTTGCTTTTGCTATAATGGCGTCGATTTTTTGAGATGCAATAATTAAATTTTCTCCTCCACGTTTTTTAACATCTAGCATTACAACCGAATTTCCAAATTCTCTTGCATAGCTTTCTTTTTCTTGTTCTTTAAATGATACCGTTGCAATATCTCTTAGATAAACTACTTTTTGTTTTTCGTTTTTAACGATAATATTTTCGATATGTATCGGATTTACATATTCTCCAACCACACGAACACTTCGCAGCATGCCTTGTTGTTTAATATCTCCGCTCGAAATTGTCATATTTTCGTTTGCAATGGAGCTAGCAAGGTTATTAAAGTTGAGTTGTAAAGTTTCCATTTTGTTTAAGTCTACTGCAATTTCGACTTCTTTATCTTGTACTCCTCTAATATCTACTCCAGAGATTTCTGGTAAATCTTCGATTTCATCTTCTAGATATTCGCCATATTTTTTTAGTTGGTCTAAAGAAAAATTCCCAGATAGATTTACATTCATTACAGGCATCATTTCTGCAAAATTCATTTCCATTACATTTGGATCTGCAGGTAAATCGTTTGGAAAATCTTTGTCCGATTTTGCAATATCTACTTTGTCTTTTACTTTACGGAGCGCTTCTTCTGGTGTTATTCCGGTGTTAAATTTTACATCGATAGTCGAAAAACCTTGTTTTGAAGTTGAAATAATATGATCGATTCCTGAAATTTGATTGATTTCTTTTTCTAAAGGTCTCGTTATTAGTTTTTCCATATCCAAAGAAGAATTTCCTGGATAAAAAGTTGTAACATAAATCTCTGGTATTACAACTTCAGGAAAAGCTTCGTTTGGCATCGAGTTATACGAATTTAATCCTGCCAAAAATATAATTGCTGTAATAACAAGTACGGTTGCTTTGTTATTAATTGCCCAAGTCGATATTTTATTTGTTTTGTGTATCATGGTTTTATGTTAATCGAAGTTCGTTGTCGGATTTATAAATATATTTTAGAACCAAAGATGGAAGCTTTGAAATTTCCTTTTTTATTTTTTAGACTCCTGTTGGTCATTTTTAGATATTACAATTGTAACCTCTTGTCCGTTACTTACACTTCTTGAACCTTCGTTAATTAATACATCTTCTAATGTAATTCCATTATTAATCATGGTATTATTGTCGAAAGATTTACCAGCTTCTATTATTTTTTTATCTACAATCATCATGGCTTCTTTTTTAATTACTGTAAAGACATATTTTTTTCCATTTTCGTCTATTTGAACTAAGTTTGAAGGGATAACAATTGCTTTATTCGATTTAAAATCTTGTACTTTTATGTCTGCTAATAAATTAGGTTTAATTAAACCTTTTCTATTTTTAACTGGAATTTTAATTTTAAAGGTTCTGTTATCTGGACTAATATAATTTCCAACTTGTGTTATTTTAGATTCAAATTCTTGGTCTAATGAATTAAAGTAAATTTTAACTTTTGCACCTTTTTTAATGGATTTTAGGTAGTTTTCAGAAACGTCACTTTGGATATAGATATTGTTTAAATTTACAATCCTAAGTACTGGCGCTTGTGGAGAAGCCATGTCTCCAACATGTACGATTAATTCGTCAACAATTCCACTAAATGGAGCTTTTACACGATAGTTATTTAATTGCGATTGAAGGGTTTTTATTTTATTCTCTAGAGCTTCTTTGTTATTTTTTGCTTGTAAGAATTGCATTTCCGAACCAATCTTTTGGCTCCATAATCGTTGTTGTCTTTCAAAAGTAGTGTTTGCTAGTATTAGTTGATTTTTTACTTCATGAATACTATTTTGCATGATAATATCATCTATTTTTAAAAGTGTCGTACCTCTAGAAACAAATTGCCCTTCTTTTACATAAACAGCAGTAATAATACCAGACGATTTTGGATGTACAACTACATTTTTATCGGTCTTTGTGTTTCCTTGTAAGCTTATAAAATGTTCAAATTTATGATGTTGTAATCTGAGTGTACTTACCTCTTGGATTCGTTTTAATGTGTCTAGTTTGGATAGTTTTTTATCTAATGCTAAAATCAATGTAGTAATACTATCTTTAGAAGTTTCTAGTTTTGTTTTCTTTGCTTTTAAGTCTTGAATAGAATTTGGTTCTATTTTCTCTTCTTTTTTACAAGAAAAAATTACCATAATAGTTAGTAATAGGATTAATATTTTTTTCATTTTAGGTTTTATTTCAGGCAAATTTCGTAAAGTTATTTTACAAATTTCGCAAGGTTTTTATTGATTAATTTCGTCTTTGTTTTATGATTTTTGTTGATATTTAATAAAATCTTGTTTGGTAACACGATACCAATATTCTGTTCTTCCAAGCATAGAAAATCCAATATAACCTCTTATTTTTAGTTTATTTTTTGAAACTAATTTAAGGTAACAACTATATGTTTTTCCGTTTTCTGGATCGGTTATTTTTCCGTTTTCATACGTGTCTTTTGTTTTTTCAAAATCTGTTAATATTATAGCGTTAATTAAATCTTTGTTTTTATATTGTCCTTTACACGTATCGCAATATCCTTTGTAATCCTTTCTTGGAATGCGAATTATTTTTCCATAGTAAAACGAATTGTCTTTATATATTTCTACAATTGAATTTACATTTTTATTTGTATCTAAAGTTTTCCAATGTCCAACAATATCTTGTGAGAAAAGGTTAAAAGTTACTAGAACAAAAGAAATGATAACTATTTTTTTCATGATGTATTTATTCTTTATTATTGTTGAGTGTATTTTCTAATTTGACTTTTGTATTAATTATATCGACAATGGTTTGTAGATAGTTTTGTTGCGATGTGTATAGTTGATTTTGTGCCGTAGATAAGTTAAAGCTAGAACCAATTCCTTCTGCATATTTTATTTGTTCTTTGTGTTCAATTTTTTTTGCTAGTGCTAAATTTTCCTTAGAGGTATGGTAATTGTCAATTGCAAATTGATAATTTGTTTTTGCGGATGCAACTGCCAATTTTAACTTTTGAGAAGTCTCATTCAAATCCGTTTTAGATTGGTTTAATGCTATTTTTGCTTGTTGTACTTTGGCATCTCTTCTAAAGCTGCTAAAAATAGGAACATTTAAACTCACACCAAAAAGAGAAGATCCAAACCATTTTTGGTTGCTATTTGCAAATTTGAATTTGTCATTATTTGCTGTAACACCATAGTTTATAAAAGTAGAAAGTGTTGGTAAATATTTGCTTTTTTCATATTTCATTAATAATTCTTTAGACTTTAATGCGTTTTTGGCAATTTTATAGTCGATATGGTTATCGATATTAAAGTCCACATTATAAAGAGCTAAATCGGTATTTTTACTTGCTAAACTTTCTAAATTTTCTGTTAATGTAATTGGTTTTTCAATAGCTATTCCCATAGTTAATTTTAGCATTTTTTTAGAAATACTTACCAATCTATTCGCTCTGTTTAATTGATTTTTTATGTTAGATTGCGTTATTTTTAATTGTTCTACATCTTGTTCTTCGGCCAGACCTTCATTAATTAATTGTTGGGTATCGTGTACGTTTTTATCTAGAATTAAAAGATTGTTTTTTAAAATTAAAATAGATTCATTACTTAATAAAACATTTCCATAGGCATTTATTACAGCTTCTCTAATAGCTTGTTCTGTTTTTATTTTTGCTAATTCAGAAATTTTTAAATATACTTTTGCAGATTGCAAACCTACAAGGTACGAGCCATCAAAAAGTAATTGAGATAATGTAGCCGAAGCATTTATATTTTGTTTTGTACCAAATGAAACTTCAGCAAAAGCGCCAGGAGGTCCTCCGAAAATTTCGGCAGGTAATAAAGAAACGGCCTGTTTTATAAAATTTTGATAATCTACACTTGCATTTATTTGTGGTAAACCCATTGTTGTAGTTTCCCATTTCTTTTTTTCAGCAGCCTTTATATCTAGGACAGCATTTTTTGCAGCAGATGCATTATTTAAAGCATAATCTACAGCTTCGTCTATGGTAAAAGTATCTTGTGCTTGTACATATATATGGGTAAAAACTAACAGCCAAAAAAAAGCGATTATTTTATTATTTATAGTCATTTTTTATTATTTCTTTTATTCCTTGTAAGTAAGGTGTAGGTTTAAAGTTAAAGTGTTTTTCAAATTTACTGCTATCAAATACATAATCTCTATTGTATTGATACATCATTTCTGGCATTTCTCGCATAAGAGGAATAAATAACCCGAGTATTTTTACTAAAAATTTTGAGGCAACTTGGTATTTGGGTTTTACCTCCATTTCTTTTGCGATGGTTTCTATCCAAACTTTTCCTGTAAATGGATTTGCTGCTGTCGGTAAATGCCAAACTTGATTGTATGCATCTTCTGTATTGCCTAATAGTGCAGTTGCTTTTCCTGCGTCAGGAGTGTAGGTAAAGGAGTGTTTAAAATTTACAGAACCCATCCAATTTGCTTTTTTGCCAATATGTAATGGTTTAAAAACGGTTTCGGTAAGTAAACTGGTATTTTGTATGTTTGGACCATAGAAATCTGCCGATCTTGCAATAAGTGCTTGGAGTTTTCCTTCGTTTACTTTATTTAGGATTAAATTTGCAACTTCAGCTCTTATTTTTCCTTTTTTACTAGATGGATGGATGGGCGTTTCTTCATTCATACCATTCAAATAATTTGAATCGTACATATACATATTATCAAAAAAAAACAATTTAGAATTACTTGCAATACAAGCTTCAATTACTGTTGTTATAAATTTTACCCAAGTTGTATCCCATACTTTATAACGATACGGAAATCCAACAGTAATATATACAATTTTAGAACCTTTTATTGCGTTAATAACTTCGTTTTTATTAGTTAAGTCTGCGGAGAATAGAACATCGGTTTCATTTACTTTTTTTGGGTTTCTACTAACCAATCTAATTTGATTGGTGTATTGTTTAAGTGCTGTTGCTAATGCAATACCTATTGCGCCTCCAGAACCTAAGACGGTTTGTAAATTATTCATTTTTTAACATTTTTTCGAGTTCGCTAATTCCATTTTTAGTTGCTATCGCTCTAATATGATATTCCAAATACTGTGTTTGTAATTCTTGCATATTATTTTTACCTTTAGGAAATATTTCAATGTCCTTAATCATAGTAATTCCACTAAAGTATATTCTAGAAATAAAATCAATATCAATTTCTTTGCGATAGAGTTTTCTTTCAATGCCACGAGTTAAATTTTCTTGAACGCATTCGCTCATCACTTCAAATTGTTTTTTTTGCAACTCATAAAAGAATTTTGGATAATATTTTTTAAGTTGGAAAAGAGGCGAAGATTTTTCACTTTTTAAGTGGTTTAAGATAAAATTTTTCACTTCAAATAATTCTTTAATTGGATTCATGCCAATAATGCAAATTTGGTCAATTCCTTCGCTAACAGCATTAAAAATATCCATAACACAAGCCCTAACTAAATCGTTTTTTGTTTTGTAATAGTTGTATATGGTTTTTTTAGACATGCCTAATTTTTCGGCAATATCATCCATAGTTACACTTTTAAAACCATAGGTTAAGAAGAGTTCGTTTGATGTATTTACTATTTTTTGTTCCATAATTATGGTGCAAATATAGTACAAGGAAACTTAAAAAACAAAAAAAGTTTCCTAAGTTTTTATTAATTTTTTGGAGATTCTAAATTTTAACGATACAATCTTTCAAATTTGACTACTTTTACAGAAAATTTATAGCATTGAATTTAGCAGATTATAAATCCGAATTTTTAAATTATTTGAATAAAGAAATTCAAATAAAAGAACCTAAAAAATTATATGAACCAATATATTATATACTCCAAATAGGAGGAAAGCGGTTAAGACCAATATTGACATTAATAAGTTGTCATTTTTTTAAAGGAAATTACAAAAATGCATTACCAGCAGCATTGGCAATAGAAGTATTTCACAATTTCACATTAGTACACGACGATATTATGGATGAAGCGCCAATTAGAAGAGGACAAAAAACCGTGCATAAAAAATGGAACTTAAATACTGGAATACTATCTGGAGATGCGATGATGTTGATGACAAATAAACTAATGGAGCATTATAATAATGATATGTTTAAAGAGTTGATGGTATTGTTTAATAAAACGGCATTAGAAGTATGCGAAGGGCAACAATATGATGTTGATTTTGAAACAAGTAAAGATGTAAGTATAGAGGCATATAAAAAAATGATAACGTATAAAACTGCAGTTTTGTTAGCATGTAGTTTAAAAATGGGTGCAATTATAGCAGGAGCATCTAAAAATGATGCGCAACATATATATGAATATGGATTGCATTTAGGAATTGCATTTCAATTACAAGACGATTATCTAGATACTTTTGGAAACCCAGAAACTTTCGGAAAATTAATAGGAGGCGATATTCTAGAAAATAAAAAAACATATTTGTATTTACAATTATTAAAAAAAATATCCGAAGAAGATAAAGTATCATTACTAAAATGGTATAGAACTAAAGAAAAGTCAGATAGAAAAATAAAGGAGGTTACCTTATTATATAGTAAGTACAAAATTTCCGAATTAGTAAAAAAAGAAATTACAAAATATACTACCATAGCGTATGAGAGTTTGGAAAAAACTACTATAAAAGAATCTGGACAATCTTTTTTTAAAAAAATAGGAAACGAATTACTAAATCGAAAGGTTTAAATGCAGTTGCCAAAAATTATAAATACAGCAGAATTAATAGAGCAAATTAATCAATCGGAATTATATCTTGATTTGATAAAACAATTGAATAAAGATTTTAATTTAGCAGGAGTTTCAGTCAAATTTTATAATGATGAAACTCCACGAATAGTGTTTGATCAATTAAAAGAAATAATTTTAGAATTACTTCAAAAGAAATTTGATGATTTTTTACACATTCTGTATAGAATAGATGTTAATGAAATTCAGATTAAAAAAATAATAGAAGATATGTCTGGAGATATCGAAGAACAAATCAGTTTTATTATTTTAAAAAGAGTATGGCAAAAAGTATGGTATAAAAAATATTATACCAACCTAAGTTCGCAAAGTATTAATTTCACAGAATAACCAGAAAAATTAGCATATTTTTTAGTATACCATCTTAAAATTGCAAGTATAGCCTTTGTTACGGCTATTGTATTAAGTTAAAAATAAATTCGAACAAACGGTGTTAGGGCAGACGAGTATAGGCTTTTTGTCTCGCTATAAAGAACGTCGTATCTGAGACCAATTGCTATATTCCTTCTAGCAGTATAACCTGCGCCAAAAAATAGAGCAGGTACATCTCTAGATATTCCTTGGCTAGTTAAATAAGTATGTTCATATTCGCCAGAAATTTGTAGACCATTAAAAGGATTGTATAAGGAAATAACACTACCACCAAACGAATTTATAGGGTTAGAAAAATCTTTGTGCTTCGAGTATAAATAAGAGACGCTTATACCAGCGCTTATTTTTTTATTAAAATTATATATTGCACTTGGAGCAATTCCTAAATTTGTGGTTCTATTCGTAAAATCGAGAGTTATGCCTCCTCCAAATTGTACATGTTTCCAAAAATTAGAATTGGGTTTTGGATTATTTTGGGCAATAACAATATTGAAACAGCAAATTGTTAGAAGTATTAGGATGGTGTTTTTTTTCATTTTACTTAAAATTTATTTCTGCTAATGTAGCGGATTTAAAAATAATGCGAAACAAATTTAAAAAAAAATTGTTCAACTAATAAATATGTAGTATTATTGCAGTCCTAAAAAAGGTCCCATAGCTCAGCTGGTTAGAGCACCTGACTCATAATCAGGGGGTCCATGGTTCGAGCCCATGTGGGACCACCATTAAAAAGACTGTATGAAAAGTAATTTTCAAGCAGTTTTTTTTTGTCGTTGTTGTATTATTTTTTAAATAATTTAGGAGTTATTTT
>Ga0256840_1004363_pt1 | contig 10664 bp, 9 predicted proteins | sample 355202metaG_FD_185969 | JGI IMG/M metagenome (GOLD analysis project Ga0256840, IMG submission 185969) | Hydrothermal vent microbial communities from Mid Atlantic Ridge, Atlantic Ocean - 355-202 | ecosystem: Environmental > Aquatic > Marine > Hydrothermal vents | place: Atlantic Ocean: Mid...
CAAAAATGAGGGCATCTGTGCGGTCAAGTATTCCTCCGTGGCCTGGCAAAAGGCGTCCTGAATCTTTAACCCCAAAACCCCGTTTAATAATGGATTCAAATAGGTCTCCTATTTGGCCAACTACAGAAACCAATAAAAATATCGGTATTAAAAAATAAACTGAAGCAAGTTTGAAATAAAGACCTAGACTCAATCCCAATAAGATGCCAAGAAAAGTCCCCCCAAAGGCTCCTTCCCAGGTCTTTTTAGGGCTGATAAAAGGTGAAAGCTTGTGTTTCCCCAAGATTCTTCCCGCATAGTAAGCCCCGGTATCAGTGCCAAAAATTACCGCGATTAAGCATAAAAACCATGAGCGCCCGGCAGGAAGAGTAAGCACGAGAAAAAGATGAGAAAATCCTAGGAGCACATAAATATACCCAAAAAGGGCCTTTATTAATTCTTGCTGGTGTTGGGGGGCCTGGTATCTCCTTAAAAAAAGAAGCATAAAGAGAAAAAAGCCAAGCCATATTCCAGGGGCAAGTACCGGGCCTTTTTGCCAGATAATCAAAAAACTTATGATAAGGCCTAAGCACCCTGGCCATAGCAACTGAGAGGGAAGGGCGGCCATACCTGCATATTCGTGCCAGGCTATCAAAGCCGCAAGAAGGGCCAAAGCAAGTAATAAAAAAGGCGGCCCTTTTAAAATGGCTAAAATAAGAAGAGGTAGAAGGACTGCTGCGGTTAAGATACGTGCTTTATCCATGGATTTGTTCGCTGATTTTTCCAAAACGCCTTTCACGGCGCTGGTAATCTTTAAGGGCCTTTATAAATTCCTCTTCGCGGAAATCAGGCCAAAGGGTCTCTGTAAAATAAAGCTCGGTATAAGCGGTTTGATAAAGCAAAAAATTTGAAAGCCGCATCTCACCACTTGTGCGGATAAGCAGGTCCGGGTCGGGCAGGTCTTTAGTGTAAAGAAAACGGGCAAAAAGCGCCTCGTCAATCTCAGAGGGTTTAAGCTCTCCCTTTAAAACCGCCTGAGCAATGAGCCGTGCAGCCTGGGCAATTTCAGCCCGCCCTCCGTAGCTCAACGCAAGGTTAAGTATTAGCCCTTGGTTTTTGGCGGTTTTTTCAATAGCAGCCTTAAGAAGTTCTAAGACATTTGCGGGAAGAAGTTCTATCTCACCGATGGCACGAATTTGAACGTCTTTTTCGTGGAGTTCATCTACTTCTTTTTGCAAATATTCTGAAAGAAGCTTCATCAAAAAAGAGACTTCATCTTTGGGGCGCTGCCAGTTTTCTTTGGAAAAAGCATAAAGGGTGAGCACTTTTACGCCAACCTTGCGGGCGGTTTCAATTACCGCGCGTACAGATTTCATGCCTTCACGATGCCCCATTACACGGGGCAGATGACGAGCTTTGGCCCATCTGCCATTTCCGTCCATTATGATGGCAACGTGTGCTGGAATTTTTGCGGGGTCAAGACCTGCTATCATTAAACAGTCATAATATCTTTTTCTTTTTGTTCCAAAATCTTTTCGATTTTGCCAATGTATTCGTCGGTTATCTTCTGGAGCTGATCCTGGGCCCGGTAAAAATCGTCTTCAGAGATTTCGCCTTCTTTTTTAAGTTCTTTTAGGTCATCAAGTACGTCGCGGCGGATGTTTCTTACGGCGATACGGGCTTCTTCGGCGATCTTGCGAACCATCTTTACCAGCTCTTTGCGGCGTTCTTCTGTAAGAGGGGGAACAGAGATCCGAATCACCTTGCCATCATTTACCGGGTTTAAACCCAGTTCTGAGCGCTGGATGGCCTTCTCAATGGCGCCAATGGCAGAAACATCCCATGGCTGAATAACGATAAGACGAGCATCTGCCACGCTAATAGTGGCCATCTGATTAAGCGGCATTTGAGTGCCGTAATAATCGACTTTTATGCCATCAAGGAGTGCTACCGAAGCTCGCCCCGTGCGAATACGGGCGATTTCGTCTTTAAAATTCTCAACAGACTTTGCCATGCGGCGTTTGGCATCGTCTAAAAGTTCCTTAATCATGTGGCTCACCTCCCACAAGCGTTCCCACTTTTTCTCCGCATACAGCTTTGATAATGTTTCCTTTTTTCTGCATGCTAAAAACAATCAAAGGTAAATTATTGTCACGGGCAAGGGAGATGGCGGTAAGATCCATAACCCTTAAGTTTTTTTCCAATACTTCTTCATAGGAAAGATGATCAAATTTCTGGGCCTTTGGGTCTTTCATAGGATCGCTAGAATAGACACCATCGACCTTGGTGGCCTTAAGCATTACTTCAGCTTTTATTTCAAGGGCCCTCAGCACTGCGGCTGTGTCTGTGGTGAAAAAAGGGCACCCTGTCCCTGCCGCGAAAACCAAAAAATAGCCTTCTTCGAGATAATCAAGGGCATTTTCCCGTACAAAGGCTTCTACCACACCTTTTATTTCAAAGGCCGAAAGGATTTTATTAGGGACTCCGTGTTGACCCAGAGCCTCACCCAAAGCGATGGCGTTTAGTACCGTGGCAAGCATTCCCATTTGGTCTGCACGCACCCGGTCAAAACCCTGGGCTACACCCGAAATACCACGAAAAATATTGCCACCACCAATGACAATGCCGGTTTTTATTTCGAACTTTTTAAGGCTTGCTAATTCTTGGGCTAGAGAGGAAAGGAGAGCAGGATCAATGCCATAAGCGGCGCGGCCCATAAGGGCCTCACCGCTAAGCTTAAGAAGAACTCGCTTATATCGCGGTACCTCCTCAGCCATTATTCTTCCTCACCTACTTGGAAACGGGCAAAACGCCTAATTTGGATGCGTTCACCTGTTTTGGACATGAGTTCATTGAGCAAATCCTGAATAGTAAGGTCAGGGTTTTTAACAAAGGGTTGTTCAAGGAGAGTCACTTCCTTGTAAAACTTTTCCATTTTGCCCTGAACGATTTTTTCGATGACATTTTCGGGTTTGCCGCTTTCCTTGGCCTGAGCAATATAAATTTCTTTTTCGCGGTTTATCACTTCTTCTGGTAAGTCTTCGCGGGCTACGCAAAGAGGGTTAGCCGCGGCAATATGCATGGCAATATCATAAGCAAACTGTTGAAACTCCTCGGTGCGTGCCACAAAATCCGTTTCGCAATTAACCTCAACCATAGCGCCGAGCTTTTTGTTGGCATGGATATAAGCGGCAATTACGCCCTCTTTGGTGGCCTTTCCTGCTCTTTTGGCTGCCACCGCAAGGCCTTTCTGGCGCAATAGGTCAACAGCTTTTTCCATGTCACCGTCTGCTTCTTCAAGGGCTTTCTTGCAGTCCATAAAGCCAGCTGCGGTTTTTTCCCGCAGTTTTTTTATCATATCCATGGTTACTTCAGCCATTTTCCTCCTCCTTAACTTTTTGCTTGACTTGCTTTACTGGTTTTGTTCAGCCTGGGTTACTGTCTCTGATTCTGTTTCTGCCAGGGCCTCTGAGACTATTTCTTCAGCAAGCTTTTCAGCTTCTTCAGCCTCTCCTTCTGCTGCTTCCATCATTTCGGCTTCGATTTCTTTGTCTGTCTCCGCCTGAAGTTTTTCTTCCCAGAGGGATTTTCCTTCAAGGCAGGCATCGGCAATCCTGCTGGTTATTAGCTTAATGGCCCTGATGGCATCATCGTTTCCGGGGATAATGTAGTCGATAAGGTCAGGGTCGCAGTTGGTGTCAACAATTGCCACAATAGGGATACCAAGTTTACGAGCTTCAAGCACGGCAATGTGTTCTTTTTTGGGGTCAACAATATAAATTGCCTGAGGAAGGTCTTCCATTTCTTTGATTCCGCCAAGGTTGCGTTCGAGTTTTTGCTTAAGCCTTTCAAGCTTTAAGCGCTCTTTTTTGGGGAAACGTTCAATGGTGCCGTCTTCAAACCACTCTTCAAGTTGTTTTAATTTTTCAATACTTCTTCTTATAGTGCGAAAATTGGTTAGAGTGCCGCCAAGCCAACGGTGGTTTACGTAAAACATACCGCAGCGCTCAGCTTCTTCTTTGATAGTATCCTGGGCCTGACGCTTGGTCCCCACAAAAAGAACTTTCCCTCCGTTAGCCACGGTATCTACGATAAAATCGTAAGCTACATCGAATAGTTTGACTGTTTGTTGAAGGTCAATAATGTGGATACCGTTTCTTTCCCCAAAAATGAAAGGTTTCATCTTTGGGTTCCAGCGGCGGGTTTGGTGCCCAAAGTGGACACCAGCTTCAAGAAGCTGTTTCATGGTAAGCCTTGACATAAAAGTACCTCCTTTGGGTTTTTCCTCCGCCCTCAAGGTGGCCAATTCGCATGCATGCGAACACCCAACCACCCTTAATACGGGCGTGAGTTTTGCGGGTATTTAACACCGAAGAAGAAAATTAGGCAAGCTTTTGATGTTACAAAATCAAAAATTCTTTTAGTCGCACGCCTGCAAAATAATTTCAAAGGTGGCTCCGGGGTCGTTATCGCATACTCGAATATAACCCCTGTGTCTCATAATAATCCGATAAACAATATTTAGCCCAAGGCCGGTGCCTTCTCCGGGTTCTTTCGTAGTGAAAAAAGGATCAAAAATATACTTACGATGCTCTTCAGGGATCCCTGGACCTGTATCTTTTACCTTGATGTAGATAAAGCCGTCTTTCTTTTTAGCTTTGACAATTATTTTACCTTTTCCTTTCATAGCCTGGATAGAATTTAGAAAGAGATTTACAAAAACTTGTTGTAATTCTGTTTTCCGTCCTAGAACTTTTGAGTTATTGACCTCCACATCTATATCAAACACAACAGCTTTTGTTCTTTCTGATAAGCTTACAGTTTCAATAGCGCTTTGAATTACTTCCTTAAGGCTAACTGGGGCAAGATTTTTCTCTTTCTTAGAATATTCTACCAAGGATTCTGTAATCTTCTTAATTCTTAGAACGTGATCCTGAATGCGTTTTAATTGTTCAATTTTCTTGGAATCATCTTCTTTGTTCATAAGAATTTCACAGTAACCATTTATAACTTGAAGGGGATTATTTATCTCGTGGGCAATTCCAGCAACAATGATGCCGAGACCTGCCAGTTTTTCAGCCTGTATTAATTGTTCCTGACTTTCTTTTAATTCATTAATTGTATGTTGTAACTGTTTGTTTTTTCTTTCTAGCTCATCAACATAGCCTTGGATTTCTTTTCTAACCATTTCCTCTTTATTTTTTAAAGCAGTTACCATTTTATCGAAAGCTCGGGCTAACTCTTGTATTTCTTTTATATCGCTTTTTAAGATATTTTCTTCAATTTCAGCTAGTTTTCCGTCAGCAATCTTGATTAAGTCTTCTGTTGCTCTCTTTAAAGGCATTGTAATCTTTTTTATCATTAATAATGCAATTACACTGACAATTAAAGTAGCCAAAGCTCCTATGATGATTGAAAGAAATATTGTGCTCCAAAATTCTTTTTTGACTGCTTTTCCAGATATGATAAAACAAAGTGAATACTTTTGAGTTTTATGGAGATTTTGAGGTAAAGGATTCAGGATTAAAGATTCAATGTTTTCTGTTTTGGGAATATTAATAGTAAAGTTGACTTTAAAGTGTAAGTGATCATTGTGCCATACTAGTTTATTTTCCTTGCAATTTATAATAGCTTTTTTATGAGGTAAATCTTTAACACTAACAATTAATTGATCCCCTTTAAAAAGGGCTATATTGTTAATACCAGCGATTCCGATATAAGTTTTAAATATATTTTTTAATTTCTGTTTTTTATTTAACGGTAAATAATATTTTATGTTTTCTTCTAGTGATTTAGCTATTTGCTGTAATATAACTGTCTGATTTTTCCAATAGGTTCTGTTCTTAAAAAAGACATAAAGACTGGTCAAGAAAATGGAACAAGACATAATGGCAATCAATACCAAGGAAGCAAAGCGAAAATAAATACTTTTAAAATCAAAAAATTCCTTCATTTTAAGATAATATTTTTTTGATCTGTAGGAATTTTAATCTTCCAAAACTTAGCTAAATTTTTGTTTATGATGATCTTAAAATTTTCTGCAAATTCTATGTTGCAATCTCTTCCTATATAGCAATTATAAAAATTTTTGACTGCTTGGTCGATGTATTTATCTGTATCTATTTTGTAACTCAAAAAAGCTCCTCCCTCCAAAAAAACAGGCGAAAAGGTTATAACAGGTTTTCCGAATTTAACAGCAGTAACTAATGTTAATTTAATATTAGAATAATCATATAAGCTAGAATCTGGAATCATCCAAAAAATTTCGTTTTCTCTTATAGCTTTATAAAGTGTATCCGAAAATCCGTCATAATTTGTCAAATATAAGGATAATTTGATTTGTTTTTCTTCTGAAATTTGTTGGATCATTTTGGCATATGATCTACTATTTGGAGAATAAATTAGCGCTATGGAACATGGTTCTGGAAATAAATTTTTTATAATATTTAATCTTTTATTAATGTCCGCTATGTAAAAAATTCCAGCAATATTTTTTTTCTTTGTTTTTTTTACGATGCTGTCAAATATTGTAATATCTGCTGTCATAAAAAAGAATAAATTGATATTACGGTTAATAAATTTTTTGGTTGTGTGGCTACCAAGAGTAAGGAGAAACGTGTTTTGACCTTGGCTTAATATTAAATCGGTCTCAGTTATGATTTTATCTATATTTATACCCTTTTCCTTAAGTTTATTTTCGAACTTTTTCAAAGCGTAAATGTAGTATGTTTCATGAGGAACTATAGCAATAATTTCTGCATATGTTACACGTGGTATAATTATTACGATAATGCTATAAATTATTAATAAAAATAAAAATTTTCTGTTTACCATTTGAATTCAATTCCTACAAAAATGCGTCTGTCTAATTTCGTTCCAAATTCCGTATTTATGTTTGTTTCTTTTAGTGCGTTTAAAATTTGCATGCTAAGTTTGAAATTTTTATTTATCTGATAATTTAATCCCATGTCTAAATAGAATAAATCCTTAATAAGGATGTTATTTTCTTCCTTTTCGCTGATATAATTTGCTCCAATATAAGAACTTATTTTCTTATTCCTGAAAATTAATAAGCCTGACAATAAATGTCTTGGGAATTCCTTTCTTGTTATAGATAGCGTTTTGTTTTTTACATATGTGTATTCATAGTTTAATCTTAGGTTTATATTACTTGAGGTCCTGTGTTTATATTCTATGTCAAATCCCTTAATCTCCTTTTTATATTTTACAGGAATAAACTCAATTTGTGGGAAGTTAAATTTGCTTTCATAATTCATAATATTTTTCAAGTTGTAAATGAATCCAGATATCAATAAATAGTTTTTGCCGTTCTTTATATTAATAGTTATTTCATGGGCGTCTTGCTTTAAATAATCTGGATCACTTTCTTTTTGAATGTTTATCAATAGATCGTAAGGATAATTTTGCTGTCTAACACTGAAATTTTTGACATTTATATTGCTAAATAAAATTGTCGGATTGCCAAAAGATTTTGTAAAAGTGTATCGGAATGATAAATTATTCGATAGATTTATGATTGAAGATATTCTGGGAGAAATAAAAAAATCTGATATTGGGTTATAGTTTATGCGAGCTCCAACTATTAAGGAAACCTTTTTATTTAGGCTAATAAAATCTTCCCCAAAAAAGGCAAATCTGGTTTGATATTCGTTGTCTAAGAAATCTGCATTTACGGTAACGTATTCTACATTTAATCCTAAATTTAATCTTTGCTTGTAAAAATAGAAAGTTTTTTCTGCTTCTATTAAGTAATCTCCTTGTTTATAATATTGTTTTTTTACGTCTAAGCCCGAAAAGTCTAAATACCCATCTGCTAAAAAATTAGAGAATCTTAAAAAATAAGAAGGACCTTCAAGAGATATTCTAGCCCCCCAGTGATTTACATTTTTGGCATTCAATATTGTGCCTTGTCCAATGTTAAATAGGTTTAAATGGTATAAATTATTTAAGTCGCCGTGATATAATCCAATATCAATACGAGCTGTACCAAGTTTAGTCAAACGAGCTGCGGATAAGCGAGCCATTAGACGTTCCATATTAAGCTTGTCTTGTTCATAGTCATCCATGTGTTCATGCCCAAGAAATGCATAGATATGCCAAGGAGAAAACTCTTCTTTAAATATTCCTATTTCTTTCCTATAGCTTTGTGTTCCTAGTATTACATTTATTTTATTTTTTCTTATTTCTTCCGGTGTTTTGGTAACTACATTTATGGCGCCTGTTACGGCGTTTGAGCCAAAATGAACTGATGCCGGGGTACGAACCAATTCAATACGTTCAATTTCTGAAGGATCAAGCAACAAAAATGGCCAAACCGTTATCCCAATCGCTTCGATGTTATAAGGACGCCCATCCAAAAGAATTGATATTGGTGGGAACATGGCTACACCACCACGCAAAATGATATTGGCGTAGCCTGTAGAGGTATATTCCAGCAAAACCCCTGGTAGATAGCGTAAAACCCACAAAAGGTCTGGGGGATTTAAAATTTCTATATCTTTTGCTGTAATGACAGATAAAGTCCCGGGCTCTTGCGAAAAAATAGTTTCGTGTCGTGCGGCAGAGACTATCTCTTGGAGTTTTTTCTCTTCTAAAAGCGGCTCATAGCACCATACATTTTGAGCGTTTAAAAATAAAAAAAATAGACAAAATAAACAAAATATGTGTCGTGACATAATTAAGACCTTTTGGTATTTAAAATTAAAGCAATCAGAATTTCCTATATAAAAATTCTTAGGTTATGTAAAGTTTTTATTCCATCTTTGGAAAATTATCGATACAGGTTGTTTTAAGCACAATTGTATGGGATCTGTTCAATTTTCTTTTCGAAAAATGGGAACGGATCCTTGACAACGTCGGATTAAAAAACTTTTCCCGGATTAAGAATGCCATAAGGATCAAAAATTTTCTTAATTTTTTTCATGATACTTAGCCCCGCGGGGCTTAGCTCTTTTGGCAAATAGCCTTTTTTGGTTAAGCCGATACCGTGCTCTCCAGAAATTGTTCCTGAAAGTCTAAGCACCTCTGAGAGTATTTCCTCGCGCAATTTTTGGGCTTTTTCTAACTGGCTTAAGTCTTTTTTATCAAAAATGATATTTACGTGAATATTTCCATCACCTAAATGACCAAAACAAGCCACAAAAAGCCCTTTCTCTTTACCTTTTTGCTTAGCAAACTCGAGAAAGAAAGGAACTTTGCTGCGCGGAAGAACTACATCATCTGCAATTTTCCCATTAGCTATTTGCTTAAGTGCAGGAGAGATGCTACGTCTTGCCAGCCAGAGTTTTTCACGATCTTCTTTTCGGTAAGCTATTTCAACTTTAAGGCAAATTTCTTTAAGTTTTTTCTCAGCTATAGAAATATCTTCTTCTACCTGTTTTTTAGCTCCATCAAACTCTAGCAACAAAAGCGCTTTTGCCTTTTCAGGAATTTTTTCCGGCAAAAAGTTTTTCACCGCGGAAAGTGTTGTTTCATCAAGAAGTTCTGCGGTAGCGGGAAAGAGTCCCTCTTGTAATACTTTGAGAAAGGCCTCTGCAACTTCCTTAGGCCCCGAGAACCAGGCTGCTACGGTTCCCTCAAAAGGCGGCTTGGGAATAAGCTTAAGAATCAATTTTGTAATAACTGCCAAAGTACCCTCTGAGCCGGTTAAAAGATGGACAAGATCATAGCCAACCACTCCTTTCATGGTGCGGCGGCCAACGAATAATCTATCTCCCCCTGGTAGGACTACCTCAAGCCCTAAGACGTAGTCTTTGGTTGTTCCATACTTAAGCCCTTTAGGCCCGCCAGCACCGCAGGCTACGTTTCCACCGATTGTCGAAAATTCATAGCTGGCAGGATCTGGGGGATAAAAAAGCCCCCTTGCTTCTACCTCTCGCTTGAAATCTCCAGTAAAAACCCCGGGCTCTACCACGGCCACCAGGTCTTCTTCGTTTATTTCTAAGATGTGGTTTAAACGCAAGAGCGAAAGGATAAGACCTCCTTTGGATGCAAGAGAAGCCCCGGTAGTAGCTGTTCCTGCACCTCGAGGAATTACTGGAAAACGGTATTCTTGGGCAAGGGCAAGTATTTTAGCAACCTCATCAGCAGTTTCTGGCAAAGCTACTGCATCTGGCAAAAAAGACTCAGGCGAACTATCGCACGCATAAGCCTTACAATCTTCTCTCGAGGTAAGCAGCCTCTTGCCCAGAATCTTGCGTAATTCTTTTGTGATCGTTTTGTTTAGTGGGTTGAGTGTATTCTTCGATTTCACGGCAAAGGTACTCTATTTGGTATTTAAGTGAGCCTGGCTGGCTTATTTTTTTGTCTATATTTTTTACGGCATAAACTACCGTGGCATGGTCGCGGTTAAATAACTTTCCGATAGACTGGAGGCTTTCGTCAGTAAACCGCCGACACAGATACATGGCTACCTGCCTGGGAAAGGCGATCTTCTTTTCTCGTTTGCGCGAAAAAAGTTCTTCCCGACTTACCCTGAAATGTTTGCAAACAAGGTCAACGATAAAATCTTTGGTAAGCGCGGGGGTCTGAGGTGCTATTTCTTGTACCAGTTCCTGAGCTAAAGCAAGCGTTATGGGCTCACGCAAAAGGCTTGAACGCGCCACCAAACCCACAATAGCGCTTTCTATTTGCCTGATATCGCCTCGTAAATTTTTTGCAAGAAA
>Ga0256840_1004364_pt1 | contig 10662 bp, 11 predicted proteins | sample 355202metaG_FD_185969 | JGI IMG/M metagenome (GOLD analysis project Ga0256840, IMG submission 185969) | Hydrothermal vent microbial communities from Mid Atlantic Ridge, Atlantic Ocean - 355-202 | ecosystem: Environmental > Aquatic > Marine > Hydrothermal vents | place: Atlantic Ocean: Mid...
TATTTTATCTGCAGAAATTAGATTTGCATCAAATTCTATTTTTCCTGAGTCTGTAACATGATTAATGTATCTTGATTTTATTCCAACTAATTCGTCAATTAAACGTTCAACCGAAGCCGAGCAACTAGGACAAGTCATGCCCTTAATTTTTATCTCTATCTTATTCATAATTAATTGATTTTGAAATTATTTACTTTATAGCCGGTTTTGTTAATTGCCAGTATAATAGAATCGATATTTACCTTTGACTTATCAAATTTTACTTTAGCCGATGCTGTTTTAAAATCAGCTTTTGCCGAAAGAATACCCGGTAGTTCAAAAAGTTCATGTTCAACATGTAAATTACAACTCTCACAGGTTATACCTTTTATACTGACACTAACTTCTTGTATGTTTTCATCCGAAACAAATTCTGTTTTAGCTGTATGATTCGGGTAAAAAATACTTGTATAATAAGGGAATGCCAACATCGCTACTGCAAAAATCGTTATCATGCCCAAAAAAAGTTTTGATTGCCAAAAAGAAGTTTTATTTTCTGTTTCACAATTACATTCAATTTCTTTTTTAGATTTTAATTTTTGATACCAAGCAAATCCAAGTACTAAAATTGTTGTACCAATAAGATAGGGACGTAAAGGTTCTAACCAAGAAAAAGATGCTGCAATACCGCTACTTCCGGCAATAAGTGCCAGTACCGGCGTAATACAGCACAAAGATGCTGCAAAGGCTGAAATAATGCCGGCTCCAATTAATTTTTTTGATGCTTTTCCCGTTTCCATTTTGCTGTTTTTAAATAATTTCTTTTTGGTGTTCAAAAACTAAATCGTTTATAATCAACTTTACATAATTTGAAAGATTCGGATGAATGAAATAGTACAGTGTTTGTCCATCTCTGCGAAAATCAACCATATCATTGTCTTTTAGCTTTCGCAGATGTTGCGAAATTGCCGGAATACTCATTTGCAAAATATCGCTTAAATCACATACGCAAAATTCATCTTGTTTAAGTAACCATAATATTTTTAATCGCACATCATTGCCTGCAAGCTGGATTTGCTTTGCAATTTCTTTAAAACCGGTTTTGTTTTCATTCACCATCCGATGGTAATTTTCAATTTTTCTTTGGTCTATTTTTGTCCTTACACAAGAAAACATGTTTTCACTCATAATTTTTTCTTTCAAAAGTATAAGTATTTTATTATTTAAGCAAATACTTAAATATGATCTGTTTTATATTTTTTTTGTTAATTACTGGTTTTTAATTAATTAAACGTAAATTTGTTGTGCTGTTATTTTTATTTTATTTAGAATACTACACTATGGAAAAGAAAACTGTTTTAATCACCGGAAGCACGCGTGGAATTGGTTTTGCGTTAGCTGTTGAGTTTCTAAAATCAGGTCATCATGTTATTGTAAACGGACGTTCGGAAAAATCGCTTCAAGAAGCGGTCTTAAAACTCAGGAATATTTCAAAACATGTTGAAGGTGTTGCCGGTAGTGTAACAGAAGCTCAAACTTTTAATAATTTGATTGAAAAAGCGACAAATAGTTTCAAGAAAATTGATATTTGGATAAATAATGCGGGAATTGCACAAGAGCATGAATTATTTTGGGAAATTTCAGACAAAGGAATTAAACAAGTACTTGATACAAACATTTACGGCTTAATGCTGGGGACAAAGTATGCAATTAATTTTTTTAAAGAACAAGGCTTTGGACAAATATTTAATATGCAGGGTTTTGGTAGCAACGGAAAAATAATGAATAAATTGACTCTTTACGGAACAAGCAAGCGAGCCGTAAATTATTTTAATAAATCAATAAGTAAAGAATTAAGCGGATTTAATATTAAAATAGGCACAATTAACCCGGGAATGGTACGGACTGATTTTTTAAACACTGCAATGAATAATGCGAGTGATGATGAGCGAGTCAGGTATGAAAAAGTATATCGTATATTGGCAGAAGAGCCTGATGTTGTAGCGGAATTCTTAACGGATAGAATACTAAATGCAAATAAGAAGTATCAACAAATCAAATATCTTTCGGGCTTTAAACTTATTTTTAAAATTGTAAAGTTGATGATAAATAAATAATTATATGCCTAAAAAAGAGAATAATTCAAATGAAACAAACGGAAAAGAGCGGATAAAAAACCACTTCAAATTGTTTGAAAAAAATAATTGGGACTTGGAGAAAGTAATTGATTACGCATCAAAAAAATTTGTTTCATTAGAATATTCTACCCGTTTTCATTCAATGATTCAGAAAAAAGTAATTGAGTTAGGTCCGGTTTTTTTAACTTATTATGTTGAAATTGATTCAGCTGAGGGGGTTGAAGATACCGATTATTTCTATTTACATTTTTACATGGATTTTGAAGCGAAGAATATTTTTGCGAAGCATGATTATGAAGAGAAAGAAATAGCATCCGATAGTTTATTTATTTGCTATTACGAGGAGGATGAAATACCTGACTTTACAAAAATAACGGACAAGCATTTTCGTAATCATATTCTAAAAATGGAACTTCGGCGCAAAAATGATTTATATGACTATTTGATTGATTTTTACACAAACTTAATTTAGGTAATACAAACAATTTTTTCAATAAAGAAATATCATTATTTAGGTTTTCCTTTTGATGATTTTAACTTTTTGTTTGCCTGTTCAATGCTTGCAATAAATTGTTTTTCCACCTCTGAAAGCTCGTCTGCTGTTTTTTGTTTGTACTGATTATACTCTGTTTCGGCTTTCTTTTTGGCAAGCTCTGCCGATATTTTGTCGGCATTAGTAAGTATCTCTTGACGACTCATTTTTATAAATCCGTCCAAAATCTCAATCCAATCTTTCATATACATCGCCTTGCGTTGTATTGCATTTACTTCGGCAATGTCAAGATAGGCTGAAACCAAACGGTTTAGAACTTTTAATTCTTCTTCGCTTAAGTAATTTTTTGCTACCGAAGCCTCTTTTTTTGTCGGTTTCGTTCCTTTAAAATGCGTCATTCCCATATAAGGTAATTGTGCATTGGCTCTTTGATAAATAATTTCCGCCGCTGTATGCCCGTGTGCCGCCCAATGCAATTTGTTTTGAACCGTTTGAAAGAATTTTTGTGTTATTTCGGCTTGCGGGTTATAGTCAATGCTTGTTGCATAAATTTCTAAGACTTTGCGGTAAAAAACTTTTTCGGATGAACGAATATCCCTGATGCGCTCCAATAATTCCTCAAAATAACCGCCACCTTGTTTAAGCAGTTCATCGTTCATTGTAAAACCTTTGATGAGGTATTCACGCAAGCGTTCTGTTGCCCAAATGCGAAACTGTGTACCTCTTAACGATTTTACCCTGTAACCAACAGAAATTACCACATCCAAATTATAATGCTTTACAGAATATGATTTTCCGTCTGCGGCAGTTGTCAAGTATTTCTTGACAACTGAATTATTATCTAATTCACCCTATTGAAAAATATTCTTGATATGCAAACTTATATTTTGCTTGGTAGTTTGAAAAAGCTCCACCATATCGGCTTGTGTAAGCCAAACTGTGTTATCTTCTAAACGGACTTGTATTTTGATTTTTCCGTCTTCTGATTAGTAAAGTAGTATTTCACTATCTGATTTTTCCGGCAACATAGCTTATCTTTTTTTTAGGTAAATGCCTTTGCTTACTTTTTTTCTTCTTTACTCACTTCAAAAGCCTAATCATTCATTAACGAAAGGTTTAAAACATCACCTACTTCTTGTGTTAACTTTACAAATTCTGCAACCGAGAGTTGTTCCGGGCGCTTTGTTAAGAATTCCGATTGAAAATTATTGTTACCCGTAATGTTTTTTATTGAATTTCTGATGGTTTTTCGCCTTTGGTTAAAACTTGCTTTTACAATTTTTACAAATAACTGTTCATTACACGCTAATTTTTCGGTTTTATTACGTGTTAGTCGAATAACCATTGAACGAACTTTGGGCGGCGGATGAAAAGCTCCGGGTTCAACAGTGAAAAGTTTTTTGGTGTCGTAAAAAGCTTGTAATAAAACACTTAATATGCCGTAAACTTTACTGCCCGGTGGTGATACTACGCGCTCTGCCACTTCTTTTTGAAACATACCGACCATTTCCGAAACACGGTTTCGGTTTTCAAAAATTTTAAATAAAATTTGGGTAGAAATATTGTACGGAAAATTTCCGATGATACCAATCTTATTCCCAAATTTTTGTAAATCAAGTTTTAGAAAATCGCCTTCGATAATGTTTAAATTATCAAAATTTTGTTTTAGATATTCTACCGATTCGTTATCAATTTCTACTACGGAAAGAGGATATTCTTTTTCTGTAAGAAATTGAGTTAATATTCCCATTCCCGGACCAATTTCAAGTACATGATTTAAATCGGAATTTAAACCGTCGGCAATTCTTTTTGCAATATTTTTATCTTTTAAAAAATGCTGACCAAGGTATTTTTTTGCTTTAACTTTTGTCATATAAGTTTTTGCTCATTAAAAACTTGTTTTAATTACAAACTAAATAAATATATATTTGCAATTTAATTTGTAAAAATATATTCATTCCACCTATAAATCAAATAAATTTGAAAAAGAAGTTGGTTTTTGCATTGCGCATTATTTTATTTTTTGCACTTGGTTTGTTTTTATTTTGGCTGGTTTATAAAGATCAACCACTTGATGAGATTAGCAGGGCATTGAAAAGCGCTAATTACTTTTGGATTGCACTATCATTGTTTTTATCACTATTAAGTCATATCAGCCGTGCCATGCGTTGGAATTTATTAATTGAGCCTTTAGGATATCGCCCGCGTTTAATTAATTCGTTTTTTGCCGTAATGACCATGTATATTTCAAATATGGCAATTCCTCGCTCCGGTGAAATTGCACGTTGTACGGTCTTAAAAAGATATGAAAAAGTACCTGTTTCTCAATCTTTTGGTACTGTTGTTACTGAGCGGGTATTTGATATGCTAATGCTTGGAATACTGTTGTTGATTGTACTTTTTTCGCAAATGAAAACCGTTTTGGAATTTATCGGTAATAATCCTGAAGTTAAAAATAATTTTGAAGCAATATTCAGTTACCGGAATTTTACCATTCTTTCGGTTGTTTTAGTATCTATTCTTGTCCTTTTATTCCTGTTTCGGTCAAAAATCAGTCAAAATACCTTCTTTTTTAAACTAAAAGAGCTATTTATGAGTTTTATCAGCGGTATGCTTACTGTTTGGAAGATGGAAAAAAAATGGCATTTTATTTTTCACAGTATTTTTATTTGGGTAATGTATTTTTTAATGATTTATGTGGTTTTTCAAAGTTTTGATTTTACCAAACATTTAGGACTGATGACCGGATTAACTGTATTTGTAATGTCGAGTCTCGGAATGGTTGCCCCGTCGCCCGGAGGAATAGGTACTTGGCATTTTATGGCTATTGAAACTTTAATTTTGTACGGTGTACAAAAATATCCCGATGCCAATGCTTTTGCTTTTGCGGCTCATGGTGCTATGACACTATTTATTCTTATTCTCGGTCTGATTTCAATTGTTCTTTTGCCGGTGGTTAATAGTAAAAATAAGTTATCTGCTTAGCTAAATATGTTCTTGGTAGTGATAGGTGAAAATTATGTATTTAAAAAAATCTACTTTCCTGATTATTAAAATCTTAATAGCTCTATTTGCTTATCTTTACATTGCTTGGAAACTTGTTGAATATAGTTCGCTTACGAATGGTTTTACTTTAAATTATCATTTTAAACAGGGCGATTTTATACTTTTTGTATTTGCTGTTTTGTTAATGCCTCTTAATTGGTATTTTGAGGCGGTAAAATGGCAAAAATTAGTTAAAAATTTTACAAAAATTGACTTTATTCATAGTTTTAAGGCAGTTTTGGCAGGAATAAGTACCGGAATATTTACGCCAAATCGTATTGGTGAATTTGCCGGACGACCTTATTTTACCGATAAAAAAAAAATTACATCAGGTGTATTTGCCAGTTTTGCCGGAAGCCTTTCGCAAAGCTTAATTACGGTTTTAATGGGTGTTTGGGCTTTGAACCTTTATTTGTTATCTTCTCAAAATCATTTTTTTACTGATACTAAATACCTTTTAATTGTTTTGTCTTTTGCCTTACTACTCCTTAGTTTGTTTGCTTACTTGTTTTTTCATCTTGAAGTATTCACCGGGCTGATAAGGTATTTATCGTTTTTAAAAAAGTATGAAGCTGAGCTTTTATTTTTAAGTAATTATTCAAAAAAAGAATTGTTTCAAATACTATTATTCAGTTTTTTCAGATATCTGATATTTTTTGGTCAATTTTATATACTTCTTCGTGTGTTTGGGGTTGATATACGTCTTTTTGAGGCATTTATTGCGATACCTTTGGTTTATTTATTTTTATTTTCAATTCCTACCGTTGCTTTTTCCGAATTAGGAATAAGAGGTTCTCTGTCTCTGTTTTTTATCGGTTTTTATTCGCTAAATTATCCCGGAATTATTATGGCATCAATAGTGCTGTGGATACTTAATTTGGCTGTTCCTGCAGTTACGGGAACAATTATAATTCTATTTGAAAAGTATAAATAAGGTATTTAAAGCAAATACTAATTAAAAAAATTAGTGTAAATTTGCTGATTATTATTTAGTAATTTAAAATTTTATCGATGAGAAAATATTTTATTTTGAGTTTTGCTCTGTTGTTTCTGTTTTCTTGTGAGCAGTTTACAGGTTCAAACAATGATAATGAAAAAAATGATGCTTCAGGCAAAAAGCAGGAAAAAAAGGAAGAAAGAGTTGAAGTTGCTGCAAGCGGTTCAAAAATTAAATATCCGTTTAAATCAGGTGTTATAAAGTATGCCAATGATGCTATGGGAATGAAATCTACTTTAACCGTTTATTTTGATGACTATGGCGATAAAGAATGTGCTGTATCGGAAATAGCCATGAACGACCAAAAAATGACCATGCGCAGCTTAGTGGTTGATAATTATCTTTATCAATTAGCTATGGAACAAGGTTCCGGTTCAAAAGTAAAAGTAGATGATAATTTTCAAACGTATTTGTTTGATACTAATGAGTTTGAGAAAAGAATGGCTGAGGTGAAAGGCAAAAAATTGGGAACGGAAGAAGTTCTGGGAAAGCCTTGCCAAATATATTCTATGGAAGAAAATGGTGCCGTTTCAAAAATATGGGTGTGGAAAAATGTAGTACTAAAAATGACCGCTACCCAAGATGCTATGGAAATGAGTATGCTTGCCGTAGATATTAAAGAAACCGACGATTTGCCGAAAGGTATTTTTGATATCCCGCAAGGATTTAATATTGAGGAAATTAAAGCAGATGATTACAGCAATGAAGATATTGACGATTTTGACGATGAGAATGCTGCAGGATAAATCATGCTAATTGTTTATATTTTTACCTTAATTATTGCAGGTGCATACATTGTTTTGTTGTATGCTTTAATTAGGGGTTGGAATAAATTAAAAAATACGGGAAAGGATTCAAAGAATCCTTTTTCTGTTTTTATCAGCGTAATAGTTGCTGCGCGTAATGAGGAACAAAATATTGCGGATCTTTTAAATGCACTGTCAAAGCAAACTTATCCGGAAAACTTATTTGAGCTAATTATTATTGATGATGCTTCGGAAGATAATACTGCGAAGATAATTCAGTCTTTTTGCCAAAAATACTCCGGGTTTAAATCAATATCTTTTAAGACGCATAAAGGAAAAAAAACAGCAGTAGATTTTGCGGTAAAAAATGCAAAAGGAAGTTTAATTGTACAAACCGATGCCGATTGTGTTCCGCAAAGTAGCTGGTTAGAGGAAATAGCAAAAGCCTATAAAAAGAAAACGGCTCAAATGATTATTGCTCCGGTGCTAATGAACTATTCTTCTGTTTTTGAGGCAATGCAAGCACTTGATTTTTTATCTTTGATGGCTTCGGGTATGGCAGCAGCCGGTTTTAATAAACCGATAATGAATAATGCAGCAAATCTTATTTTTGAAAAAACAGCCTATTTAAACTTAAAAAATCCGAATCTTAAACAAATTCCATCGGGCGATGATGTTTTTTTTCTTTTAAATTTAAAAAAGAATAAAGAAAAAATAGGTGTGCTAAAATCTTTATCGGCTACTGTTTATACTAAGTCTGAAAAAAATCTTAAAAGTTTTATTCGCCAGCGAAAGCGTTGGACATCAAAAAGTAAATATTATCGCGATAAAGATATTATTTTTACTGCATTAAGTGTTTTTTTTATAAATTTTACTCTTCTAATTTGCTTAATCACAGGTGTTTTTGTTCATAAAGCATTTTTTATTTTTTTATTTATATTTTTTATTAAGTCTTTATTCGATTTTATTTTTCTTTATCAAGTTAGCCGTTTTTTTCAGCAAAAAAGATTACTTAACTATTTTATTCCGGTACAGGTTTTTAATATCTTTTTTATCCCTTACCTTGTTTTTACCGCATGGTTTGTAAATGTTCGTTGGAAATAGTGGTTTATAATTTCTTGATAAAAACGCTACATTATCTGAAAAAGGATAATATTGATATTCTTTCCATTTAGTAATATTGAATAAATAAGGTTTTTCTTAGTATGTTTTGTATAGTTTAAATTGATTGATATATAGATATTATTGATTTGATTTATATTCAAAAATTTCGTTACTTTGTATAAGTATTAACTTAAATTTTTAGAATATGTCAAAAAATAAAAAATTAACAACAGCAGCCGGCAGACCTTATTATGAGAATGAGGACAGTATGACAGTTGGTCGGCGAGGACCTATTTTGTTGCAAGATATTTACTTACAAGAAAAACTTGCACATTTTAATCGTGAACGTATTCCAGAAAGGGTTGTTCATGCAAAGGGAACAGGAGCTTTTGGTACTTTTAAAGTAACCAATGATATTACTAAATACACAAAGGCAAAGCTGTTTAGTAAAGTAGGTAATGAGTGTCGTGTATTTGTTCGCTTTTCAACAGTTGGGGGTGAGAAGGGAAGTGCTGACACCGAAAGAGACCCTCGTGGTTTTGCAGTAAAATTTTATACCGAAGATGGTAATTGGGATTTAGCAGGGAATAATACACCTGTGTTTTTTATTAAAGATCCGAAAAAGTTTCCTGATTTTGTACATACTCAAAAGCGTGATCCGAAAACAAACTTAAAAAGCCCAACAATGATGTGGGATTATTTTAGTTTAAATCCTGAAAGTTTGCATCAAGTTATGATTCTTTTTAGCGATAGAGGTACACCCGATGGATATCGTAAAATGAATGGTTATGGAAGCCACACTTTTTCTATGATTAATAACAGTGGCGAAAGAGTTTGGGTTAAATTTCATTTTAAAACATTACAAGGAAATAAAACACTTACAGCTAAGGAAGCAGATGATTTAAAAGCCAAAGATCCGGATTATGCTCAAAGGGATTTGGTTGAAGCTATCTCAAACGGAGATTTTCCTAAATGGGCTTTAAAAATACAGGTAATGACTAATGAGCAGGCTGCTAATTTTAAATGGAACCCGTTTGATGTAACAAAAGTTTGGTCTCATTCAGAATTTCCATTAATTGATGTTGGAATAATGGAATTAAACGAAATTCCTGCGAATTACTTTGCTGATGTTGAACAAGCAGCATTTGAACCCTCAAATATAGTTGATGGTATAGGACTTTCTCCGGATAAATTATTGCAGGGTAGAATATTTGCTTATCCTGATGCACATCGTTATCGCTTAGGTGTTAATTATAATCAAATACCGGTAAATCGTCCAATCAATGAAGTGAATAATCATCAAAGAGATGGATTTATGAATATTGACGGTAACGGGAAAGACAATCCAAATTATTTTCCAAATAGTTTTGATGATATTAAAGCCGATAAAAAGTACAAAGAATTGGCTTCTATTTTAGATTCAAACATAGCAGATACTTTTGACAGAAATGAAAATGATGATGATTTTTACACTCAGCCCGGCGATTTATACCGTAAGGTAATGACTGAGCAGGAGCGAAAAAACACGCTTAATAATATAATCGGCTCAATGAGTGGTATATCCGGTCCGCGTGCAAATGAGATTATTCAAAGACAATTAATGCACTTTTATAAAGTAGATAAAAGTTTGGCAGAAGATATTGCCAAAGGATTAAAGTTTGATTTTAAGCATGCTGAGTAATTGATTATTTGAGCCTTTTTTTGTAAATCTTTTTAACTCAATAGATTGGTGCTTGTTGAAGTAGATGATTGCTCAATTTAGGTTTAATTCTCTGTTTGTTCAAATGATAGTCGGCTTTGCTGGTATATTTGTAATATCTAAAATTTTATAAGTATGCTAGCATACCGGCTATTTGTTCTATTCAAAGTTCACCGGTGTTTGTCTTTCTTTGTTTACAATTAGTTTTAAAACATCCGGTCGCGAATAATGACCCGATGGATCAAAGTTCTGACGTTCTTCATATACCTTATTAATATTAATATCAGCAATAATTAATGCTTCTTTGCCCACTACCGGCTCTACTACCCATTCGCCATCCGGCGCAACAATACACGAACCACCATCTGCCATTACATCAGGTGCATTATTTTTTATTAAATCGAAATAAGGAATATCTGTTGGAATATCTGTTTTGCGGAATATACCGGAAACAGAAACCA